>Ga0307471_100001945_pt1 | contig 11679 bp, 7 predicted proteins | sample atmos_gasesAM3C__2_FD_204566 | JGI IMG/M metagenome (GOLD analysis project Ga0307471, IMG submission 204566) | Hardwood forest soil microbial communities from Morgan-Monroe State Forest, Indiana, United States - atmos_gasesAM3C_515 | ecosystem: Environmental > Terrestrial > Soil > Temperate... | reverse complement strand
GAACGCGTGCAGGTACGGGGCGAAGTACATGTCGCCGGAGGATATCCACGGCCGGTACTGCTTGGGGTCCATGATCCAGCGCAGGAAGTCCTTGGCGGCCTGCGGATCCGGACCGTACGCGAAGACACCGTGCGTGACCGGCACGAGCGCGTGGAAACGACCCGCCGGGCCCTTGGGATTCAGGCCGTGCTCGATCACCTTGCCCATGTCAGGCAGATCGCGCTTGGCCGACACCATGATGCTGTAGGCGTTGTTGGTGCACGAGATCTGGCTCGTCAGGAAGGCCTTGTTGTTGTGCGGATCGAGCCATCCGACGCAGTCCTCGATGCAGGCCTCCTTGTAGAGCCGGCGCACGTAGTCGACGGCCTTCGCGGTCTCGTTCGTGTCGAGCGCGACTTTCTTGCCGGCCTTGTCCATGACCGTCACGCCGTGCGACCAGAGCAGCGGGTAGAGCCAGGAGTAGTTGTCGGCGAAGCCGTGGCCCATCGACATCCCGAACGGATGGCCCTTCGCCTTGAGCTTGATGCCGGCTTCCAGGAATTCTTCCCAGGTGTCGGGGAATTGCTTGATCCCTGCCTCCTCGAACCAGTCCTTCCGGTAGACCATCAGCTGACCGATGTTCGCCTGGGGTATCGACTTCCACTTGCCGTTGTCCACGGACAGGAGCTTGATCTCGTCGTACCAGCCCCCCTGCTCTTTGCCCACGGCGTCGGCGATGTCCGACACGTCGACGAGCGCGTCCCGGTAGAGCCACTCCTGCTGCACCCAGGCCAGGTCGGCGCCGGACTTGTTCTCGACCATCGAGACCAGCTGAGGCACGGCGCTGCCGCCGGCCGCCTGGATCTGGTAATCGATCTTGATGCCCGTGGCCTTCTGGTAGGCCGGGATCAACACCTTGATGAAGTGCTCGTCGAAGTTCTTCACGTACGAGCTTTCGCGGGCAAATACGATAGTCGCCGGCTTCGCCTGGACGTTGCGGGCGATCCAGGGCGCGCCGACGACGCCAGCGGCGCCGGCAGCGAGCTTCAGGAAGTCACGACGGCTGGGCTTGAGCTTTGCGGGTTTCGCCATGCGTTTTCCCCTTGTAGGTACGCCGGTTCGTTGGGCCTTGTTGGATGATGCTGCGCGGATGGAGGGGTCGTCAAGCTTTGCCTGATGCATAATGGCCGGGCCGATGACGATCGCGACCCTGCCCAAGCGCCTGGGGTTCTTCACGCGGCTGCTCGATCAAGCGGCACCCGCCGAGCGATACCGGCTGGCGACCGCGCAGATCGTCCACGCCGAGCGATGCGGCTTCGACACGGCGTGGATCGCCCAGCACCATTTTCATGAGGACGAGGGCGGCCTTCCCGCGCCGTTCGTGTTTCTGGCCCAGGTGGCGGCCCAGACGTCGCGAATTCGCCTGGGGACGGCTATCGTGACGCTGCCGCTCGAGCTGCCGATCCGGGTGGCCGAGGACTCCGCGGTGCTCGATCTCATGTGCGGCGGCCGTCTCGAAGTTGGTGTGGGCGGAGGTGGAAACCTTTCGTCGTATGCGGCGTTCGGCCAGGACCAGGCCGAGCGCACGGCGCTGCTCGTCCGCCACCTTCAAGTGCTGCGCGATGCCTGGGCAGGCCGGCCGCTGCCCGGCGGCAAGGATCAGATGTATCCGGAAAATCCGGGCTTGGTCGAGCGCGTCTGGCAGGCGACGTTCACGGTCGACGGCGCCCGCCGGGCCGGCGCGGCGGGCGACGGTCTCATGCTGTCGCGCACACAGCCACGGCCGCCGGGCACGCCCGATCTGCCGCTACCCGAGATCCAGAACCCGATGATCGACGCGTATCTGGAATCGCTACCCGAGGGCCGAGAGCCCCGCATCCTTGCCTCGCGCACGGTGTTCGTGGCCGACGACAACGAGGAGGCGCGTCGCTTCGCCGAGATCGGGCTGGGCCGGCATCGCGCGCGCCTGGCGAGGCTGGGCCGCGCGACGGGTGACGGATCGGGGCTCGACGCGATGATCGTCGCCATGGACGCTCACATCGGCACAGCGGATCGAGTGATCGCCTCGCTCCACACCGACAGCGCGCTCGCGCGCGCGACAGAGGTCGCGGTGCAGGTACACTCGATCGATCCCCCGCATCCGGTCATCCTCCGATCCATCGAGCTGGTCGCCGAGGTGGTGGCGCCCGCGTTCGGCTGGGGACGGCATGCCGCGGGAGTCCAGCCCACGAAGCGAGGACGATGAACATGCCAGGAACCGATGCCGACGTCATCGACGCGCTGGTCGGGATCACGCCCGGATCTCCCCTGGATGCGATCCGCGCCCGGCGGCCCGAGGCGCGCGCTCACGCTCAGGCGACGTACCGCGCACTGTTCGCGCCGGAGGATCTTGGCAACGTCACCGCGCAAGAGCGCTTCGCCGTGGGCACGTTCGTCGCCGGCCTGCACGGCGCCACCGCTGTCGCGGCCGCCTATGCCGCCCGCCTGGCCGACAGCGGCGTCCCGACGGCGTTGAAGGACGCGGTCGACGCGGCCATCAAGGAGGCTAGAACGCACGGCCCCTATGGCAGCTACACGCCGGGGCCGCTCAGCCGCGAGGATACGCCGGGCCCCGTCTATCGAATGGAGGCCGCAACCCGCGGCGCGCTCGGCGCGCGCCTCGCCGCGGCCTTCGAGCACACGCACATGCTCGTCTTCCACCCGCGCGACGCCGCGCCCGCCGCGCTGCAGGCGCTGCTCGAAGCCGGCTGGACCACGACCGATATCGTGACACTCTCCCAGATCGTCGCGTTTCTGTCCTTCCAGATCCGGGTGGTCGCCGGGTTGCGCACCCTGGCCGGCCGTCCCTGACGCGAGGTCTCGACATGAGCGATACCGTTCTGAAGACGCCGGAGCACACGATTCCGAAGGCGTTCACGCGGGCGCAGCTCGACTGGCTGCCATGGCTCGAGCCGCTCGGCGTCGACGCGCTGACCCCGCGCCACGTGGCGAGCCTGGTCGACGCCGCGCGCGTGAAGTCGCCGTACTTCCGCCTCCTCGCGCGCGACCCGGACGCGCTCGAGGCGAGAACGCGCACCGACAAGGACATCTTCTACAATCCCGACGCGGGCCTGCCGAGGGCCGAGCGCGAGCTGGCCGCCGCCGCGACGTCGCGCTTCAACGGCTGCCTCTACTGCGCCTCGGTGCACGCGCGCCACGCCGCGACCTACTCCAAGCGCGAGGACGACGTGCAGCGCTTACTCGATGCGGGCGTCACCGCCGAGCTGGGCGAGCGCTGGAACGCCATCGTCGCGGCCTCGGTGGCGCTGACCGCGACGCCGAGCTCCTTTGGGCCGGAGCACGTCGAGCGCCTGCGGCGCGCCGGGCTCGACGACCTGGCGATCTCCGACGTCATCCACGCCGCGGCGTTTTTCAATTGGGCGAACCGGTTGATGCTCTCGCTCGGGGAGCCGGCGACCACCGCGGGGTAAGATCGGGCGACGTCAGGGGCCGAGGAACGCTAGGTGGGCTCGGCCCAGGCCTCCATGATCGCGCGATGCCACGGCACGTTGCTGAGGAAGGTTCCCCGGTCGGCCTCGTCGAGAAGCATCGCGCGTTCCGTCAGCAACGAATGGGCCCGGGTCAACACGTCCTTCGCTCGAGGTGACTTCGCCGTGACCAGCACCTTGTAACAGGCCCAGAGCAGGCCCGGCGCGCCGTTCGGCTCGATTCCTTCGCCGACCGCCGCTTCGATTCGAGCCACGTACCCTGAGGCTTCCTCGATGTTGGCCAGGCCGGCGGTCGCAACGGCAAGCCCGGCGAATGCAAAGAGCTGCTCCTTCGTGCGCCCGAGCTGCCGATGGATTCTGAGCGCGTGATGATACGACTCCGCCGCGTCGGTCAGTCGACCGAGGGCGAGCTGGGCGTCACCCTGGACGACGTTCATCCATGCCTCCAGATCGCGGTGGGAAATCTCGCGAGCGATCGGTAGGCCTTCCGCCACGAGGGCGAGCCCAGCCGCCGCGTCGTCGCGCGCGATGGCGATCTCCCCGAGCTCGCCCAGAAAGTGAGCCGTGAACATCGTGGCGCCCGCGTCACGACTCAGCCGGTACCCCGTCCCAACCAGATCAGCCGCCGCCGTATAGTTCCCGAGCGCTCGCTCGACCTCGCCGAGGTTCGCCAGCTGCACGCTTTCGAACACCTTGTCCCGGATCGCGCGGGCCAGCTCCAGCGCCTGGCCGTAATGCCCTCGCGCCGCGCTGTACTTGCCTTTGTCGGCAGCCAGCGCGCCATGTAAGTGCAACGCGTCGATCAAGCGGCGCTGATCGCCTGCCGCGGGCGCCATTCGAAGCAGCTCCTCGGCGAGGACTCGAGTGCGGGCATGGTCGCCTGCGTACCTCGCGGCGCTGGCCCACACGCTCCGCGCGTGAAGGGCGACAGGGGTGTACCCGCTCTTGTCGGCGAGCGCCGCCGCTCGTGCCGCCGCCGCTGCCGCGGCCCGAAAATCCCCGCTGGCGAGGAAAAGCCGAGCGCGGAGGGAGACCGCACCCGCGCGCTTCGCGTCATCGTCCAAGGTCTCGGCGAGCCGTTCCAGCTCCGAGATCTGGCTCTCTTCCTCGCGCCGGCGGCCCGTCAGGTTCAATAACTGGATGCGCTTCCGGATCAGCTCGTATCGGAGCGCAGGCTCGTCCGCCGATGTGAGGTCGAGGGCTTTCTCGAGGTAGCTCAGCGCCGCGTCAGTCGCATGGCCGCCGGCCGCCACGTCTGCCGCCCTGTGCCAGTAAGCGGCCGCGCTCGCGGAGTCCGCCGCGCGCTCGTAGTGATCCGCGATGACGCCGTAGAGCTGACCCGAGCGCTCGCCGCTCCTGGCGACGAGCCACTCCGCGGTCAGGCGATGCTGGTGGCGCTTGTCGCCCCTGAGCACACCGTCGTACGTCACCTGATGCAACAGATGGTGCTTGAACGTGTATTCGCGCACTCCCTCGAAGGAGCTGGGCTCCTGCGCGCGGATCAGATCGCGACGTCGCAGGCGCTCGATCGCTTCAGTCGTCTCCGGACCGGCATCGCGCAGCGGCTCGTCCCAGAACACGTGTCCGATCACGCTCGCCAGCTGGAGCGCTCGTTTCTCGGCGGGCGGCAGCCCGTCGAGGCGAGCTTGCAGCACGCCGGCGAGCGTCGACGGGATTGGCACGTCGACGAGCCGATCGACGGCCATCCGCCAGCGGTCGCCGCTGGTGACGATGACGCCGTCGTCGATCAGCATCGCGACCAGCTCCTCGATGAAATACGGATTGCCTTCCGCGTCGCTCGTGACGATGTCGTACAGCGTTGCCGGCACCGGCCCGAGACGGCTCAGCAGCGATTCGAGCAGCTGATGACTGCTGCGCTTCGAGAGCGGGCCGAGGTCGATGCGTTGGTGGTTGCTGAAGCTGCTCCCCCACTGCGGCCGGCGCTCGTCCAGCACCGGGCGGGCCAGGCACAGCACCATCATGGGCAGGTCGCGACATGCCTGCGCCAGATAGTCGATGAAGTCGAGCGAGCCGTCGTCGGCCCAGTGGAGGTCGTCCAGCAGCACGACGATGCGCGCGTTCCGCTCCCGGGCCAGAAGCCGGAAATACTGTGTCAGAGCGTGAAACGCGCGGTCTCGGAGCTGCTTGCCATCCCCGGCGATGCCGGCGATGTGCGGGCTGGCGCTCTCGTCCAGTCCGATCAGCTGGCCGATGAGCGCGATCTGCTCCTCGCTGCGGTCGCCGAAGAGCGCATCGACACCGCCGGCCAGCTTAGCGTGGGCGACCACCTGGGTGTCGTCGTCGAGGATTGCGAACCGCTCCCCGAGCAGCGCCCGCAATAGGCCGTACGGCACGCTGGCGCTGGACGGCTGAGCGCGGCCGTGGAAGAGCTGCACGGCTTCCGGGCGTCCCTCGATCCAGCGCTGGAGCTCGGACATCAATCGGGTCTTGCCGATCCCGGCGTCGCCGACCACCGTCACCAGCGACAGGGACTTCTGCTCGACGACCGCCTCGCACGCGGCGATCAGCCGATCGAGCTCCTCGTCGCGGCCGATGAGGGGCGTCTCGACGCCGTCCACGCCGCGACTGGGCGCGCCGAACGGCGTGGTCCTGGCGCCCAGCACCACGTAGCTGCGCAGAGGGTGCGAAAGGCCCTTGAGGAGGATCGGCGGCTCCTCGGCGACGTCGAACATGCCGCGGACGTGGCGGTACGTCGTGTGGCTGATGCGAAGGCCTCCGGTCGGCGCGCTCTGCTCCATCCGAGCGGCGATGTTGACGGCGATGCCACGGACACTCCCCTCGGCATCGACGCCGCCGCCCAGCAAGACGGGCCCGGTATGGATGCCGACGCGCACGTTGAAGACGTCGCTTCCGTGGCGAGCCTGCACCTCGACCGCAATCCGTCCGGTCTCGTCCAGGATCGCCAGCCCCGCCCGTACGGCGCGCTCGGGATCGTCCTCGCGCGATTCGACGGCGCCGAACACCGCCAGCAGGCCGTCCCCGGCGTACTGGAAGACCCGGCCATGCTGCGACTCGACGATCGACGTGAAGCGCCGGAGCGCGCCGTCCATGACGGCCTGAACGTCCTCGGGCTCGAGCCGACGGCTCAGCCGCGTGGATTCCACCACGTCCGCGAACAGAATCGTCACCGGCTTGAGCTGTTGCCCGGGTACGTCGAGGCGAGCGAGTCGGACGCGTAGCGCGGCGAGCGCCGTGTCGACGACCGCGTCACCCAGGACGGCGCGCTGGGCCTCCAGGGCGGCGATGCCGCCTTCGAGCTCTTCCCGCTCCGTCATGCGCCGGTCCTCCGAAGCGCCGCGTCAGTCGGACATCAAGAAGATGAGAGGGCGCACGTCCTCTTCGGGCGTCGACTCCCAGTAGCGTAGCAGGATCGTATACACCATCAGCCCGGTCTCGCCCTCGCCGAACAGGAGATAGCGAGCCGCCTGAGCCATCAGGTCGCGTCGGGTGAGGCCGATAAAGATCGAGATCGGATCGATGACCTCGCTGACGAAGGCGATGGTATTGGCGATCGCGATCGCGCCGTACACCTCGGCCACGTAGTCGTCGCCCTCCTTGCGAATGCTGATCTCGAGGGGCGCGGAGAACTCGCTGCGGTTGTCGAGCAGGTTCACGTGAAGGAACGCGAACGGTCCGCGCACGTTGTAGTGCCGGACGATCTCGGCCTTCTTCCGGCGGCGGGCTTCCGGAGTCGACCGGGGCGTGGGCACAAGATGCACCTTCTTGCCGCGGGTCTCCGGCCCGAGGCGCTCGCTCTCGGCATCGACGAAGTAGCCGTGCGGAATGCGGAGCTCCACCGAGCGAATGGATCGGCTGACCGCGCACACCAGCATCAGGATCACCGTGAAGATGGTGCCGATGATCAATCCGTCGGGGCGCTCCACGCAGTTGTCCAGCAGCGTGTACGCGAACACCAGACAGAGGATCGCCGTGTAGAAGGCCAGTGCCCAGCGGCGCTCGCGCCAGAGCGTGAGCGTGGCGGCGAAGGCGGCGGAGAGGATCAGCACGAGGACGCCCGTGGCATAGGCGCCGCTCTGTGCCTCGACGTCCGCACGGAAGATCAGCGTGATGAGGACGTCGACGGCAAACAGCGCGAGCACGAGGGGCCGGGAGAGCGCGGCCCACTGAGGCGCCATCCCGAAGCGCGGCAGGTAGCGGGGGATCAAGTGGAGGAGACCGGCCATCGCCGAGGCGCCGGCGAGGCCGAGTATGAGGATGGTCGACACGTCGTACACCGTGCCGAAGCCGGGACCGAGGTAGCGATGAGCCAGGAACGCGATGGCGCGCCCGCTCGCCTTGCCGTCCGCGGCGTAGTCCGCCGGCTCGATGAGCAGCGTGGTGACGAAGCTCGAGAGGATCAGCATGAAGCTCATGATGATGGCCGCGGTCACCAGGAGCTTGCGGGTGTTGGCCACGCGCCCGACCGGGCGGGCGCCCGTCCGCGGGCTGTGCTCCCGATCGGCCGCGCCGCCGTCGATCAGCGGCATGACGGTCACGCCCGTCTCGAAGCCGCTCAGACCCAGGGCGAGCTTCGGAAACACCAGCATGGCGCCCGCGATCAGCAGGGGAAAGCTGCCCTTGGCGTCGAGCACCGAGCGCCAGTTGGTCAGCAGCGTCGGATGCGTGAACACCTCGAAGGCGCCGCGCCCGAGGACGATGAGATTGAGAGCCAGGTACGGCACGGCGGCGAGGGTCGCCAGGCCGATCGCCTCGTGGAATCCCTTGAGGAAGACCGCGGCGAGCACTGTGAGAATCGCGAGCGTGACGAGGATCTGGTGATCGCCGAGGACGGGGTGGAGGAACGGATTCTCGATAGCGTGCTTGGCGGCGTCGGCGGCCGAGAGCGTCATGGTGATCACGAAGTCGGTCGCCGCGAAGCCGAGCAGGACCAGGACGAGCCCCTTGCCCTTCCAGCCGCTCAGGAGGTTCTCGAGCATGGCGATCGAGCCCTGCCCGGCGAAGCTGCGCCCGGCCACCTGCGCGTAGACCGGCAGCGCGCCGAACAGGGTGACGATGACCAGGATGACGGTGGCGATCGGGGCCACTGCGCCCGCCGCGAGCAGCGCGATTCCCGGCTGATAACCGAGCGTCGAGAAGTAGTCGACGCCCGTCAGCCAAATGACCTTCCACCAGGGGTGGGTCGCGACCTCATGGCCACCGTGGCCGTCCAGCGATTCGCCGCGCGCCAGCCACTTGCCGACGGCGGTCCGATATTCGAACGCGGGCCGTGGTGCCGAATGCCGAAACGAGAGGCGCTCGGTCTGACCCTTCGGTGTCGCGGACGTCAACGCCGGGCGACGAGCACGCTGATGGGGTAGAGACAGTAGTAGGCGGGGTCGTCCAGGGCGAACGTCGGCGACGCCGCCTCGCAGAGGGCCGAGCGTCGCGTCCAGTCGTCGACAGACAGGCGGTCGCGAAGGCGCGGCCCCCAGTTGCGCTCGAAGACGACGTGCTGGATGTAATCGCGCGCGGCGTGGGGAAGCGGCGCCCGGCGCTCCAGCAGGTACGTGCGGAAGGTCTCCACGGACAGGCCGGCCGCGCGCAGCGACGCGAGGGTGCGCTGTCGGCGCTCCTCGAATGAGAACTCGCCGCCCTCGTGGCGGCTCCACTCCATCTCCGCCTGGCGCAGGCGACGCTCGAGGGCGGGATGGCCCGGCAGGAAGGCTCCGTGCAGAAGCTGGGATTCCTTCACGACGATCTGGCCGCCGGGGCGAACGACGCGGGCGAACTCGCTCAGTGCCTTGCCCGTCTCCTGGATGTGATGGAGCACGTCACCGCACCAGACCCAGTCGAAGCTCGCGTCGAGCGCAGCGAGCTTCGTGGCGTCTCCCGCCCTGAACTCGAGCCGCGAGCCGATGGGCCCGCGGCCGACCAGCTCGCGCGCCGCGTCGGCACGCTCGGCCGACGGCTCGATGCCCACCACGCGCCCGCGCGCACCGATCGCCTCGGCCAGCCAGACAGCGAAGAGCCCGGCGCCGCAGCCGACATCGAGGCCGCGCGAGCCTTCGGGCAGGCGGAGGTCGGCGATCAGCGTGCGCGCCTCCGGCTCCTGGAAGAGGTTCATGCGCTCCAGCGACTTCCAGAAGGGCTCGGGCGCGGGCTCGCTCATGACGTCTTGGCCGCCGCCTCGGCGAGCAGCGTGTACTTGCCCAGCGTGCGCTGGGCGAGGGCGGCGGGCCAACGGCCCTCGTCCACGATTCGCAAGACCCCGTCGAGGACCCGGGCGAAGTGTGTCTCGTGGCCGCCGTCGAGCGCGGCGGGCCAGACCACCTCGTACGCGTTCGGCCCGGCCGGCACGACCGCGAGGCCGGGCAGCTCTCCCTGCCACCCCGCGACGGTGTCGCGGAGCGCTTGGGTGACCTCAGCGGCGGCGGCACGCGGCTCGACGAACACTTTGCGGCGGTAGCCCGTGCGCTCGCTCTGCTCCAGCCGGACGTCGGCACGAGTGCCGTAAGCGACCATGCGGGAAGAGTCCGCTCCGCCCGGCGAGGGAGCGAGATTCCAGCGCGTCGAGGCGCTGGCGGTGAGCCGACCGATCGTATACACGAGCTCGGAATTACATCGATAGCTCAGCGTGTCGCCGGCGACGAACGGCGCGAGCTCCCGCGGGAACTCCGCCTCGCCGGTGATGCGCCGGAACGCCTCGGCGGGGACCGGCGTCGACCACGCGCGGGCCGACAGGAGCGCCGGTGACGCGTCGTCGTCGCCCACGAGCCACTGAGCCTGGTCCACGACGTGGGTGGTGATGTCGACAGGGCCGCTCCCCTGCACGCGCACGTCGAAGTACCACCAGGGACGTCTGAGGGGAGCGCCGTCGACGAGCTTCTCCAGTTGATGCACGCTCTCCTGCTCGATCGCCGGCCCGTCCTCGCGGAAGGCGCCGAAAAGCGCCGGCGTACCGACGAGCTTCCTGACCAGTCCGGCCGCCACGTCGTGACGGCCCGTCATGATCTCGGCGGCCAGCGGCCAGCCGTCGAGGCTCGCCCGGATGTCGGCGAGGTCGGCCGGCTCGACGAGCCACGGCTTGTCGGCGAGCACGTGGAAACCCGCGTCGTGCAGCCGTCGCATCGTGCGGGCCTTGCCCCCGTTCCTGCCCGCGAGCACCACCACGTCGCCGCGCCGCTCGTCGATGAGCCGTTCGAGCGGGTCGTCGGACGTCGTCACGACGGGCCGCCAGCGCGTGGCGTCCGGCGTGCGCCGGTTGAAGCGGTCGACGAGGGCGAGGAAATCACGGAGCTCCGCGCCCTCGCGCGCGTAGACGAAGATCTCGTCGGCGGCGCGCGCCTGTTGCACGCGCAGCGTCAGCGCGGCGTGGAAGTGCCCGGGGTCGAGGAAAAGCAGCGTGTGCATGGCGGCCCGTCCGCGCTCAGGCCGGCAGGATGACGGCCTTGCCCGTCGTCTGCGTGTCGAAGAGCTTGTAGGCCTCCTCGGCCTGGTCGAGCCGCCAGCGGTGCGTGAAGAGCTGCTCCACGTCGATGCGCCGGTCGGCCACGAACTCGGCGCACTCGGCCTGACCCTGCTTCGAGAACGTCCACGAGCCCACCAGCGTGACCTGCCGGCGCAGGAGATCCGGGCTCACGTCGAGTGTGACCTGGCCGCGCTCGCCGACGAAGCATGCCGTGCCCCACGAGCGCACCGCGCGCACCGCCGCGGCCCGGGCGTCAGGCGCCGACGAGGCGTCGAGCGTCTTGTGCGCGCCCTCGCCGTGCGTCAGATCGCGGATCGCCGTCACCACGTCGCCCGCCTTCGGATCGATCATCTCGTGCGCGCCGAACGCCTGGGCGAGCTTGCGACGCTCGGGCTCCACGTCGATGGCGATCACACGCGCGCCCATGACGACGGCGAACTGTGTGGCCGACAGACCGACCGGGCCTTGGCCGAAGATGGCGATCGTCTCGCCGCCCTGGAGGTTGATCCGCTTCAAGGCACCCCAGGCCGTCCCGGTGCCGCATGAGATCGCCGCACCGGTGACGAACGAGAGCGAGTCGGGCAGCGTCACCAGCGTCGAGACCGGTACCTTCATGTACCTCGCGTGACCGCCGTGGCCGCCGGAGCCGAAGACGACGGTGCCCTCCAGACACATCTGCGTCCATCCCGCCCGGCAGTGCTTGCAGATGCCGCAGCCGTCGTAGTGATGGTCCATGACGCGCTGGCCGACGCGCGCTTCTTTCTCGGTGACGCCGGAGCCGAC
>Ga0307471_100001943_pt1 | contig 11682 bp, 9 predicted proteins | sample atmos_gasesAM3C__2_FD_204566 | JGI IMG/M metagenome (GOLD analysis project Ga0307471, IMG submission 204566) | Hardwood forest soil microbial communities from Morgan-Monroe State Forest, Indiana, United States - atmos_gasesAM3C_515 | ecosystem: Environmental > Terrestrial > Soil > Temperate... | reverse complement strand
CTTGCCTCACCACTGTTAGGGTGCCCTCGCCGTTCGAGGAAAAGGCCAGTTTGTTCCCTGGATCGTAAGCCGCCGCGTCCGGGCCATCCCCGATTGGAACCGTAGCGACCACTTGGCCAGAATCCGCGTTCACAATCGCCATGTTTTTATTCGAGCACACCGAAAACAGCCGTCGCGTTTCTTCATCGATAGCAAGGCCCGAGGGTTCCTCGCATGGAGAAAGAGACCAGGTTTTCTTGATCTTGAGAGCCTGGGGATCGAGTTGTACGATCTCGCTCTTGTCCTCGATGTTGACGTATATATTGCCCTTCCGGTCGCTCACCGGAAACTCTGGCTTGCCATCCAGGGCAACTGTGCCTGCCACCTTGCCGGAGGCTGCGTCAATCGCCGTCACATCATTGCTGCGGCCGTTGAAGGCAAATACGCGCTTGCTGTATGGATCGTACAAAATCCCATCAGGATTCTTGCCCGTCGCTACCTTCTGCAGAACCGAGTGCGACTTCAGGTCGAATATTACGACGACGTCGTCGCCGCCATCGCTAATGAAGCCCCGGTTGAGATCGTTGGCCACAGCGATGCCGTGTATGCGTTTCATCCCCGTGATTTTGCTGATTGGCTTCTGGGAAGCGAGATCCACCACCGCAACCTCCGTGCCATGCGACACGTAGAGTTGCCCGTTCACAGAGTCCACAGCGAGGTAATCCCAGCCGCCTTCGCCGTCGAGTGGAATTCGGCCGCTAACCCTGTACTGCTGTGCGCTTACCGCAAGAGAAAACCCGAGCAGAAGAAGCCCGGTTATCTGAAGCATGCTCCGCATATGCATCCCCTTGGTTCCAAAAACCCCACTCTATGTCCCTAAGCACAAAACTCCCTGCCTGCTCTTTGAGGTCTAGTCATTGGGCCCGACTTGAACCTCCCATCTCTTCCTGGCACGCTGTCACGCACGACCTGTGCCCTGAAATCACACTTTTCTCTCTTATTGGGATAAGACTACAATGTCAGGAATAATAGTCGGATGCAGCCTCTTCATCAAGTCGAGGATTGCCTTCTGGTTCATCGGCATTCGATCGGTGTCGGCCGTCATTAGGTTGATCCGGGAGTGATCGGGCGCGGAAATCAGACCCAGGGGGCGAATCGTCTCTTGTGAGGAAATAATGCGAAAGTCGGTTGAAGTCACCGTCTCAGCACTCCTGACTGTATTGCTGGTTTTTGTCCTCTGGTGGATTTTGCTCCGGTAGCGCCTCAACGTTCAAGCGGCGACTGGGTACGATTTTAACTTTCTCCTCGACGCGGCGGAGGAAACAATGCGCCAACATCGAAAAAAGTCATTTGGAGTCTTGACCGAGCGAGCCGAACTCCTATTCTTGGCCACTCAACTGTGGATACTCATTCCCAATACGGCTTGAATATTGCTCGTCGTGAATTAAGCTGTTAAGCTCCGAATGAAAGATGGGCGTCTCCGTTGAAGGGTAGACTCGCCATCAACTAATGGTACCTTCAAAGTACAAGAAGGCCAGGTTTGTTGAAATCGAAAGCGATACCGACTGCGGCCGAGTTCCGCTTACTCGAAATTCTCTGGCGCCTGGGAGAAGGCACCATTGAGGATTTCTTGCGGGCTTCAGAAAAAGACAGTCCGCTGCACTACAAGACGGTCCAAACCGTTTTGCGGATCATGGAAAACAAGCGATTTGTCAGTCATTCGCTGCGTGGGCGCGCTTTTGTATATCGACCTCGCGTGAAGCGTAGCGAAGTACGCCGTAGTTCTTTACGCTCCTTGCTGGACAGGTATTTTCTTGGCTCCCGCTCTGAGCTTCTGGTCAACCTGCTGGAGAACGAGCGTATCGACACTACCGAGTTGCAGGAACTCGAACGTCTGATTCGCAGTTATCGCAAAGCGAAAAACTCCGAGCGGCAAAATAATCGTTGAAGGTCGGGACATTATGTGGTTCGACGGCTCCCTGACGGGTTTGAGCATCTGGATCACATATTGTGTGCAAGTCGTCTTTGCTTATCTGACGACGCTGTGCATTTGCAGTTTCATCCGAAACCCTCGCACTCGGGTCCGAATGTGGGGCGGCTTCTTGTTTCTGACGATCGCCGCCTGGCTGCTTTTGTGGGTGCCCTCCCGGGCAGCCAAGGCGGTTCATTTCGTTCTCACGTCAACATCGTTACCGGCGACGTCGAACCTTCATCTGGCCCTGCCGATGAAAACCATATGGGCTTCCTACGTTGCCAAACTTGCGCCAACCGCCTGGCGAGTATATGTCGTTCTGCTGCTGGCATTGCTGTTGCATTTGCTGGTCAAGTCAATGCAGCTTAGATCTGTTTTGCGACGCACACAACAGCCCTCACCCCAGTTAGAACTACTTTTTCGAAGGCTTTGCCTCCAATTGGGGATTCGACATAGTGAACTCGGTCTTGTATCGGAGCTGCGTTCTCCCGCCACCTGTTACTGGCTGCGGAGTCACGTTCTGCTGCCCGTGGAACTGATTCCTCATCTCGACAGCGATCAACTGGCTGATGTTCTGCGGCATGAACTGACGCATGTTAAACAGCACGACTATTTGTGGGATCGTCTGGCGGCATTGGGATGCCGGCTGGTTTTCTTTCACCCGTTAGTGTGGCTGGCCTACGGCCGCTTGCGATGGGAGCGCGAACTAGCCTGCGACCTCGCGGTCGTAGAGAAACGCGCGGAATCACGCTTGACTTATGCCGAATGCCTCACCAGGCTTGCCCGCTGGTTTGCGGAGAAGAGTAGCCGTTCAGAAGGAATTGGTTTTTCCTCCTCTGAGTCATTGCTGGCGGTCCGAGTTCGCGCCTTGTTGAGTGAGCCATCGTCCTATTCAAACCTTGAGAAAGTGGCCCGGGTAGCACTTGTAGCGAGCACCTCAATCGCCGCACTATTTTTAGTCCCTAGTTTGGGTCTGATCCTATATTCGCCGACGCCACTCTCTGCCTTGTTACATCCAGCTCGCGACGTTCACAACGATTCCATGAAAACGCCGAGACGGAAAGCCCCGCATGCTTCCTTGAACAAAGGGGTAACTACGCCGTCAGTCTGGAGCATGTCCCAATCCAAACGTCCGCAGGCGGTCGATTTGCTCCTGGACTCTCAATTGACACCTATGCCGGTTCTAACAAACTCGTCGACTGTGGCCGAGCGTACCGCCGAGACGCGCCCCGTGTACTCCGACGTGACTAAGGATGACGCTCGATTACGTCCGTCAAATACTGTCTGGGACGAAGCTCCTACGACGCTGGCGAGCCCCCCGAAGTGGCGGAACCTTGTCGTCCGTGCCATCACTGATGGGGTGGCTGCCGCTGCCGGTGGCATTGACATCGACGTAGACAGCCCCCGCAGGCGTAGCCGCTAAATCGCCCGACCTTTGCCACTTCTGTAGGCAAAGTCTCGCCGAAACCGGTTCGGCATGATGGAAGGTAGATCACGGAATTGCGGCTTTCCCCGTTTGTCCACCCAAACAATTTCTCAGTCCAGCACAGTTTGTCCATCGTGGGCAGTTCAGAGGCAATCGACTGGCGAAGATCCGCGAAAGAATTGAACCGAGTATGGAAATGTCCGGCATGTGGTTGGCCGATAGCAACAGTCGAGCAGCGCGCCGGGTTCTAACCGTGAATTTGCCAATGCACACAGGCCAGCGTTCGCCGTGTTCCCTACAACCAAAACATGTCCTTGAGCTCGTCGCCATCGTCGGCTAACGGACTCTCTCGATACCTGCACGGCCGAGCTAGACGTCGATTGAGGATCCCGACAGGTTACCGGTTAGATTGACAGTGCGCTAATTCAACGGGCAAACCTCCGAATGGTCGGCGATCTAGAAGTAATCCGGCTGTGCCGTGAGATTCGTCTGGGAGGTCGGCATACCGGGAAGCGATCCACCGGATGCCGATTCCTGTGCCCACAAAAAAGTCCACAAATTTCTTTTCCTAGCCGGCTCAGAGTTCAACTAAACCGCATTTTTCAACGAATTGGAACGCACGGACGACACCGTCTGGCGTCGACCCTACAAGCAAGATGGGAACCGGCACATTCGATTGGAGTTGGTATTTCGATCTGTGCCAGCCCGCAATGTAGCCCACAGAACGTTGAAAACCGTCAGTGACGGCCAGTTTGGTAACTCGGGCTCTGATTCAGAAAAACCCGTGAAAAACTTCTCCACGAACCGGGGAACGATTTGGGGCGTGCGTCATCTTTGAACTGCTTCAGAGCAAGATCCATCGCCTCATACAGATGAACGGCGAAATACTTCTCTCTGGATTGTTCAAGATTGATGTTCGTGATCGTGTCAATGGCATCACTGGGTTTGGCATAGGCAATCCGCAAGACTGGCTCCCGAGAACCAAATGTCACGAGTGAGACGGCAGCGTCTCGTTGAGCCAAGTGGTCGAGGATTCCTGTTTCTAAAGCTGATTCCAAAGCAAACACCTTGCCCTGGTTTGGGTTGACGTCTAGGACAATCACCACCTGGAGAGTTGACGGTTGCTGGTTGTCCTCCGGCGCAGCCGGTGAATCCGTGGACACACCGGCTAGTATCGGTCGAGGCAAAAGATCACTAAACGGGTTGATAACGTTTTCTTTGACACTGGCCCACACCTCCTTTTAGGTCGCAATGCCCCTCTTCGCAGCAACCGACACTTGCTATGGCCCATCCAGCGACCGCGATCTCGCGGAACAATCTCTTTTGCTGGTCCGAATTTTCACTTGGACTGCCTCTCGCTTGTGGCTGGTTGAGTGGAAATCCACATCGACCAGGTCTCCGACGCTGAGAACTTTGAAGAGCAGTCGTGCTTTGTGACACCGAAACTCGGTCTGGTTGGTGACGTCGAAGCCGACATTCGGGAAGAATCGAGTACTGATGGAAAAGTGATTGTCCACAACTTCAGTCACGCGACCATAAATGTAGTCTGCGGCTGCATGCGTCGAGAGCGAGAGGAGTAATACCGCAGTTCCAAACCATCGCCGCGCGATCATCGACACCTCCGGTCACCTAACGCAACGTTTTCCTACCGCCGTGCGTGGACTAGTAGGCAAGTGCACTCGTTAGTCAACATGTTTCCCCTCTTCGAAAAAGCCGATTTCGGGCGCAGGCAATCTGTCGTCTTTCCTTGCCCAAAAAACATAAAGAGTAGGCAACATGACAATGCTGATGAACAGTTCGACAATGAGTCCGCCGACGATCACGATGGCGAACGGCCTTTGTGAGTCGGAGCCAATGTCATGCGACATGGCGGCGGGCAGAAGGCCCAAGGTGGCGACCAGCATGGTCATCATGATCGGGCGAAGGCGCAGAAGAGCGCCTTCCTTGGCGGCTTCACGCGGGCCCATGCCACGCGTCCGGAGCTGGTTGATGTATTCGACCATGATCACTCCGATCTCGACCGATACCCCAATGAGGGCCAGGAACCCCAAACCAGACGACACGGAGAAATGCGTCCCTGTGAGCAGCAGGCTGAGCAAGCCACCAAGCGGAGAGAGACCGACAACGGCCAAAATGAGGCCAACCCATTTCCAAGAATCGAAGGCAGAGTAGAGAATGAACGACATCAGCAAGAGCGTGGTAGGCACGATCACCGCAAGGCGCCGGTTTGCGCGCTGCTGGCTTTCGTATTCGCCTGTCCAATCCAGGTGGTAGCCTTCGGGCAGCTGCACTTTCCGACGAACGTTCTCGATCGCCTGACGCACAGTGCTACCCAAATCGCGCCCACGCACGCTGTACTTGATGGCGACGTAGCGCGAATTACCTTCGCGATAGATGTTCGACGCACCGTCTTCCAGTTTGATCTGGCACAGCTGCCCTAGAGACACGCGCTCACCTGAGAGCGCTAGAATCCGAATGTTGGCGACATCTTCTACTGTCTTGCGGAACTGCTCCTGATAGCGAACGGTCAGGTCGTAGCGTTGTTCACCGATCAAGACTTGGCTCACGGCCTTGCCGCCGATGGCAGTTTCCACAGCATCCTGCACATCGCTCACGTTGATTCCGAACCGCTCGGCAGCCGCGCGATCAACGATGAGGTTTACATTTGGCTGGCCGCGTACCTGAAACGTACCCAGGTCGGCCACTCCGGGGATCTTGCTCATCACATCATGAATTTCGTTGGCCTTGGCTTCGAGGACCCTTAAGTCCGTGCCAAACAGTTTGACCGCCAATTCCCCTTTGACGCCGCTAACGGCTTCCTCTACGTTGTCAGAAATTGGCTGGGAAAAATTCCAGTCCACACCTGGAAATTTGTTTAGTTCGCCGTCCATTGCTGCGATGAGAGCGTCCTTTGTTTTGAATTCAGACCGCCATTCCGAACGCGGCAGCAAATCAACAAAGAACTCCGTGTTGTAGAAGCCGCTGGCATCGCTGCCATCGTCCGGACGCCCAACCTGGCTCACGATTTGCTTGGCCTCAGGAAAATTCGCCAGCACACGCCGCGTTCGATTGGCAAGGTCGATTCCCGCCGATGGACCCGTGCTGGGAGCCAGCGTGCCTCGGACCCATATCGCACCCTCGTCCAGGTGAGGTAGGAATTCAGATCCGATCACGCCACTGAAGCCGAGAAACAACATGACCGCGAGCGCCGAGAGTCCGAGCCCCAGCGTTAGCCTCATCTGGTCGAAACACCAGTCAAGCACGATGCCGTAGCTCTCCTGCAACCAATGAAATACGGGATTACGCCACTCATTGATTTCGTCTTTGAACAGCAGAGTGCACAGAACCGGGGCGATCAAGAGAGCAAATAGCAAAGCTCCCAACAGGGCAAACGCCACAGTCCACGCCATGGGCCGAAACAAACGTCCTTCCACGCGCTGAAGAGTGAAGATCGGGAGATAGGAAACGATAATAATGATGCGGGCGAAGAAAACTGGCCTTTGCACTTCATGTGCTGCCGTGCCGATCAGTTCCGGAAGCGTTTTTTTGCCTCGCCCGTATTCCGCGTGCCGGAGAATGTTCTCGACCATGACCACTGAACCATCGACCACCATGCCAAAATCCAGCGCACCCAGGGAGAGCAGATTCGCCGGAATATGACTCAGATCCAGTAGGATTGCTGCAAACAACAATGCAAAAGGAATTGTGATGGTCACGATCAACGCGCTACGAACGTTGCCCAAGAACAAGAATAGGATCAGCGTGACCAGCAGGACTCCATCGGTCAGGTTACGCAACACGGTGTGGGTCGTGTAGTGGACCAGGTCGCTGCGATCCAGGTGGGGAACAATCTTCACACCCGCGGGCAGCAGGCCGTTGTTGAGCTGATTGATCTTCTCGTGCAGCGCATCGAGCGTGGCATCGGCTTCGGCGCCTTTTCGTAGCAAGACGATGCCCTCCACAACATCGTCATGGTCGATGACCGTTCCGTCTTTGTGCCGGATGGTTTTTCCAAGCTGCCCAAGACGTACTTTGGGGGCTTGCACGACGATACCCAGGTCGCGTACCCGCGTAGGGGTGCCGTTCTGCACCTTCACCGTCGTGGCACCGATGTCGTCAGTGGTCTGCATTAGTCCCACGGTCCGGACATTCAGCGCCTGCTCCCCCCGTTCGATGAAGCCTCCTCCCGCATTAGTGTTGTTGTTGGCAATGGCCTGCTCAACCTGAACGAGCGAAAGTCCGTAGGAAACGAGCTTGCCCGGATCAAGTTGGACTTGGTAATCGCGTGTCGGCCCACCGAAAATATTGACGTCGACCACATTCGGCACGGATTTCAGTTGGTTCCGAACGACCCAATCCTGGACTGTCTTTAACTCCATCACGTCGTACTTTGGGTTTGTACTCTGGAGCGTGTAGAACATGATCTGCCCGGTCGGGCTATAGTCTGGCCCGAGACCGGGATTGACGCCTTGTGGCAAAGTCACTTGTTGCAGGCGGTCGATCACTTCCTGGCGAGCGTTTAGGGTGGTGGTTTGGTCGTCATAAATGATGGTGATGACCGACAATCCCGCCAGCGACACTGAGCGCAGGTGGGTCATGTGCGCCACGCCATTCAGTTGCACTTCGAGGGGGACCGTAATTTGTTGTTCAACTTCTTCAGCGGCATGGCCCGGCCACTGGCTGATGATTTGCGTGTAGGTGTCAGCGACGTCGGGGTAAGCTTCGATGGGCAGGTTGTGGAAGGAAATGATGCCCCAAATAAAGAGAACGACGGCGACACTCAGCACCAAAATGCGGTTGCGCAGGGCAAAGTCGATAAGGTAGCGGATCACTTGCCCTGCTCCGCGACGCTCGAAGAGAACTCCAACGCATTGGCCACCAGCTCGTCGCCGGCCTTTACCCCGTCATGGATCTGCTCCATCCCGTCTGAGCCCGCGCCAAGGGTGTGCACTTCGACCCGCCGGAAGCGCTGGGCCGCATCCCTGCGGAACACCCAGTCCTTGTCCTGCAGCCGCATAACCGCAGTCGAAGGGACCACAACACGCGATTGTGATTTGCGCGAACGAACTGTAGCCACGGCGTACATTCCTGGCCGCAACGATCCGTCACGATTCGACAACACCATGCGAACCTTGGCCGACCGTGTGTTCGGATCAAGCACCCGAGATATGTCAGCGACTTTGCCGTGGTAAACCCTATCCGGATATGCGTTAAGCCGCAGCTCGGCAGGATCTCCAACATGAACTTCACCGAGATTGTTTTCATAAACATCGCAAAGCACCCACACTTCGGTGAGATCGGCGATGGTAAAGAGGTTGGGGCTGTTGTCGAGGCTCTTGATCCCCTCAAACCCGGCGACGTTTTGCTCAACTATCGATCCCGCGACCGGGGAACGCAGCTCGATGAGCGAGCTTGGATGCGCCGGATCGCCACCTAGTATGCGGACGTGCTGTTCAGTATTCTGGCAGTCCACCTGAGCCTTCTCTTCCGCGTCCTGTGCTTGCTCCAGGTCTTTTTCTGCCAGCGCGCCGTGTGAGTGGAGCAACTGCGCTCGGTCGAGGGCCTTTTTCGCCAGTCTTTCGTCTGCCTCAGCCTTCCGGTAGTCGGAAAACGCTGCCGCGAGATCGGCACTATGAATCGAGAGCAGTATCTGACCTTTCTTAATGGAGTCCCCAAGTCGCACTCTTAGTTGAACGACACGTCCTGAGCCCTGGGAGGTCACGTGAATGGTGCGGTTCACGTCTGGGGTGACACTTCCGTTGGCAGCCAGAACGGTCGGCAACTCCTGTGTTTCAGCTGTGACCAGCTTGAACAACTCCGGGTGTTCCACGGTGTAGAGGTTGGGATCAACCGTAGTCTCGGCCTTGGGTGGCGCCGCCTTGGATTCGTTTGAACAGGAGGTCCCTACCCATATCAGGAACAAGGCCCCGAGGATCGCCGCAGCGCGCTTGGTGTTCATGTTTGTCATCGCATGGCCTCGCGGCCCACGGCAAGATTGAGTTGGCTCACCGCGGTGAGATACGAACCAATCAGGCTGACGTAACTTAGCTGCACAGTTCGGTACTCACTCTGGGCATTCAGGAAATCCAATAACGAGGCGCCGCCGTGCTGATACGCGAATGCGACCGTGTCGCGAACTCGTGCGGCCTGTTGCAGGTATTTCTGCTTGTAGGGCTGCAGCATTGCCAGGTTGCTGCTCAGGGAGGCGTAGGCGGAATCCACGTCGCTCAACACTTGGGCTTCGGCGGCGTCGCGCAGTCTCTGGTTGCGCGCGATGTCGAGTTGTGTGCGCAGCTTCTCGCCTTGGTTGCGGTCGAATATGCGGAGAGGGATGCTTACACCGGCTCCGAGCGTTTGGTGGTCATACGGATTGTTGAACGAGGGATTGTACGTGTACCAGGTACTCAGGGTCGGATCGGTTGAACCGTTCGCAATCGCGAGCTTGTGGTCAGTCTGGGCTTTATATATGGCGTCTACAGCCGCCTTTAGATCAGGCCGCGTATCGAGCGCGATCTTTCTGAATTTATCGCGCGGCATAAGTTGATCGTCAAAATCGTAGAGCCCGATCACGTCGAATTGTTCAACTGGAGTCCGGGCGTTCAGCAAAGTGAGCAACTCGATTTTCGCGGTACGCAAGTTCACTTCCGCGGTTTGCACGTCCGACTCATATTGCACGCGCTGTAGTTCCAGTCGGTCGAGGTCCATCTCTGCCATGTCGCCGGCGTTGAGTCGCTCTCTGCTGACCTCGAGCACGCGGTCGTAATAGGCGAGATTGTCTCTTGCCAACTGCAGCACCGCCTTGGCCTGCAGCGTGGAAGCAAATGCGCCGCGCAACTCGAAAAGCAAGGTCCGCTCCAGATCAGCGTGAGTGTCAACCGCGATTCCGGTTGCCTTCTGTGCGCTCTCCAGACGCAATTCACGCTTGCGCTGCCGTTCGTGCAGATAGCCGAAGTTGGTTGAGAGCTCAGTGCCGGCAAAGGGTCGCCAAACGCCTTGGTACGGGGCGATCTGGGTTCCATCCGTCAGCAGACTGAAGGTCGGATTGGGGCGCAGATTGGCACTGATTTCCTGAGCCTTCGATTCGTCGATATTGAGCCTGTCCGCCAGCAGGCTCGGGTTTTGCTGTTCGAAACGTTCGCGCACCTGCTCCCAGGTCAAGGGCGGCGACGACTGCGCCGAGGCGCAGGTGCTGCAAAGCACCAGCGCACAGCACAACCAACGTATTTTGCGCATCCATGACTCCGTTCTTGGTGCGACGGGCGAACTTATCCCGCAACCCCGCACTGGGGCTGACCTTTATTTATCCTGAAACTCCAATTCGCGGGAGACACTGGAAAGATTTTGGCCAGCAATATTTCGATTTCCGAAGTCCGAGAACACCCGCCAGTGATTTGATTCAGGCGCGATGAACGGCTGGAGCCAAAGGGGCGCATCGCTCCTAGGGAGGATTAATCTTTAGATTGCCGATGCCCGAGCCGTCGAAAATCGTTTGATTGGGTTGGGGAACGGCTCCAAGTGGTGCATAATCAGCGATTCACAACGAGATCTATGTTGAACTTGGAATGGATATGGGAGACGCGGCACCGGACAGCGGTTCTGCTTATCAGTGGTGGCATCGTCCTGGCAATTGCAGTTGTGGACTGGTGGACCAAACCATACGTCTCACTCGGGTTCTTCTATTTGTTTCCCATCATGCTCGCTGCTGGGTTTCTGCCACGGTGGGCAATCGCCCTGGTTGGGGTCGCATGTGCGTTGCTTAGTGAGTGGTTCAGCAACTTGGCGCCAGCGGACGCTCCCATCCGCACCAGTTTCGAAGCGCTGGCACTCGTCGGCTCCGGACTGTTCATCTCTGAAGTCCTGCGCAACCGCCGGTTGAGGTTGGCGTCACAGGAGCGACTACGCGTCTTGGTGGAGACGAGTCCCGCGGCGATTGTCACGGTCGACGAGCATGGCATTATCGAACTTGCTAACGCCGCCGCTGCTGCGCTCATGGCCCCGCGCGACGGAAATCTAATTGGCCAGCCGATCGCCGCATTTCTGCCTGAACTTCATCACGCACTGCGCTGGGAAGACGGGCCGCAGTTCAGGACATCGATGCAATGCCGCGGGCATCGAGGCAATGGAGAGTCGTTTCTGGCGGAGGTGTGGTTCTCCAGTTACAAGGAAGGCGCCGCCCCCAAAGTAGCGGCAATCATCGCGGACGTCACCGAAGAACGGAGTAGCAACACAGAGTCGACCGCGGCTGCGACCAGTAACCAAGAGAGTCCCACCTTGAGCAATCGGGAATCGGAAGTACTCCGCTTGC
>Ga0307471_100001941_pt1 | contig 11685 bp, 10 predicted proteins | sample atmos_gasesAM3C__2_FD_204566 | JGI IMG/M metagenome (GOLD analysis project Ga0307471, IMG submission 204566) | Hardwood forest soil microbial communities from Morgan-Monroe State Forest, Indiana, United States - atmos_gasesAM3C_515 | ecosystem: Environmental > Terrestrial > Soil > Temperate... | reverse complement strand
CGATCGAACGGCCGCCGCTGCCACGGCGCGCGGAAATCGCGCCAGCCGACGAGCTGCCAGCCGGCCTTCCGGAGCCGCTCGATCGGGTCGCCGTCGAACGCGCGCCGGCGTAGCGCGCGACGCAGGCCTTCGGGCGGCGCCTCGAGCGTTTCCGTCAGCCAGCCGTCAAACGCGCGGCGATAGAGCGCCTCGGCCTCCTGCTCCGGTAGCACCTCGAAGCGCGGGTCCACGCGCGCCTCGACGGGCCGCTCGTGTAGCAGATCGTTGCAGAAGCCGTGGATCGTGCTGACGCGCGCTTCTTCCAGATGGGCGATCGCGTCTTCCAGCCGCGCGCGGCGCGTGCTTCTTTCCGCCGCTTTTGTCCGCTCGTCCTCCAGCCCGGCGCGCAGTCGCAGCTTCAGCTCGCCCGCGGCCTTCTCGGTGAACGTGAGCGCCGCGATCGTCTGCACGGTGCCGCGCCCTTCGGCCAGCACGTTGACGAGGCGCGCGACCAGCTCGCTGGTCTTGCCGGTGCCCGCCGCCGCCTCGACCACCAGCGTCTCGTCGAGGGAGGTGCGGATGCGGTGGCGCTCGGCGTGGTCGACGAGCGTCATGACAATTCGCTCACCGACTGCGGCTTCGGATCTGCCTGAGCACGTCGTCCCACGGGACCCCGGTCGATCAGGCCAAGCCGCTCCTCTGGGGTTAGCGCTGCGATGTCGACTTCGTGCTTCTTCATATCAGAAGTGCCCCGTTCCACGCAGGCTTGAGCTTCGCGCGTCGGTCAGGCGCGTAATGTCCAAAGATTCAGACACGGCCGGTCCCTCAGCGCGCGCAGCTCGTCCATTCGCCCCGGTGTATCAATCGCGACGCATTGTCGACGCACAGTGAGCGCTCGATCCTGAAGCACAACGTTCATGAAGCCGATACGCCTCTCCGAACACGCTCGGGCCCAACTGCGATTTCGCGGCGGCTTCGGATCGGAGGTCGAGGAAGCGATTCGGACAAGCGCGTGGGAACCGGCCGAGCGAGGCCGCCTCGAGTGCCGCCGGAACTTCCCGTTTCACCGAGAGTGGAATGGCATCGTCTATGCCGCCAAGCAGGTCCGGCCGATCTTTGTCGACGAACCGGAAGAGATCGTGATCGTGACGGTCTATGTGTACTATCTCTGAGGGGACGCCAATGAGAATCACGTACGACCGCGAAGTCGATGCCTTGTATTTCAGGTTCCGGGACACCACCGTCACCACGAAGCACCTCGGCGAAGGCATCGCGGCTGACTATGATTCCGACGGCCGGTTGGCAGGCATCGAGATCCTCGATGCAATCAGCCGGCTCGGAGATCCGGCAGTGCTTCGCCAGGTGATCCTCGAAGGCGTCGGCCCCACCGCCTAGACTGTCTCGCCGCGTCACGGCCAGTCCCTCAGCGCGCGCAGCTCGTCCAGCCGCGCCTGCTCCTTCAGCTTGACGCGGATCTCCTCGTGCGGACCGCAGACGTCGCGGAAGTCGCAGATGCCGCACGCGCGCGCCCGCGGCGCCGGCGGCAGGAACCCGGCGGCGATCGCGCGGTCGATCAGGCCGAGCACCTCGGGGCCGCGGCCGCGCGCCTCGCCGGACAGCGCCACGACGCGCTCGGAGAATCCGCCGGCGCGCGTGCAGTAGTAGAGCCGTGACTCGACCACGCGCGCGGTGAGCAGGTGCTCGACGGCCAGGCCATAGATCACCGGCTGGAGCATCTCGCCTCCGCCGACGATCAGGTTGCGCTTGGTGTAGTCGCGGCCCGTCTTGTAGTCGGTCACGCGCAGCTCCGCGCCTTCGCCGGCCGCCGCTGCGCCGCGCGCGTCCGCGCCGCTGCGCCGGCGCTCGACCAGGTCCACGATGCCGCGCAGCCGCCAGCCCTCCGGCAGGGTGACTTCCGTCTCGACGCTGCGCGGGTCGTTCGCGGGATCCCTCTTGAGCCCGAACGCCAGCTCGAAGGCGATCGGCTCCCACTCGGCGTGCGTGGCGGCCGTCTGCTCGAGCCACATGCGGAGGTCGGCTCGCATCGACTCGACCTCGTCCTGCCAGACGCGCTGGATCGCCGGTGCCAGCTCCTCGCGGTACCGCTCGGCGACGCGGTCGAGCGTGCGGTCGAGCGTCGCCCGCGCCGCCTCGAGCGTGGCCGCCGTGAGCGGCAGTCGTTTCTCCTCGGCGAGCGCGCGCATCGCGTCGGCCTGCACGCGGTGGAAGAGGTGGCCGCGGGTCGCCGGATCCAGCTCCACGACGGTCGCGACTTCAGGGCGCGGCTCGAGCCGGCAGATCGCCGACAGAAAGAACTGGTAGGGGCACGCCGCGAACTTCTGCAGCGCCGAGGCCGAGTACGCGCGCGCCCCGAGCCTAGCTCCGGCCAGCGTCTCGCGCGTGCCGTCCGCCACGCGCACGAGCCCGTCGGCCGGCGTGAAGCGTCCGCGCCAGCGCGCCCATCGCGTGCGCAGCGAGCGCGCGAGCGCGTCGTTCAATTCGAGCAGGTAGCGCGCGCGCCCGCGCGCCTCGCCGCTGGCGAGCAGGCCGCGCAGCGTCGCCAGGTCGTGCTCGACCTCGTCGATCGCGCGCGCGGGATCGTCCGGCGCCGGCCACGCCAGGCGCGCCCCCGCGGCGGCCGCCGCCTCACGCTCCATCCGCTGCGGCTCCGGGACCTTGCCGGTGAGCGCGCGCGCGACTTCCAGCGCATAGAAGGACGGCACGCGCGGGCGCGCCTCCGTCTGCTCGATGCGCGAGTACGAGAGGTGCAGCCGCCGGCGCGCCGCCCCGACGGCCAGCCGCAGCAGGAGGCGCTCGCGACGGCCGCGCTCGTCCTGCGTCGCCAGCGCGGCGCCGAGATCGCGCCGGAGCGCGTCGAGCAGGATCGGGTCTTCGCGCGGCTTCTGCGGGAAGATCCGCTCGGCCAGCCCCGGCAGGAAGACGATCTCGAAGGATCGCCCGCGCGCCTGCTCGATCGTGCCGATGAAGACGCGCCCGTACCGGTCGGCGGGCGGCCGCTCGGCGAGCGTCGTCAGCTCTCCTGCGAGGACGTCGCGAACCTCGCCGAGTGCCACGGGCCCGATCACGTCCAGCGGGCGCAGCGCGGCGAGTACCGTTAGGACCCGCTCAGGCCGTCGCAGCACCATCGGCGCCAGCGTCTCGAGCGCAGCGATCCACTCGCCCCACGTGCCGCTTGCCGGCAGCGCCGTCAGCCGCTCGATCACCGGCACCGCGAACCGCCGCAGGTGCTCGAGGTTTGCCAGGTCGCGCTCGATCCCCGCCACGCGCGGCGAATCCGGCTCCTCCTCGCGATAGCGCGCAAGCCGCGCTCTGTATTCGCCTTCGAGCCCTTTGAGACGCCGGCTCCAGCGGTCCTTGCCGCCGATCACCGCGGATTCGACCAGGAGCTGCTCCCAGCGCCACGGCGCGCGCAGCGCCCCCTCAACTACCGGGTTGTCGTCGGCGTCTGGCTCCTGCGCGGCGCTCTCCGCCGCCGGACTTTCGGCCGCGTTGTCAGCTGCGTTGTCGGCCGTCACGTTTTCGGCAGCCGGCCCCAGCGTCTCGTCCTCGGGCGCCGTCCACACCGCGCGGTCGAGTGGTGGCGCGCCGGCCGCGTCGAGCGACGGCACCTGCCCGAGCGAGAGGTACTCCGCGAACCTCCGCGCCGACAGATTCTCCACCGCACAGTCCAGCAGCGCCAGGAACGCACGGCCTGAGGGATCGGGCCGCGACGTGCCCCGCGCGAACCACGCGTGAATACCCGCCCGCCGCAGCGCCGTCTCCAGCAGCGAGCCGTAGAGCTCGGGCGCGCGCAGCAGCACCGCCATCTCGTCGAATGGCGTCCCCGCCCGCGCCTCGTCGAGGATCCGCCGCGCGATCTCGACGGTCTCGCGTCCCTCGCCCGGCGCCGAGAAGAAGAGGACGTCGCCGCGCGCCTCGCCCGGCGGCGGTACCGTCGCCGCGAAGAGGAAGTCGCGCGTCCGCGCGAGGTCTCCGGTGTCGGCGCGCCGATCCGGGTTCTCTTCGCGCGCTCCGAGGCTGCGAAGAGCCTCCAGCGTAGCGTCGTCTCCCGCGGCGACCGTCACGAGCACCGCCGGCGAGACTTTGGTGAGCGCCTCCACGAACGCGCGCTCTGCCGGCCCGTTGATCGGCACGTCCAGCAGCACCATCGGCATCCGCCGCAGCGGCTCGAGCGCGTCGCCCTCCAGCGCGCGCGTCGCGATCTTGAGGAGCGCCGAGCGATCCGCGACCTTGCCGTCTTCGAGCTGCGCCTCGAACCGCCGCGCCATCTCCGCCACGTCGCGCGCCGGGCCGTCGAGCTTTTCGAGCGCGCCCGGCGCCACGCCGCCCAGCCGCAGCTCGCCCAGCGTCGCCGCCAGCGCCCGCGCGAACCCCGGAAACCGCGCGACGGGCGCGAAGTATCCGAGCGCCCGCTCCCGCAGCGCCTCGAAGCTCACCCGCGCCGCGACCGCCTCCGCCCCCAGCGCCGTCGCCGGCGCCACGCCGAGCCGCGCCATCTCCGCCGCAGCCAGCCGCACCGCGAGCTGTGTGAGGCTCGCGCGGTGCAGCCCGAACGTCGCGCCGCGCGCTACCGTCACGCGGCGGGCGAGGTCGTCCGCCGCATCGCGGGTCGCGCCAGCGATCAGGACTTCGGTGTCGGCTGGAAATCTCTCGACGAAGGCGTCGGCGGCGCTGAGCCGCGCTGAGGCGGAAGGCGATCGGAACAGTTCGAGCATAGTCAGTCAGGCTGGCCGGGCGCGGACCGTCAGCGCGACCTCACAGTCGAGCGCCTGGAGCAGTCCCACAAGCCGATCAACCGATTTGTCGTAGTTCGTCTGGTCGAGGAGCCGATAGAACTGCGCGGGGGAGGTACCAAGGCGCCGGATGATCTCACGGCGCGAGAGATGATCGGAATCCTTGTTGTAGTCGAGGACCGGCTCGATGTGGACGCTCCCCTGGCGACCCGACGCGAGCGTATAGGTCACCGCCTCGGAGCCGCGAACCTTCATATGCGTCCCTCGTGCTGCAGTTACCGGATGAGCTGCATAACCCGCTTCGATGCAGCGCCTTCGAGCAGACCCAGGACAGACGCCTTGTCGCCGCCTGCGCGGCCGGCGTTACTTCCCCAGGGTCTTCACCACCGCGGACCAGAGCGCGATGATTTCGCCGAGCCCGGGGCCGCCGACAGCGCCCGCGGCCGTGTGCACCATCACGATCTTCGACTTCGGATCGACGAGCACTGCCTGTCCCCGCAGTCCCCGGAGCATGAACTGTCGCTCGGGGCCGGGCACGATCCACGTCTGGTAGCCGTAGCCGAGTAAGGAGCCTGATTGTCCGGGCTCGAACTGCTTCGCCGGCGGCGTGGTCGCCGCACGCACCCAGGCGGCCGGAATGATCTGTCGGCCGCCGACGGCGCCATCGTTGGCGAGCAGTAGGCCGAGGCGCGCATAGTCACGCACGGTGGCGTTGACGCCGATGAACGCCACCTCGTAACCGCCCTTGTCGATGCTCCATGAGGCGTCGGCTTCGGCGCCCATCGGGATCCAGATCCGCTCCGACAGATATTCGGCGAGCGGTTTCCCGGTGGCGGCGCGCAGCGCCAGGCCCAGCACCTGAGTCTCGGCCGACGCGTAGGAGAACTTCTCGCCGGGGGCGCGTTCACGCGTACGGAACGGCGTCAATGTCGCGGCGCCGCCCGCGCTCTGTCCGAGCAGCGAGAGTCGGGCGAGCTCGAACACGTCGTCAACGCCGCTGTAGTTCTCCGTGAACCGCACGCCGGAGGACATCGTCAACAGGTGACGCAGTGGAGTCTCGCCGTACGGTGTGTCCTTCAGCTCCGGAAGGTACTTGTCGGCGCGATCGTCCAGCGACTGGATCGTCCCCTCGGACACCGCGACGCCGACCAGCATGGCGACGATGGTCTTCGCCATCGAGTATGACGCCATCCGGTGCTCGGGCTTGCGGTCGTACTGGTATCGCTCGGCGACGATCGTGTCATCCTTGAGAATCAGGAGCCCCGTGGTGCGATTGCGCGAGAGGTAGTCGTCCAGCCCGCTGTCCTGCCCCTGAAAGCGATACGTGATCGACGGCTCAGCCGCGACGCGCTTCAGCGCTCGGACGTCTGGACCTCGCACGACCTTCCGCGCCGGAAACATCTGGTCGAAGCCACTGACCATACCGACCAGGCAGCGCGTGTCGTGGCGCTGCGACGCCGGGCAGACGGGATAACCGTCCGCCTTGCCGAGCAGCTCCTCGTCTGGCGCGGCGACTGCGTGGCTCGCGAGAAACAGGATTGCGAAGAGCCCGAGCACGGTGACAGCCATTTGCCTCACCCCTTGAGGCCGCCGGCGCCCCACCCGGCGATCAGGTAGCGCTGAACGGCGATGAAGAAGACGAGCGCTGGGATCGTCACCATGACGCCGGCGGCCATGATGAGCCCCCAGTCGACGACGGCCATGTGGAAGAACTCGTTGATGCCGATGGCCAGTGTCTTCAGCTCGTCCTGGCCGATCAGCACCAGCGCGAAGAGGAAGTCGTTCCAGGCGACGATGAACGTGAAGATCGCGGTGGCGATGATGCCGGGCAGCGCCAATGGCATCACCACGTACGTGAGCGCCTGAGCGCGGTTGGCGCCGTCGATCAGCGCAGCGTGTTCCAGCTCCAACGGGATCGACTGGAAGAACGCGCGCAGGATCCACAGCGCATACGGCAGCGAGAACGAGATGTAGGTCAGCGCGAGCCCCGGAATCGAGTTGACCAGCCCGAACTGCCGGGCGAGCAAGAAGAGCGGCACCAGCATGATGATCGGCGGGAACATGTAGGCCAGCAGCGTGAGACGCGCGACGAGCGTCCGCCCTCGGAACGCATATCGGGTCAGGCTGTAAGCGCCGATGACGCCGGCCACGAGGACGATGACGGTCGTCAGCGCGGAGACGACCACCGTATTCTGGAAATAGGTCCAGAAGTTCGTCTCGTAGAAGAGCTTGCGGTACGCGCGCAGCTCCCACTCGTGCGGCCAGAAGGTCGGCGGCGACGCGAGCAGCTCGTGGCTCACCTTGAGCGAGGAGACCACCATCCAGTAGAGCGGAAATGCGCAGAACGCGAAGAGCCCCAGCCGGAGGACCCAGGCCGCTGTCCGCGACACGGGCCGCCGGCGGTCAGGCATCGTTTTCCTCTTCGGCGGGCGGAAACGCGACGAAGTAGATCGTCACCGCCATCAGCAGTAGTACCAGCATGATGTTCGAGAGCGCCGCCCCCATGCCTGCCTGGTAGTAGGTGAACGAGCGCTGGTAGGTGAAGACGGGCAGCGTGCGAATCGCCTCGCCGGCGCCGCCGCCGAATCCCAGCAGCCACGGGACGTCGAACTTGGTGAACATCCAGATCCCGCGCAGGAGCAGGACGATCAGGAGCACGTTGCGGAGCTGCGGCAGCGTGACGTGGAAGAACTGCCGCACGGCCGAGGCGCCGTCCACCCGGGCGGCGTCGTAAAGCTCGGGCGGGATCGTCTGCAGCCGCGCCAGCACGTTTACCAGCACGAAGGGAAAGAACGTCCACACGGAGAGCACGATCAACACCCACATGATCGTGCGGTGGGTCAGCCACGCCTCCGGCATGCCGGGGATGTGCAGCGTACCGAGCACGTACGGGATCACCCCGTAGAGATCGTTCATCAGCCAGCGCCAGACGAACACGGCGATGACCGTCGGGATCATGTAGGGGAACAGCGCCACGCCGCGCAGGAAGTCGCACCCCGCGAAGCGCTGGTGGAGGATGAGCGCGCCGGCGACGCCGGCGAGGATCTGTAGCGTCGTGCTGCCGACGGCGTACACGGTGGCCAGCCAGACGCTGCGCCAGAAATCGGGATCACCCAGCATCTGGGCGTAGTTCCCGAGACCGACCCACGTGCTGGTGGCCCGCAGTGAGTGCTTGGCGAAAAAGCCCAGCCACACGTTGTAGCCGACGGGAAACAGCGTGAACGCGAGCACCAGGAGGACGGAAGGCAGGAGCAGGCCGATGCCGATCCACGCCTCGCGGCGGCGACGCGAGGCGTGGCCCGGCGTGTGCTCCGAAGGAACGGCGAGCGTGTCGGCGCGGACGCTCGTGGCCTACTTCGCTTTGCCGATGACGTCCCGGACGATCTTGTCGCTGGCTTCCTTCGCCGCCACCTTCGGATCTCGGCCGCGCTCCACCACGGCCATCACCATGTCGGCGAGAATGGGCGACGCGGCCACGTCACCGATCCAGGGGATCAGCATGTCTGAAGGGTTGCTGACGAGCAGCGGGTGCGCCCGCCCGATCTCCACCCACTTGAGCTGCGCGTCGAGCCACGGCTTCCAGCGCTTGCGCTCGGGATGGTTCAGGTAGCTCGAATCCTGGAAATCCGCCTTGAAGATGGAGAGGAGGTGGACCGGCACCGAGTCGCAGTAGCGCCGGTAGTTCTCGGGCTTGAAGAAGAACTTCAGGAACTCCTTCGCCGCGGCTTTCTCGTCGGCGGGCGCGTCGGCATAGATCACCCATGGCTCGTTGTCGAACTGGGTCAGCGGCGCCTTGCCCATCGGGCCCGTGGTCTTTGGCCACACCTGGAACACGTCGGGATTTCGCTTGTCGGGCGGCGCGTACTGGTCGATGTAGCCGGCCGTCCGCCCCCACATGAGCACGGAGGCGGCCTTGCCCGTCGCCCACGCCGACAGCGTTTCCAGGTAATCGTGCGAGGCCCAGCCCGGCGGCAGGAATGGCTTGAGCTTCTTCCAGAACTCGAGCATCCCGAGCACTTGTGGACTCTCGAGCGCCGGCTGGCCCTTGGCGTCGAAGACACTGCCGCCATTGGCGCCCGCCCACATGTAGACGTCCTCGTTCACGAAGAACGGAATGCCGGCGAGCGTGAGCGCGTAGTACTGCGGTGGCTTGTTGAGCTTGGGCAGGTCACGCAGCAAGTCATCCCAGGTCTTCCACGTCTGCGGATTCACCCCGGTGCCGGCGAGGTAGTCGCCGCGGCCGCCGAAGATCTCGGCGCCCCACGCATGCGTGATCCCCCAGTATTTGCCGTCTGGATACTTGAGCCACCGGAGCACCGACGGGAAGATCTTGTCCTCGCCGATCGCCTTCACCACGTCGTCCACCGGCTCGATGAGGCCCTTGGCGCGGAACGACGTCACCACGTAGGTCTGCGTGTGCGACGCGGTCGGCGGGCTCTTGGCCGCCATCGCCGCCTGGAGCTTTCTGTCCATGTCGCCCCAGCCCATGCCCTCGGCGCGGATCTCGATGTCCTTGTGCAGCTTGTGGAAGTCCTCGACGATCGTTTTCACGGCCGCGCGCGTCGCCGGGTTCGGCTCGGTGTCCCACATCGTCACGGCGATTTTCTTTTGCGCCCCGGCCGGGCGGGCGCTCCCGATCAGCGACGCCGCCGTCGCGCCCGCCGCCACCTTGGTGAGGAACTCCCGACGACCGAGTGTCCCTTCCGTTCGCTCTTTGACGAGCCGCTGGAGACCCTCATTGCTGTCCCGATGACGACGCATGGTGGTCCTCCTTGTCGCAACCCCGTTCGGGGTCGCGGTGGGGCGCCATCTTACACGAGCGCTGCGGCTCGCGTATTGCGCCCTCGGCGGCGAGCGGCGCGACGAGGATTGCGACACTCCAGTGGCGTCGAAGAAATCTCCGGATCTTTGGGTTATATTTTGTGACTCCGATGGCAAGAAAGCGCGGATCCCGCAAGGCCAGACGGAAGAAACCGAGCCGAGTCCCACGGCGGCGAGCCGTCGCCGAGCGCCCCCGGTCCAGAGCGCCCGAGAATCCGATTCCGGGGCCGGAGGCATTCACCGACGTGAGCGAGCGCACGCACGTGCTGTCGCAGGCCGCCACGCTTCTCCTGATCGGACACCACCTGCGAGGCGATGCCGCCGCCACGGAAACGACATTCAGAGCCACCGCAGCCGCAGAGGCCGTTCCGAGCGACGATGCCCGTGAGCTCGGCTTCCCACCACTGCAGCCGAGTACCGAGCGGTTCGACGCGGCATCCCTGAGGAAGGCGGCGCGGTTACGCGTCAAAGGGCGAGCGTTGCCGCAAGCGTCTGGAAGTGACGTCCGTGCCGCGTTCCGCAGACTGCGCGACGTCGCGGGCGAATTCTACGCGGACGCCAATCCGGAAACGGCCGCCGCGTTGCTCGAGGTTGGCCTTCGGCATCCGCAGCCGATCGTCCGCGTCGCCGCCGCGGCATCGTATCCAACGGTCGCGGTCAATCCCGAAGTCCCGATCCGCATCCTGGAAGCGGGCGTTCAGAGCCGTGACCGGCTGGTCCGCGACGTCGCGGCCCATGCGCTGGCGCGCCTGGATCCCCGCAATCCCGTCCTGTTCAAGCTGCTTGCGTCCAAGACGCGCCGCTCACGGCGGCGCCCTTCGCGAACGGCCACCATCGTGCACGGAACGTGGGCGCGCGGGAACGCCTGGTGGCAGCCGCCGTCTGGCGACTTCTGGAAGTACCTGCACGACAACGTGAGCCCCGACCTGTACGGGGCCGCCGACCGCTTCGACTGGTCAGGCGGTTACAGCGACGCGGCCCGCGGGCTGGGCGGCGACGAGCTGCGCGCGTGGGTGCAGCAGCGCGAACTCGATGGCCTCGACGTCTTCACGCACAGCCACGGCGGAAGCGTCGCGATGCTGGCGACTCAAGCCGGCACGCGCATGGGAAAACTGGTCCTGCTCAGCTGCCCCGTGCACTGGCCGAAGTACGCGCCCGATTTCAACCGCGTGACCAAGACCGTGTCGATCCGCGTGCACATGGACCTGGTCATCCTTGCGGACGGCGGAGGCCAGCGTTTTCACGACGGCCGCATCCAGGAAAACGTCCTTCCGCTCTGGTTCGATCACTTCACGACGCACGATCCGACCACGTGGGTGGATTACAACATCACATCCAGACTCTAGAACGCGCGCGGTGTCAACGCGAGGGGCTAGAATGGATCCGATGCGCCCGATGCAGATCGCCAGGCTCTACGCGCTGAAGTCGCTGTGGAACGCGACTGGCCTGCGGTCCGCCGGCCGCGCACTCGTGGCCGCGCTGGGCTCCCCCGACGAGGACGTCCGAACCGCTGCCGGCATGTTCCTCGTGCAGTCCGGCAAGCAAGCCGAGCCTCTCGTCGAGGAAGCCATCAAGCGTCGCGAGCATTTGCCAATCGTGCTCGTGATCGCCGGCGATATCGGGGCGACTCGACTGGAGACAAACCTACGGGCCTTCAGCAAGGACGAAGATCCGGACGTCGCCAAGGCAGCCCAGGACGGTCTGCGGATTCTCGCCGCTCAGCAGCCCCCCGCATCCGGGTCGTCGAAGCGCGCCGCCCCGGCGTAGCTGCTCAGGCGGCAGTGCGCCTTGACAGGCGCGCGGCGCAGACCTAGCTTTTGGGCCTATTCTGCGTCGCTCCGATGACGCTGACGCCTCCGCGCCGCGTCGTCCAGAGGACCGCAGCATGCAACTCAAGACGGCGAACGGGGATGTGGCGAAGCTCGCCGCGCCCGGCGAGATCAAGGCCGGCGGGCTGTCCGAATTCCTCGTCCGCGACACGCCCGTCGCCTACGCTTTCATCGGCCCCGCCTTCTTCCTGCTGCTGTTCCTGGTCGCCTATCCGTTCGTGCTGTCGCTCTGGTTCAGCCTGAGTGACGCGCGCGTCGGGGAGACCGGCCGCTTCATCGGCCTCGACAACTTCGCTCGCCTG
>Ga0307471_100001940_pt1 | contig 11686 bp, 10 predicted proteins | sample atmos_gasesAM3C__2_FD_204566 | JGI IMG/M metagenome (GOLD analysis project Ga0307471, IMG submission 204566) | Hardwood forest soil microbial communities from Morgan-Monroe State Forest, Indiana, United States - atmos_gasesAM3C_515 | ecosystem: Environmental > Terrestrial > Soil > Temperate... | reverse complement strand
TGAGCTCAAGCACGGGATAATTGCGCTGATTCGGCCTAATCTGCCCTCCGTATTTATCGCGCCTGATGATTCAGTTTTCTCCAAAAACCTGAACAACATCGAACAGGTTAAGGCGCGCAAGGGGCCCGTCATTGCGGTGACCAGCGGAAACGGCCCGAAGCGCCTCAAAGAAGTTGCCAACGAAATAATCGTGCTGCCGGAAGTGCCCGAGTACGTAATGCCCATTCTTGCTGTCGTCCCGCTTCAACTTCTCGCTTATCACCTGGCAGTTCAGCTGGGCCGCGATGTCGATAAACCACGCAATCTCGCAAAGAGTGTGACCGTGGAATAATCTCCACGTTGATATGGACATCGCCGCGCGATGCGCCCCACATCCGCTGCCGCTGGAAATTTAGCGTTTTTGCAGTAAACTGCGCGCGCTCCAGCATTCTTCCCAGGTGCAACACAACGAAGAGTACGTGCTAAAGGTCCTCGAAGAAGGTGGACTCATCACGCGTCCGCAGATCGACAGCGCGCGGTCACTTCTAAACGGCGAACCTGGCGTAGTCGATATTCTAATCAACGACGGAGTTGTCTCCGACGTGGAGGTCTCGCGCACCCTCGCAGCGCAAGCGCACATGGATTGGATCGACATCTCTTCCATGGTGATTCCGCCACAAATCATCAATCAAATCCGGGGCGAAGACGCGCGTCGGTTCAAAGTGATCCCGGTCGCCTTCGGCGAGACCGGCCTGGTGGTGGCGGTCGGTAATCCACTCGATATCGATACGATCGACAGCCTGAGTTTTCTCCTGCAACGCGAGCTGGAACTGGTGTGCACCAGCCCCCAGAAAATTCGTGAAGCACTGATTAAATACTACGGGACGGCGGACGAAGCAGCCGACGTCCTGCAGAAAAAAATCGGAGCAGACATCGATCTCGGATTGGAAATTGGCGATGGTTCGGAAGCGACCGCAGTCGATGAAGCCGATGCGCCAATTATCCGGCTTGTCTCCATGTTGCTGATCGAGGCGCACCGCGCAGGCGCAAGCGATATTCATCTTGAACCGCTGGACAAGAAGTTTCGCGTTCGCTTCAGAATCGATGGCGTTTTGCAAGAGATGCAGGCGCCACCGAAACGTTTGCAATCCGCAATCATCAGCCGCCTCAAAATTATGACCGGTTCAATGAGCATTGCCGAGAAACGCCTGCCACAGGACGGCCGGATCCAGGTTAAAATCAAAAAGAAGCCAATCGATCTTCGGGTCTCAACGATTCCTACCAATCACGGTGAAGGCGTAGTGATGCGGCTGCTGGATAAATCCAGTCTAAAGCTTGGCTTGCCGGAGCTTGGATTTTTGTTAGACGACCAGGAAATGTTCGAACGCCTGATCAAACTGCCGGACGGCATTCTACTCGTCACCGGCCCTACCGGCTCCGGAAAGACAACCACTCTCTACTCCTGCCTCAACTACATCAACAAGCCCGACCGCAAAATTATCACGGTGGAAGAGCCGGTCGAGTATCAAATGACGGGCATCAACCAGGTGCAGGTGAATAGTGAGATCGGGATGACTTTTCCGGCGGCCTTGCGCTCCATTCTGCGCCAGGCGCCGAATATCATCATGATTGGTGAAATTCGAGACCTCGAGACAGCGAGCATTGCTACGAACGCGAGTCTCACTGGTCACCTCGTCTTCAGTACGTTGCACACCAATGATGCCCCTTCTGCCGTGGCCCGCTTGGCCGATCTTGGTGTTCAGCCGTTTCTGGTGGCTTCCTCCGTGCGAGCGATCATGGCGCAAAGGCTTGTCCGCCGATTATGTGCACACTGCAAACAACCAGGGGAACTCAGCGAGACCGAATTGCGCGCATTACGAATCGAGCCCGGTCAGCTCTCCGAGGCTCAAGTAATGAAGCCAGTAGGGTGCGAGCGATGCCGGCAAATCGGTTACAAGGGTCGAATCGGTATCTTCGAGATTTTTGTGATCAACGACGATGTGCGCCACATGATCAACAAACGCAGCCCGACTTTGTTGCTGCGGCAACGAGCGCGTGAACTTGGCATGCGCACGCTTCGCGAAGACGGGGTCCGCAAGGTGCTCGCTGGCCTCACCTCTGCGGAAGAAGTCATCTCCATCACAGTCGGGGACGTAAGCTAACGAACATGAAGGAAAAGCAGTTAACCGAATTTTTTATCGAGCAGCGCGTGCTCGAGCCTTCGCAAGCCGAAGACGTCCTGAGGGAAGTAGAACTGAACGGAAAGACCGTTGCTCAGGCGATGATCGATGGCGGCTTCATCGACGAGCACGGCTTTTATCAGACAATTGCCAACGGGCTCGGCACCGATTTGTTCGATCTAACCGAGCGCGATATCCCGCCGGAGATTTTGCGTCTCATTCCCAGCGGTCTGGCTCGGTTACACGGTGCTCTTCCGGTTGAGATGAGCGGAACCACTTTGCGAGTCGCCCTCGTTGATCCGTTCGATCTCCTCGCTGCGGAGGATCTTCGCTTTGCGCTCGGTAAAGACATTCACGTCGTCGTTTCGCCCTCGGATCAAATCGAAGACCTGATCAAACAGCATTACGGCACCGATACGACGAGCATGGACGAAGTTCTCAAGCAACTCGGCCAAGCTGGCGAGCTTTTGTCCGTCTCAGGCGGACGCGACGGAAACGGCGAAGCGGCAGTTGAAGCCGAAGCAAACGCAACTCCGATTATTCGCTTTGTCGATCTCATTCTTTACCAGGCGATCCAGGACCGCGCGAGCGACATTCATTTCGAGCCATTCGAAAATGAGTTCAAAATCCGCTATCGCGTTGATGGCGCGCTCTACGAAATGTCGCCACCGCCGCGTCATCTTGCTCTGCCAGTCATCTCGCGGCTAAAAGTGATGGCAAGTATGAACATTGCAGAAAGACGTTTGCCACAGGATGGTCGCATTCAGAAGCATATCGCCGGGCGCAACGTCGATCTTCGAGTTTCAACATTGCCAACTCAATTCGGCGAGAGCCTCGTGCTGCGGGTTCTTGATCGCAGCATCGTAAATCTGGACCTCGAAGCACTTGGAATGCCCGATTACATCTACAATTTTCTGCTGGAAATCATCGAGCGTCCAAACGGCATCTTCATTGCGACCGGACCGACCGGTTCGGGGAAGACAACGACGCTTTACTCCTGCCTGCGTAAGGTCAATACGATTGATTCGAAGCTCCTGACTGCAGAAGAGCCGGTCGAATACGATCTGGAAGGGATCGTACAGGTGCCGGTGAACGATGCCATCGGTCTGACGTTTGCGCGCGTCTTGCGGTCGTTTCTGCGACAGGACCCGGATCGCATCATGGTCGGTGAGACACGCGATCTTGAGACCGCGCAAATTGCAATCCAAGCGTCTCTGACCGGGCACCTTGTTTTCACTACGCTCCATACAAACGACGCGCCCGGAGCAATCACACGCTTGATCGACATGGGTGTAGAGCCGTTTCTAATCTCATCCACGCTCGAGGCAGTCCTCGCTCAGCGTTTACTGCGCAGCATCTGCCGACAGTGTCGCACGACTTACACACCGAGCGAGACGTTACTTGCTGAGCTGGGAATCTCGCGGCAGGACATCGGCGACAAACAATTCTTTTATGGCAAAGGTTGTGACGGTTGTAACAACACCGGTTACAAAGGACGAAAGGGAATCTACGAGCTGTTGAGACTCACCGACCCGATTCGTGAGCTGATCAATGAACGCGCGCCAACGGTTACCTTAAAGCAAAAGGCTGTGGAGCTTGGAATGGTAACACTACGCCAGGACGGCTTGCGCAGCATCTTCGCTGGCGACACCACCGTTGAGGAAGTGGTCAGATACACATGAGGAAATGACGAAGTAGTAATGACAAAAAAAACCAAAGGAAGCCAAAATCACCGAATGATGAAACAACAGACCTCGCTTTTCCCTTCTTGGGGGCTTTTGTCATTCGACATTCGGATTTCGTCAGTTTGTCGGATCGTGGAATCCCAGTGCTCGACACAGCATCCCGAGTTAACTAAAATCGCTCGCCATGGCGCGTTATAACTACGTAGCTCTCGATTCTCGGGGACAAGAAGCGACTGGGTTGGTTGAAGCCGCTTCGACCAATGACGCAATCGGTCGATTGCGTCAGGCTGGGTATTTTCCAACGAGTGTCTACGAGGAGGCTGTAGCCCGCCCCGACGACAAAGCAGCCCGGCGCCAGGCGGCGAAGATGGTGCGCGCGACGAAACCACGCGCGAAGACCGGAATTGTTCTTTTCAAGCGCACGAAGATTAAGTCAAAAATCCTGATGATTTTCACGCGTCAATTGGCGACGCTGATTGATTCCGGATTACCACTGCTGCGGAGCTTAACGGTCTTGGCGAAACAGGAGCGGGATAAAGTTTTGAAGAACACCATCAACAAGCTCGCTGACTCGGTCCAGAGCGGTAACACATTTTCGGACGGGCTGGCGCTGCACCCGCGGATCTTTAACAATTTGTACGTTAACATGGTCAAAGCCGGCGAGGTCGGCGGCGTCCTCGAGTTGGTGCTCACTCGGCTTTCGGAATTCCAAGAGAAAGCTGCGAAGGTCAAGAACAAGGTCGTGTCGGCGATGGTCTACCCGATCATTGTGATGACTATGGCAGTGGGCATCATGGCTTTTCTTCTTGTCTTCATTGTGCCGAAATTCGAGGCGATCTTTCACGACATGCTTGGTGACAAACCGCTACCACCCGTCACCCAGTTTGTTATCGGAGCCAGTAACGTCGTAAAGGATCATGGTCTTGTTCTGCTCGGAGCGATAATCGTCGCCGTGACGGCTTACAAATTTATTGGCCGCACTCGCGGCGGGCGATTCGTGATTGACAGTTTCAAGTTGCGCATGCCTCTCTTTGGCGATTTGAATCGCAAAACGGCGATCTCCCGGTTTGCGCGCACACTTGGAACGCTGGTCACGAGCGGTGTGCCGATTTTGCAGGCATTGAATATCACCCGCGAAACCGCCGGCAACTCCGTAATTGCCGCCGCGATCTCACACGTGCATGACAGCGTAAAGGAAGGCGAATCGATCGTTCAACCGCTGGAAGCCAGTCGCGCTTTTCCGCCGATGGTGACCAGCATGGTCGAAGTGGGCGAAGAAACCGGTAAACTTCCAGACATGCTCCTGAAGATTGCCGATGTGTACGATGATGAGGTCGATAACGCGGTTGCAGCCCTCACATCGATGCTCGAGCCCATCATGATCGTGTTTCTCGCAGTGATTGTCGGCACGATCGTGCTCGCTCTCTTTACGCCGCTAATCAGCATTATCACCGGCTTGCAGCAGCAGACATGATGCGCCTCCGGCACGAATGACGAAATCCGAATGACGAATGTCGAATGTTGTAGAGGCGTTCGCCGCGGCGAACGCCCGACCAATTGTAGCGGCGAGCGCCGCTACAATGCGGCTTTCACGCTCATTGAACTAATCGTCGTCACCACTGTTATCATCATTCTGACTGGATTGGTTCTAAGCACCGTCGGCTACGTTCAGAAGAAAGGTGCGCGCGCCCGCGCCGAAACTGAAATCGCCGCCATGTCGGCCGCGCTGGAAAATTACAAATCAGACAATGCAGTTTATCCTCCTTATTCCGGAGCTGCCGGAGCACACGCTGTATACCAAGGGTTGAGCGGAGATGGAAACGATGCGATCGGCGGTACAACTCCTTCAACGGGAACTCCGGGTTCGAGCGGGAAATCCTACATGACATTCAAGCCTAGTATGCTCAGCCCGAATCCGCCGAATGCGACGACCCGTGTAATCGATCCCTTCGGCAACGACTATAATTACTTAGCGCCCGGCACAAACAACCCTACGTTTGACCTATGGAGCACCGCGAATTCGACTGATCCAAATCAATGGATCAAAAACTGGTAGGGCGCGACCGCCGGGCGCGCCGCTACAGGGACTTCATCCCTCGCTCGTGTGCACCACAACCTCCACTCGGCGGTTGGGACTCTGCTCTTCAATTGATCCGTTCGGCGAAGCACGGAATTTCGTCGGACCGTAACCGCGGGTCTCGATTTGCGCAGGGTTAATCCTCATTGCCTCTATTAAATAACGTTTCACGCTGTCAGCGCGACGCTGGCTGAGATCCAGATTGTATTCGAACGAGCCGAATGAATCCGTGTAACCTTCCACGGAAAATGTCGCCTTCGGATTGCGCTGGATGAGAGTGCCCAGCTTTTGCAATTGACTCACGGCGCTTGATTGCAGCACGTCGCTGTCATACTGGAAGAGTTGATCGTCCGGCAGTCGTAATTTTGTGCCTGACCCGAGCGGACCTTTTTGCGCGAGCAGTTGATCCAAATCGCTGAAGCCGGCGGTGTGCCCTTTAATTGGTCCGGCGCTATCACCGGGGATCTTGCTGGTAAAGGTGTTGGGGCGCTTGATCGTTGTACTTGTAGCCAACTCCGTCCCGCTAAGCGCGGGCTGTGGACGGCCTGATTGCGAACTATTGTTGAGCAGCGATTGTTCGTGCGTCGCGTTTGAATCGTTGACGAGACTCTGCGCAGTCGATTGCTCGATTTCAGTAAGAACGGAATTTACCTCAGGCTGTTCCACCTTCGGTTGATCAGGCAAAACGTCCCGCATGTCGTCCGGGATCGCCGCGCTTGCTTGAATGTCCTGCAATAGCTTGTCGAACGATTTCTTTTCGTCTGGCAACTGCACATCGGTGTTGTCCGGATTCGGTTTTGCGGCGGGATTTGTCTGATCGACGCTGCTCTTGCCCAGATCCGACGCGTTGATGCTCCTGACCTTGAACGTTGGCGTCTGCACATTTGCTGGGATCAAAGCTTCTATAGTTTGGAAACGCGTCCGGTAAAAATAAGCGCAGAGCGCGAGGTGTATTCCCAGCGAAACGATTAATCCAAACCAGAGCCAACTGCGCTCTTTGCTGCCCGTGAGCAGTCCTTCGGTCTCGAACCGGTCGAAGTCGTCGAAATCGGAAACTCTCATGTGGAAGTCAACATATCACATTCGGACAGGCGAGCTATGGCCCGACGAAAGTTCACTAAGGCATTATCTTCTAACCGCCAGCACGCGTTTGCTCGATGAAGGCTACGGCAGCGCGGCGGATTTCATCTGCTACGTGCGCCTCGGGTGACACAAATTTCGGTGTGAACCATGGAAATAGTCCGATCAAGTCGTGCGTGACCAGGATTTGTCCGTCGCAATGCTTGCCTGAGCCAATACCGATAGTTGGGATACCGATTGCCCTTGTGATCTGTTTTGCTATATCTGCGGCCACAATCTCTAGGACGACTGAAAATGCACCGGCCTCTTCCACAGCGCGGGCGTCGGCCAGCAGGGCTTCCGCCTCGGATTGAGTACGGCCCTTGATCCTATAGCCACCTTCCTCCCGCACACTTTGGGGTAGCATGCCGATGTGCGCCATGAACGGGATGCCTGCGTTTGTGATCGCTTGAATTTCCGGCACATGACTCACACCGCCCTCAAGCTTCACCGCCTGTGCGCCAACATCGACAAATTTCCTGGCAGTCTCCAGGGCCTGTTTGGGTGTGTCGTACGTGTGGATCGGCAGATCCGCCACGAGCAACGCCTCTTTAACACCGCGAACGACTGCGCGGGTGTGATGCAGCATTTCTTCCAGCGTTACACCAGTCGTATCCTGGCAACCAAGTACCACCATGCCTAACGAGTCGCCAACCAGGATGATATCGATGCCGCTTTCGTCCAGCAGACGCGCCGTGGGATAATCGTAAGCCGTCAACGCGGTGATCTTTTCGGCGCGTTGTTTCATTTGGCGAAAATCTTTCATCGGATCTGCCCGAAGATCAGCCGCTAACCTGAGAACGCAAGCTGTAGCCGAAAAGAGTCACCAGCAAAATTTGCGGCGCCGAATTCCCGTAGAGGCAGGCGTTTCGCCTGCGATCCACACCAAACGCAGCCGGCACGGCTGCCACTACAGTCCATCGAGCTACCAGTCGTTCATCACCCCAACCACCTCTCCAGATTCGTCGGATTCCGCGAGCAATTCTCGGACAGTTTTTCTCTGATTAGGCAAGACCAATTCAGACCGGATATCGGCGAGCGGTTGAAGTACGAATTTTCTCAAGTGCATCCGCGGGTGCGGCAATTGCAGTCGTTCGTTGTCGATCTGCCGATCGGCGCAGTAAAGCAGGTCGATATCGATCCTGCGCGAGACATTTTTTGGATGATCGCGCTTGCGGCCTAACGACTGCTCGATTCGAACAAGTTGTTCAAGCAACTGCACGGGGTCACCTTCAAAATCAAATTCAATGACTGTGTTCAAAAATTTTGACGCTCCCGGCTCACAATCGACGGGTTCGGTTTCGTAGATCCCCGCAGAGACAACGGGCGGTCTTACGTAAGCAAGCTCGATAATTTGTCGTCGCGCTTCACGCAAATTCTCGAGCCGATCCCCGAGATTGGATCCGAGCGCAACTGCCGTTCTCATTCGTGCTAACTGTAGCGGCGGTCTATGACCCGGCGTGCTGAATTCGTTCCGCGCTGATAGAGCGCCGCTACAAATCTACAGCCCCAGTACATTCTGCATCGAGTAAAGTCCTGGCGGCTGGCTGACAATCCATTCCGCTGCGCGCAGTGCGCCTCGCGCAAAGATTTCCCGGCTCGCCGCGCGATGCGTGAGCTCGAGGCGCTCGCCGGGACCGCTGAAAATGACTGTATGTTCGCCAACTACGTCGCCTTCGCGAATTGATTGGATTGGAATTTCACCCTTCGTTTTTTTAGTCGCTTTCAAGACCTCAGCTAACGTTTTGGCCGTCCCGCTGGGCGCATCTTTTTTCATCTTGTGATGTGTTTCAACAATCGCGACGTCAAAATTGCCGCCGAGTTGATCGAAAGCTTTGCGTGTCAGCCAGAAAAGCACATTGACTCCGATGCTGAAATTGGATGCGAACACGATCGGTAACGATTGCGCGGTCTCTTCGATAGTGCTGCATTGCTCCGTAGAGTGACCAGTCGTCCCAACGACCAACGGCTTGCGATGCTGCAACGCAGCGCGACAGGTTTCAGTGGTGGCGCCGGCGTGACTGAAATCAATCGCCACATCGCAATTTCTCATGGCGGGCTCAATTGGATCGCCCAGATCACACCGGGCTATGATGTCGATTTTTGGGTAGTCCTTCGCAAGATCACTAATGGTTTTTCCCATCCGGCCAGCCGCGCCAATGAGCAAAACGCGCAGAAGAGACGATTTCATCTTAGCAGAACCCTCATCCTACCCTCTCGTGGGAAGACAGAGGAGATTGCTCATTACCCGTTGAAACGATTCTGGCTCTCCCTTTACGGAAGGCGACAGGTTTGCGGTGAAGGGTTCACGCTCGAAAATCATTTCTGCCGCTCAAACTCTTCGAGCGTCCTGCGCAAGCGCGCTTGATTCGCTTCATTCATCTCGCATAAAGGGAGACGCACTTCGCCGGACATCGCCCCGCGCCAACCGAGCGCTGTCTTTACCGGCACAGGATTCGGTTCAATGAACAAGTCCTTGAAAAGCGGAAACATCTTATGATGCAGGTTGAAGGCTAACTTCGTATCGCCGCATTCATAAGCTCGAACGAGCGCGCAAACTTCAGTCGGAAACAGATTCGAAGCAACGCTGACTACGCCAAGTGCTCCAACCGACATGAACGGCAGCGTTAATGAATCGTCGCCGCTCAAAATCGCAAAAGATTCAGGCAAACGGGTGCGCAACTCGCTGACACGCTCGACACTTCCACTGGCTTCCTTGATCGTAACAATATTCCTGCATTCCGTCGCGAGGCGCGTCACCGTATCGGACGCGATGTCTACTCCGCATCGGCCAGGAATGTTGTAGAGCATAATGGGTAGGGCCGTGGCGTCGGCAATTGTTTTGAAATGGCGAAACAAACCTTCCTGGCTCGGTTTGTTGTAATATGGCGCGACGAGCAGTGCGCCGTCAGCGCCAAGTTTCTCGGCCATCTTTGTATCGGCCACGGCGTGCTGCGTCGCGTTGGAACCTGTGCCGGCGAGAACCTGACAACGCTTTTTCGCGGTGGCGACTGCAACGCGAATCAGTTCCTGGCGTTCCTCGTGTGACAAAGTCGGCGATTCGCCGGTGGTGCCTACAGCGACGATTCCAGTAATTCCGGCAGCGATTTGGTTTTCGATCAGTTTCTCGAAAGCACCAACATCAATCGCGCCATTGCGAAACGGTGTGACTAAGGCCGTGAACGTACCGCGAAACATGTGATTAACTGTAGGTTGGGCTATACAATTGTCATGTAGAGCGAAGTCGAGACATCTCTGATTACGTCTGCCTTAAGATTAGACATTCCTCGACTGCGTTCGGAATGATAAAGGCCAAAAGTTGCGGGCGCTAAAGCTCGATCGTGCCTTCAAATGCAAACTCGGCCGGGCCAGTGAGCGTAACATTGCGAAACTGCTTGTCTATCCTGTCAAACCCAACGCGCAGTTCGTCTCCCCCACGTGCAATCACAGTGATCGGACCCTTCACGTTTTCAGTGACCGCGAACACGAGTGCGCTCGCCACTACGCCGGTGCCGCACGCGAGGGTTTCATCTTCCACACCTCGTTCGTAGGTGCGGACAGCGATCTTATCGGCTCCGCGTTTCTCAATAAAATTCACGTTTGCGCCCTTTGGCGAAAACATTTCGTGATAGCGAAGGGCTGAGCCTTCTCGCGGCACGTCCACATCGCCGACTTGTGCGACGGGAACAACCACATGAGGCACGCCGCTATTAATGAAATGAACGATTCTTTTCTCCGCGCCGATACGAAGGGGAATGCTCAGACGCAAATCCGTGGGCTCCGTCATTTGCAAAGTCACGAGATCTCCAACTAACTCCGCCGAGATGACGCCAGCTGGCGTTTCAAAGGAAATTTTGCCTTCGGCTTCTGTCACCTTGTTTGCAAAACGCGCAAAGCAGCGCGCGCCGTTCCCGCACATCTCCGCTTCTCCCCCATCGGCGTTAAAGTAGCGCATTCGGAAATCGGCGTGGTCCGATGGATTTTCCAACAACAAAATTCCATCCGCGCCGACGCCACGGTGGCGATCACAAAGGCGCGCGATTTGGCTGGGATTTAGATGGATATCCCCTGCTCTGTTGTCGATCAGGATGAAATCGTTTCCTGCGCCGTTCATTTTGGTAAAACGCAGCATGGAATCCGTCTAACACAGCAAGGTGTCGCAGGCAATCGTGCCTGCAGATCTTAGCGATTCAGACAGGATCGCCGGGTCCCGGCATTGCCAGATCGCGTTTTGATGATTACTTATCCCGCCTTGAAGCAACTAGCGGCTTGGGTTTTTCTGGGGATTCTTGTATCGCACGCATCGTTCGCGGGCGACTACAACAGCTTGATCCTTGAGCAGATTAAGGAGATGCCGCAAGGCGGTCGCTATTCTGTTTCGCACTTTGCAAAGATCCGTCTTCAATCTTCGGCGCACTTTGAGTCCGGCAAATTTTTCATTTTGCCTTCGCAGGCCTCGCCGAGTTTTTGCTCAGGCGCAACCTACCTGGTCTTCATCAGAACGATCGAGGCTTTGCGTGCGCGCGAGCAGCTGCACCTCGATTATTCCACGTTGGAGCGGTTGATTATTCGAGATCAGCGCGATGGCGAAGGCATCTGGGGCCGATGGAATGCAAACGGACCCGGCACGGCCCGTCTTTTTCACG
>Ga0307471_100001939_pt1 | contig 11687 bp, 11 predicted proteins | sample atmos_gasesAM3C__2_FD_204566 | JGI IMG/M metagenome (GOLD analysis project Ga0307471, IMG submission 204566) | Hardwood forest soil microbial communities from Morgan-Monroe State Forest, Indiana, United States - atmos_gasesAM3C_515 | ecosystem: Environmental > Terrestrial > Soil > Temperate... | reverse complement strand
GTTCGCAGCTTGGTCGCGATCGAATCTCAAATCCCAAATATTCTCGTCGCCGGGAGGACAAACCTCAATGAAGTCGTTCCCAAACCCTATGTGGAACTCGCCATCCAGATCGCAAAAGGTTCCGCGAATTTCTTGAAGAAGGATCTCGTTGCCGCCGTCGGCAACCTTAAGGACGAACAGCTTCGCGTCGCCTTTCATGAGGTCAATCGCAAGGCGGCAAATGCACTCAACGATTACGCAGCATGGCTGGAGCGAGAGAAACTTCCGAAAGCCTCGCTCGATTTCGCCTTGGGCGAAGAAAAATTCAGGCGTTTCCTGGCGCAGACCGAACTCGTCGATCTTGCTCCGCAAAAAATCCTCGAGATTGGAATGGCACAATTAAAGGCGGAACAGGAAGCATTTGCCGAAGCCGCAAAAAAAATCGATCCGAACAAGGCGCCGATCGAAGTTTTCAAGCAAATCCAAAGCGAACATCCCACACCGCAAAATCTCATCCCGGACGTGGCCAAAGATCTGGACAAAATTCGCAAATACGTCTTAACCCGTCGTTTGGTCAGCATCCCATCTGAAGTTCGAGCGAAGGTGAAGGAGACGCCGCAATATCTCCGGGCCACGTCTTTTGCCTCGATGGACACGCCCGGTCCATTCGAGAAACGCGCCAACGAGGCGTATTATTACGTAACCCCCACGGAGAACGACTGGCCGGAAAAACAAAAAGAAGAATGGCTCACCGCCTTCAATTATTACACCTCTGATGTCGTCTCGATTCACGAAGCTTACCCTGGTCATTATGTTCAGTTCCTGTGCCTGAACGCATCGCCGGCGAGCAAGGTTGAAAAAATCTTTGCCAGCTACGCGTTCGTCGAAGGATGGGCGCATTACTGCGAAAAAATGATGCTCGACGAAGGCTACGGCAGTTCCACCAACTCAACTCCCAGCGAAGGCGACGTGAAACGCGCGGCTAAATATCGTATGGCTCAGGCCGACGAAGCACTGCTTCGTCTCTGCCGATTATGTGCGTCGATCAAGATGCACACGCAGAAGATGTCGATCGACGAGGCAACCAAGTTTTTTCAGGAGAATTGTTATTACGAGGAAAAACCGGCGCGCTCCGAAGCGATGCGCGGCACTTTCGATCCCGGTTATCTCAATTATACCCTGGGCAAATTGCAGATTTTGAAGTTGCGCGACGATTACAAAGCCCAGCAGGGCGACGATTTCTCACTGCAAAAATTCCACAACGAGCTGCTCAATCACGGTATGCCACCCATTCGTCTCCTTCGCGAAATCATGCTCAAAGACCAGAGCAAATGGGACCAGGTGCTGTGAGCAAAGTTAAAAGTTAAAAAGGTTAAAAAGCTACAAAGTTTAGGCGCTAAGTAATGACTTCCTTTTAACTCTTTTAACTTTGTAACTCTTTAACTCTTCCCTTCACCACGGAATCTCTTTCCGATCACGCAAAAATTTGCCAGTCAGCTTCTGAGGCGCATCGGCAGCAAGCCATACAATCGTGTGCGCGCCTTCCTCCACTGAGCGGGTAGCGCCTTGGCCGCCCATATCCGTGCGTACCCACCCGGGGCAAACTGAATTCACGGCGAATTTCGGCAACGCGGTGGCGAGCTCCGATGTCACACCGTTGAGTGCAGTTTTCGAAATGCAGTAAGCCGGCGACCAACCATCGGCGCCGCCAGTCAACTGCCCGCCGCCACTGGAAACGTTGATCACGCGCGGCGCTTTGCTTTTTCTGAGCAAAGGCACGAATGCGCGGGTCGCGCGCAGCGCGCCGAGCGTGTTTGTCTCGAGCGTCTTTCGTAATAGCTCGTCGCTGATCTCCAGAATTGCATTGTCTCCGTCAACAATGATCCCCGCGTTATTGACGAGCACGTCCAAGTGATCAGCAGCTTTGGCAAACTCACGCGCGGCGATCGTGACGCTAGCATTATCTGCGACATCGATCTCCAGAAAGTTCGCTTTCCCGCCTCCCCTCGTGATCTCATCCGCCGCTTTGCGACCGGCGTCCTGATTACGCGCGCCGATAAAGACTTGAAATCCCTTTCCCGCGAGCTGACGCGTGACTTCATAGCCAATCCCCTTATTCGCTCCTGTGACCAATACTGTCTTCATGCGCAGTGATTCGCCAACTCTTAATCAGCCCGGCCGTCGTCATTCTCGCCTGGCAACAGGTTGCTCAGCATTGGCTGCGGATTCGAGGGCAATTCCTCAACGTCGCGCAATTTTTTCGCGATAACGCGGGAACGAACATCGACGTCTTCCATCTTCCGCGAAGCTTGATCGATCTTGTCCTTCACTGCAGATAACGCTTCACCGAATTTTCCGAATTCGGTTTTCACCGTAGCCAGCAGATTCCAGACTTCACTTGAACGTTTTTGAATCGCCAGCGTGCGAAAACCCATTTGCAAACTGTTAAGTAATGCGGCCAGCGTAGTCGGCCCTACGAACGTGACGCGGCAATCGCGCTGAACGTTTTGGACCAACCCCACACGACGAATCGCTTCTGCGTAAAGCCCTTCGCTTGGCAAAAATAAAAGCGCAAAATCGGTCGTCTTTGGCGGATTAATGTACTTCTCGCAAATATCTTTCGCGCAGCGCTTCAACTGCGTCTCCAGAGTTTTCATCGCCGCTTCCACCGCTGTCGGATCGCCATTCTCCTGCGCCGTCGTCAACCGCTCGTAATGTTCCATCGGAAATTTAGCGTCGATTGGCAGCCATACCGGCGCGCCGTTCTCGTCGCCGGGCAACTTGATCGCAAACTCAACGCGCTCATCGGTGTCATCGCGCGTCTTCATGTTCTTAGCGAACTGCTCGGGCGTCAGCATTTCTTCCAACAAGACGCCGAGCTGCCATTCACTCCAACCACCGCGCGTTTTCACGTTCGTGAGCACACGTTGCAATCCGCCCACGTCGCTGGCCAGTTGCTGCATTGCGCCGAGACCCTGATGCACCAGCTCAAGCCGATCGCTTACCAGCTTGAACGATTCGCCGAGCCGTTTTTCGAGCGTACCCTGCAATTTCTCATCGACAGTCGCGCGCATTTTGTCGATCTGCTTTGCGTTGTCCTCCTGTAATTGTTTCAAGCGCACATCGACAATCGAACGCACGCCTTCGAGAGACTTCGTCAATTCTTCGCGCTGCGCTTTTGCGATATTCGCACCCTCTTCGCGGCTGCGTGCCATCTCCTCGCGAAGCATCCGCTCGCTTCGCTCCTGCGCGCGTTCGAGTAAGCCGATCTTTCCGGCAATCGCCTCATCCTCAGATGGGCCGCGCCGTCCCAGCAGCAAGACGATCGCGACAAGCAGGCCCGATCCAAGCGCGCCGATGACGAGGTAAAGAACGTTCATTGTCCGCGGTGAAATCCCCCTGATGTTAACCTCAAGAGATTCCTCGACTTCGCTCGGAATGACAAGAGCGACTAAAACCGGACCTTCACGCCGCCATACGCAGCGCGGCCCAGAGCGGGAAAACCGAACACCTCCGAGTAATGTTCGTTCGTCAGATTGTCGATCCGGCCGAAAATCGACAGGTGCGGGTTCACTTCGTATTCGGCCGCGAAATTGACGAAATTATAATCTTCGATGTCGAAATTCGGCGCGCCGAAATTAATTTCTTCGCGCGCGTTGACCCATTTCGCCTCGAGAGTCGTGCGCAACTTTTTAAACCACAAATACGACTCGGAGACATAGACTTCATTCCGCGGCCGGCGCGGCAAACGTGAGCCTTTCGGTTGCGAAATATCGGTGTCGTCGGTTTTTTCCGCTTCAAGATAAGTGTAGCTAGCCGTGAACAGAAGATTCGTGATCGGCTGCGCGCGCAGTTCGGCTTCCAGCCCTTGGGTTTCTGCCGCGCCGAGGTTCAGCGTCTGAAAAAGGCCGTTGGACCCGATCGCGTTCGACAGGTCGTTGTGAAAATAGGTCAGGCCGACGGCAACGCGGTTCTCCCACAGCTCCTGCCTGACGCCAATGTCCCAGCCAAAATCGCGCTCCGGTCTCAATCCGAAATTGTTCCCGAAAATTTTGTCCTGACTGCTTGGCGGACTGAATCCAGTCGCCACACTGGAGTGCAAAATTGTGTTTGTCCTCTCGATCTTGTAACTGCCGGCGACGCGATAAGTCCAGACGCCGCCGAACTGATTGAAGTGATCGAAGCGGCCGCCGGCGACGAAGATTAGGTTTTCGATCGGCGTGAGGGTCGCTTGTAGGAATCCGGCGATCTCTTCGGTGTGATCGCTTACAAACGTTGGTTGCGGTCCGAAAATCTGTAGAACAAATGGGCGCTCCTGTCCCGCGTTAACGCGGCTGTAGAAAAAGCCCGAGGTCAGCGTGAGCCACGAGGTTGGACGCAAATCATTTTGACAATCAATTTGCGTCCGCTCGAAGAGGGCTCGAGTTGGACCGACAAACCCGTCCTGATTCGGATCGTTCAGTTGCCGCTCGTGATCGTAACTGAAAATAAATTTGTGGTCCCACCAGTCTGCTGGCTTCCAATCGATGTGAGGGCCAATTAACCAACGCTCCGTAAGAAAGTGATCAATGGGACGCGGATCGAAGATCGTGTTTGGATTTCCAGTGTCGCTAACCGAGTAAGTAAACAAGCTGCCGATCCGCAATTGTTCGTCAGGCGACCAGCCAACGTCGGCAATCGCAGCAGTGTTGCGGTAATTATTGTTCGGGCGCGCGTTGTCTGTGTCGAGGCGGCTTGCGCCGACTGAATAATCGAAGTTTCCGATCTTGCCGTCGCTCTCGCCCCATTCGCGGAAAGTGTCATACGATCCGCCTTCGGCGGCGACCATCGCTCCTGGCGCCCCTGTGCCTTGTTTGGTAAAAATCTGAATAACACCCGCGAGAGCGCGCGGCCCATACAAGGTGCTCTGCGGCCCGCGCACGACTTCGATCCTGTCTATATCGTCGACGGTCAGATCGGCGAAATTAAACGCGCCCGACAAACCTTGATTGATCGGAATGCCATCGAGCAAGACTTGCGTGTGTTCGCTGCGCAATCCGCGGGTAAAAACTGACGTCAACTGGCCGGCTGTTCCAGTTTGAACAACGGACAGCCCAGGCACTTCACGGAGCGCGTCACTGACGCGCTCGATTTGTTTTTGCTCGAAATCTTCCGAATTAATCACGCTCGCGCTGGCTGGCGATAGGTCGAGCGGAATGTCGAATCGCGTTGCAGTAACGACAACTTGCTCCGCCTCCGCTTCACCTGGCGAAGGAGTAGGCGTCGGCTCCTGACTGAAGCAAACAACTGGCACAAAGCCGAGCAGCAGGGACACAACACTGCGCCAGACGCGGCCGCGACCTCGATAAATGCGAATAAACCAAACTGGACGATTTTGCATAACAAGTTACCTCCAACTCCGAGAGTTGGACTTGTTAGGCCGTGATCGTTTCGGCAGGCATAGACCGCCGTGACAACATGCCGGATCGTCCAGCTCTCATTCTTCTTTTTGCGAAGAAGTTTTTTCGGGTTGTAGCCACGGCGCTGTGTCGACGTGCTGTGAACGCTCCGCACAGCGGGGCCGCTACAGCCGAATGAGGTGGACCGGACAAATATTCTGGCTCCTGGCGTATGTTCCGATCTCCGTCGGAATCACCTTCTTCCCGCCTTCACCCCCGAAAGGTTTCGGGGATTGGCCCAATGGGAAGTTGTATCCAGTTACAGCAGCGCAACTGCTCCCGATTCGCACGGGATTTCTTGCACCGATCCACTTTTCCAAGCTCGCAAAGAACTGGATCGAGAAGTAGCGGCTTGCGCTTGCCGCTGCAAGAATTATTTAATCAACCCAGTAACCAACCTTTTCTTGTGTCATCAACAGACTCTTGCTTGAACTTCATTGTCACCGGAGGCGCCGGCTTCATCGGTTCGAATCTCACTCTGGCGTTGCAGGAAAAATTTCCGGATGCGCATCTGACGGCGATCGACGATTTTCGCTCCGGTGATTTCAAAAATCTCGCCGGATATCGCGGCGATTTCGTGGCGCAAAATCTGGCGAATCTCAATTGGCGCGAGCAATTCGGCGATCAAAACTTTGACGCAATTTTTCACCTCGCATCAATCACAGACACAACGAACCACGACCAGTTCGAACAAGTGCACGACAACGTGGAAAGCTTTCGGCGAATCCTAAATTTTGCGCGTCCGACGAAGACACGAATCATCTACGCTTCTTCTGCGGCGACCTACGGCCCCGCGACTGAGGCGAGCGTGGAATCAATTGGCGCTGCGCCGGCAAACGTTTACGCGTTTTCCAAGGTCATTATGGACAATATCGCCAGGCGTGCTGCTACCGAGTCGCCCGATTGGATCATCGTTGGCTTGCGTTACTTCAACGTTTATGGACCGCGCGAGGGACACAAAGGTTTGCCCGCCAGTATGGCTTATCATTTGTCGCGGCAAATAAAGGCGGGGCGGCGACCGCGCATCTTTAAGCATGGCGAACAGAAGCGGGATTTTGTGTACGTGAAGGACGTCGTCGAAGGCAGCATTCGCGCGCTCGATGCGCACGCCAGCGGAATTTATAATATTGGCTCCGGCCAGGCGCGCTCGTTTAACGAGCTAGTCGACGTTTTAAACAAATGTCTGGGCACAAGTTTTCAACCCGATTACATTGATAATCCGCACGCGCATTATCAAAACTTCACACAGGCCGATCTCACTAATGCGCGCAGCGCGCTGGGTTACGAACCGCGCTTTCCACTCGAAGATGGAGTGCGGGATTACATGCAGTGGTTAGAGTCGCAGCGAGACGGCTAACGAAAGTCACACCCGCTTGCGCAGTAGAGCAGTCACACACGCCGCCAGAACGACTCGCGCCCGCGCTCAGATTGCGCCAGAACCGTCGCAGCGCGTCGGTTGACCCCGAGACAGCGCTGGCAAATCAGCGTGTGCTGACGCCGCGACGATTGCGTTCGTCGATCTGATTTCGCTTCCTAAGCGCCGAGCAGTTCGGCACAATTCGGGCTGGCCGACTCAAGTTTAGAAGGAAACGATGCACCAACGAAGTCAGTCAGATACGCCGCCACCAAACACCACCTCGCGTTTAGCGTCTGAGTTTGAGCCGTGATTACCAGCTCGGACTTGATGCTGTCCGTGAATACGGACTTGTTGCACCGGTGTTTGGCGCTCTTGGCGCACTCATCCGGCACGTTGTCGGCCGATATAGCAATCGCGTTCAACAGTTAGATTAGACCGTAGTGCACGACCGTGCGGGTATCTCCGCAGAAGACGAAGTATTCGGGAGGCTGTCGGTTCTCTGGGAAAATCAACCATTGCAAAATCTCTGGGTAAGCGCCGTCACGATCGAAAACAATACGTCTAGGGACTATGAGAACATCACTTTTCGGATGTGGGCACCACCAACGACCAATTTGCTAAACGAACGAGCCGATATTGATGGTATTTATGCGCCGGTCTGGCCACCGGAATTTGAGGAGATGGTTCGTGTGCCGACAGGAAGCACGCCAACGACGCAGCAAACAGAGATATTTCGCCACAATCGCGAGTTTCTGGTGCGAGCTTTAAATCGCGGCGGTCGCGTCAGAGTAGTGTTTTGGACGACTGTCGTCGGCGGGCAACAGGGTCCGGCGATCCTAGTAGGCACGCAACATCCCGGCGTGACGATGGTTTTCCGCCCTTTAGTCCCGCTGATTCACGGTGTGCCGGTCAAAGCGGCAGTTCCGCTTGGTCTAGCAGCGTCGACATTGTTCATCCTGACTTTAGCTGCACTTAAGGTTCCTGCTTGGCCAATCGTTGGATTTGGCGTCCTCATTGGGCTCTTTGCTCAAAGCATCGGTGCAGGAGTCTATCGTTTCGCTCGTTGGCTAAAGCGCATGTTTCTGCAATAGCAACTTGCGTGCGTTCTTCTCAGCCTTCTGAAATCAGCGCCCCTAGGTTTCCCATAGCTGCGCCGCGCTCAGGATCGCGCTGCTCGTCGAGTCAAGACAACGAGAGCTGGGCGCGTCACTCATCAAGCGCGAGCAAGGTGTAGCATGCTACACGACTGTCAACGCTTGCTCACGCCGACGACATGATCGCCTTCGAACATTAGCCCGTTTCGGTAGATGTCGATCTCGCGCTTGCCGATGATCCGGCGAAGCGTCGGGACGCCAGAGACGAGCCCAGCTTGCTGACGCTCGATGATGTAATTGTGATTGCGCTCTTTTGACTGACGCGGCTCAGCGTGCGCCAGCCCGAGCGTCAGAAGGAGCGGCACTGCGGTTGCGAGTATTCTCATGTTGTTTTCTACACTACTACGGTTTCCTTGACGTTTTTTGGCAACTTCGTCCCGGAAAAACCGGATAATAATTTGAAGGCATTCCCCAAACAACCCACATTATAAACCATAGGTTTGTCCTTCATTAGTGTGAGCCAAGTGATTCTTGAGTGAGTCGCTTGGCTCCTTTTTTTTGGTTTGCCTTACTCTGCGAGCCATTTTTTATTTTCTTAGGTTCTCTTTTGCCGCAAGCAAGAAAAAGCGCGCCCCAGCCCGTCAACCAAACAGAAACTGCGGCGCGCCCCTATGCCAACATAAGCTGTCCTTGAACAAGACGACGACGCCTCCAGCGTCCTCTTTGTCGCCAGTTCAGCAAGACATGCTCGAATTATTTCGCTTTTATCGGGACAAGTGCAAGCTATCATGAAGACTTGTGAACGGCGGCGAACCTTACTTGCGTCCCTTGCTCGGCACCCCTTTGCCTCAGCACAGCGCTGATGATCTCGCTGTCGCCAGTCGCGAACGCGTGCTTGAAGAGCAAGCCTACCTCAGAGCGCGAGGCACGACGAGACTCGCAAAGTCTGAGCTGCCTGTCGTTAGGTTGCCCGTGCTGCCCGATAACTTCGAGCAAAAGATCGCGGCACTCGACAGCATGATCTTGCAGCGCGGCATCGCGATCGACAAAGAGCGCCTTCTTTCGTTAGGGCGCGAACGCTTTCAGCAGTTGCTCTAGGCTGATCGCAAGATTCCGCGGCAAGCGCTCGGCGCAAGCGTCGACGTGACACAGTGGCAAAGCGTGCAGCGCCACTTGCACGCATACGAAGCGTCGGCTGTCCCTGCGAGAAAGACTTCTGAACAAGTCACAGGCGCAGGGAAAGAGCGCGACGTTGTGCGCTTGATTCGCTCGTTCGACGATTTGTGGAAATGCACAAGCGAGCGGCGTGAAGTTCAGCGCGACATTTACGACGCGCACGATCTGTTCGAGAGCCTCGCGTTCGCTCAATCGATGCTCGAGCAGGCGTCGAAAGATGGACGTGTGCGATCTCGCTTTTTTATTGGTGGCAGAGGCGCAAGATCGATCTTCTGCGTGACTGGCTCAGCGTGCTGCAAGGCGAGCACTCACAAGTAACACTCGAGCAACCGCTCTGCCATGTCGTGAGCTGGCTCGCGAATGAGAAAGCGCCGCCACCTTCGACAGTTGATCTCGCACGCGAATTCTTTTCGTGTCGCGCGCCGTCTCGCGCGCAACAACGCATCGCTGAAGCACTGCTGAACGGCTTCTTGTTAGGCCATCGCGAATGGGAGCTGTGGGAGTTTGTCGGCAGAGCGACACGCACAGCGCAAGATCAGTCGCGCTTGGAGAGCTGGCGCAAGCAACTGGCGACGCGCCTTCGCGCTGTGACAAGTTTTCACGAACAACTTCGCGCCGCATTCTTGCGTGACGTCAACGCAGGCGATGTTCGCTACGCACACCGCGAGATCGTCGACAAGACAGTGCAGCTGCTGCTCGATCGCGTGAGCGCTCTGCTGGCGCTTGGAATAGCTGAAGTTGCCAGCGGCGCTGTTGTCGGGCGGTTCGAATGCGCTGTGCTAGTCGAGAGCAAGCTCAAGCTCGCAGACAAGCGCGCGTCAATCGCAAGACCGTTGAGCGCTGCTTTCGCAGGCGGCACGTTTCAACTCGAATTTCGAGCATGACGACGATCATCTTCATAAGGCACGCTCAGATCGGCACTCAACGCTTTGAGTTCGGGCAAGAATGTCCACCCAACTCGTTGCCGCGCGAAGTGATCGATCGCTGGCTCGATAGCAAGTGGCTCGCTGAACTCGAAGATCGTCGCAGTCTTTATCGTTTGTTGCACCGTTTCTCTGGCGCAGCAGAACAAGAGCAGTTAACCCAACAAGAGAAGGCAACCTTATGTTTACATTCTGTGGACAAATCATGAACGCGAGCGATCTGCAAAAACGAGTCGAGCAAATCAGACGCGACTCAGAGAAAGTCGTGCAGGGAGCAGAGCCAGATTTTCGGCAACGCTTGAAGGAGGCCACGCAACGGCAGCTCTCTCGACATCAGCGAAGCCGAATCGAAGCGAATGTCGCAGCAAGCGATGAAAGTTTCGCTGCCAAGCTGAGCAAGGCGACGAAGGCTCTTGCTGCTCGTCGCCCCGAGACTTGCAAGCAGCATTACGAACGCGCCGAGAAGGAGCGTGCTCGCTATCGCAAGCTGACACGCAGGCCGCATACAAAGAGCGAATGATGCATCGCGTTCTCACGCGCTTCCCGGCAAGGCATCGCTATGCCTGTCTGTGGTGGACACCGCCAGAAGATTCCGCTGCCGTTCTAAGCGCCCTCGGATCGCGTTTGCGGTGATGCTGGCAAACTGATCGAAACGCACGAGCACGAGGGCGATTTCAAAGAACCATAGCGCCCGGTGTCTCTGAACCGGCAAACAATCCGACAGTTGTCGCCTGCCCTTACGATTTCGGCGATTTCAACTCAGAATCCTCGACTTTGTCCCACGCAAAAAACCGTCAGCCAACGCCTGAATAATGTGTAGGGAATAGGCTGACAACGGCTGTGATTCGCCTTGGACGACGGCGCTGGCAACGTGATTGATGAGATAGTGCGAAGTAGTGCCTTAGCTGACAGTGGTACGTTCAATGCTGCCTAATCGGGCATGAATGCCTTACCCGACTCGCCCTTGCGGCGCAAATTGGGTTCGCGTATTAATAACGGACAATTCAACTAAGGAGGCAATAAGCATCATGAAACCAAAACAGATATTTATCAGCATTCTGGCAGTTCTATTCGTGTTCCCATTAATGGGGACGTTCGCTCAGCGAGCGGCGAACTCAGGCTCTATCGAAGTGATCACGACTTTTGATTATCCCGGGACCGGAAATTCGACCTTGCCGCAAAAGATTAACGAAAGAGGCGACATCGTTGGCGAGTTCATCGACTCGAACGGAGTGACAAGCGGTTTTGTCCGGTTCCGCGATGGTAGCTTTAGCGCGCCGATCGTTGACCCTAACGATACCGTGGGTTTTACCGAAGGACGAGGCATCAATAACCCACGCACAGTCTGCGGTGACTACGCCACCAGCGATGGTAACCTTCACGGGTTTTTCCTGTCGGGCGGCACCTTCACAGAATACGATGTTCCCGGGGCGGTCTTCACGGCTGTGCTTGGGATAAACAATGCCGCCGACTTTGCCGGCACGTTTGTTGACGCCAGCGGGATCCAGCAGGCGTTCGTCAGCGTTGGCGGAACCTTAACGTTGTTTAGCATCCCAGGAGCTACCAACACCCTTGCTTACGACATCAATGATTCAAAGCGGTTGGTGGTGGGATACTATATAGACGGCTCAGGAATCCTTCACGGCTACTACCGGGATGCCAATGGGGCACTGCACTTCCCGATCGATCCTACGGGCTCCGTTGCGACAATCCTGTTTGG
>Ga0307471_100001938_pt1 | contig 11687 bp, 11 predicted proteins | sample atmos_gasesAM3C__2_FD_204566 | JGI IMG/M metagenome (GOLD analysis project Ga0307471, IMG submission 204566) | Hardwood forest soil microbial communities from Morgan-Monroe State Forest, Indiana, United States - atmos_gasesAM3C_515 | ecosystem: Environmental > Terrestrial > Soil > Temperate... | reverse complement strand
CATTCGGCGTCCGGCTCCGACACGACGTCGGCGTGAAAGCGCTGTTGTGGGGGAGTGATTTCGCTCATGCTACAGGCGATTGGCCCGAGTCGCGCAGAATGATCGACGAAACTTTCGTCGGCGTGCCCGAAGACGAGCGCTACGCCATGTTAGCGGGGAATGCCATTCAATTTTTTCGACTGAAAGATACTATCCCGGACGTGACTGATCTCGCGCAAGCGGCCACCGGAACGTAGTAATGATTCAGTTTCGCGAATATTTGTAGGGCCCCCCCGTGGTCGCCCGAAAACAGGGTAGGCACAGGGGCCTACCCCTACATCGATACGTTGTTGAAATTAAATTCCGGCAAAGACGAGCAGAGCATGAAAGATGAAAAGCGTTATTACAGTTCTTCTTTTCTTGATTCCCTTCTTTGATCTTTCCCCAGCGAGCTTCGCTGCTGAATCCACCGGCTCGCGTGGGGATTGGGAAAAAGTCGTCGAAGCTGCCAAGAAAGAGGGACAACTCACGATCTACCATTGGGGTACACCGTTGATCCTCGACGCAGGCATCTTTCAGAGAGCTTATCCCGAAATTAAGCTCACCACGGTGACCGGCGTCGGCACGCAGCTCATGCAGAGAATCATGGCCGAACGGCGCGGCGAGAAATTTATTCCCGACATATACATTGCCGGCATCGCCACCATGACGCTGCTAAACCAGGCGAAAACTTTCGACGCCATCAAACCCGCCCTGATGTTGCCGGAAGTCATCGATGAGTCCAGGTGGTGGAAAGGAAAACATCTTTACGGCGACCTAGAACGAACCAACATCGTCACCTTCGTCAAGAATCCTGACTATGGCTCTATTGCTATTAATACAAAGCTTGTGGACCCAAAAGAGTTCCGCTCGTACTGGGATTTTCTCCAACCGAAATGGAAATCCAAGATTACCGTTCAGGACCTTCGCGGCGGAGGACCAGGGACTACGCCGTTGCGTTTCATGTATTACAATCCTGATCTCGGACCAAAGTTTGTCAGACAACTCTACAGCGGAATGGATGCAACGCTTTATCGCGACAACCGCTTAGCGCTCGATTGGATTGGGAGCGGTAAATTTGCCATAGCATTTTACGTTCAAAAAGTAGAGGAAGCCGAGGAAAAGGGTTTATCGGTGCAGCAATTCAAGCAGCCGCTCAAAGAAGGCGTCGGCCTCTCTTCCAGCGTCGGTCACATTGCGCTGCTCAATCGGGCGCCGCATCCCAACGCTGCTAAAGTTTTCGTCAACTGGTTTCTCTCCCGCGAGGCCCAAGCTGCACACCAAAGAATTTACGTCGACCACAAGGCTCCGGTGGATTCGCTCAGAATCGACATTCCTAAGGATTACATTCCTTTGAGTGATCGAAGGCAGGAGGGCGTCACGTACATGGACTTGGACAACCAGAAAGTTTCAGATCCTAATCCCCCGCTGCAGCTTATTAAAGATACGCTTTCAGAAAGCGGAAAATAGAAAGTATATTCTCTTAACGGCCACTCTTACTGCTATGGCGTGAGAGCTCTAACGCATCGACCACGCGCTTCATCTCATCTTCGTGCTTCGATTTGAACATCAGCATCGTCACATCACAGCACCATAATATTGACAACAATGGGAACGCGGGTGTAGGTGAAATCTAGCTTGAAGACAGTTTCTCGAGTTTTGAGTTCTCGTTAATCGAGAAACCGAGGCCAGGGAGCAGAAACGGCCCACGATTAGGAGGAAACAATGGCAAAGGCGGAATCTCGCAACCTTCACCAACGATTGGAAGCTCTTAACGCCAGGGTTAAAGACACGTCATTGAGAGGCGCGTGGCAAAAGGAACCGAAAGAAAAAAAGGAAGAGGTTCGACCGTGGCTGTGGCGCTGGAATGATCTTCTGCCCAGTTTGCTCGAAGCCGGTGAGATTGTTCCCATCGATGACTTCATGCGGATGCGGACTATTCGTCTCGTGAATCCGTCACAACCCGTTCCGGTAGGGACGGCTAAAACCTTCGGCGCTACAATCCAGCACCTTAACCCGGGAGAGATCACGGAATCGCACCGCCACACTTCCGCCTCACTTTATTTCGTGATCCAGGGCAAAGGTACCTTCACGACGGCGGAAGGGGAGCAGCAATTCATGGAGCCGGGCGATCTTTTGATCCAGCCAAGCTGGACATGGCACGGCACTAAGAACAGCGGGACAGAACCGGCTTTGTGGTTAACATCCATGGATACTCCTCTGAATGAATTCGTGGAGGCCTATTTCCGTGAGAAGTATCCCGAGGAGACCGTGCAGCCTTTCACCAAACCGGACGGCTATTACATGAAAAGGATGGGCGCGCTTCGGTCGAGCGGCGCTTTGGCAGGCGCGGGTCCTTTTCCGGTCAAGTACCGTTGGAAAGACACGGTAGAAACTCTCGATGCACTTGCTGCTGCTGGGCAAGCAGATCCTTATGATGGTGTGATGCTCGATTATACTAATCCGTTGACCGGCGGCCCCACCACCGAGACTCTTGGTTGCCGCATTCAGATGTTCCGTCCAGGAGAGGAAACACAGAGTCATCGGCACACGAGCAACACGATTTATCACGTTGTGCGCGGTTCTGGTGCCGTCAGGATCGGAAAGAACAAAGGAGACGAGGAGAACTTCGAGTGGGGCGAGCGGGATTGCTTTATAGTTCCGTCCTGGCAGTGGCACCGCTTCAAAAATAATTCTTCGAGTGAACCAGCAATTTTGTTTTCAGTGAGTGATCGGCCGCTGTTGCAAGCAATTCGGCTTTACCGCGAACAGAACTAACCAATGAGAGTTCAATGTTCAAAGTTCAAGGTTCAGATAGCGCCGGTAAAAGCCGGCAGGGTGTTGTGAATGAAAGTTTCATACAGTGAAGGAGTAGCGATCCACACTGGCTCCGAGTCATGTGCCTTCGTTCGTAAGGATGAGGGTGAAGCGTTGACAGGGGTACGTGCAGGCCAGCCATTGAGCCGCGAAATTGAACCCCCATCGCGCAAGCGGTGGCCACTCCTTGGTGCCAACGTTGTTGAACTAAGCGGAAGGCAAAACTGGAAGCGTCGTAATCGCGAGACGCTTTTGGACCTCGCGCGGTCTAAGACCCTGAGCATGCACGCAAGCACCTTGAGCGGAAACCGGGAGATCCCGTGACTGTCTGTGAGAGAAGTCACAGACCGCGTCGGAAAGTCTAAGGACGCACCCCGATGATGCACGGTGACGGGAAGTCGCACAGTCCCATAATACCTACGAAGCCGCCGAACGAGGCTGGGGCTGAGGCTAAGGAGGCGGTGGAGGGAAGGGGACTGGCCAAGGGGAAGACGCTCAAGTGTAACAGGTTCCGGACTCAGAGCCGGCAGATCCTGTCCAACACGCTGGAGCGGATACGTCAGGCGAGGACGAAGGACGGGAGTGAACGTGGTTATCATTCTTATTCTTCTACCAGCATTGGCGTTATGACCCAAGGCAAGAGCCGGATGCGGCAATTCCGCATGTCCGGATCCGTGCGGGGGGCCGCCCGTGAGGGCGGTTCCTACCGCGACAAGTGGAATCGGGACAATACCTTGAACCTGGAACTTTGAACTGTTGAACGGGTTTGAGCGAACGAGAAGGGAGGATATATGCCGCGGCACTACAAGTGCATTTCCGCTGATTCGCACCTGGACATCCGGCCGGAACGTTGGACGCCTCGCGTGCCCCAGCGCTGGCGCGATCGCGCGCCCCGCACGGTTATTCTCGCCAACGGCAACGAGGCCATCATCGTGGAAAACCGACCGCCCCGAAGCCCGGGCGCCACGACCATCACCGGCATCCCGTACGAGCAACACGGACTGCAAAAATATTGGTTCGAGGGGCCGGGAACCGGCAGTTCGGAGCAGCGCCTCTGGGAGCAAGACCAGGACGGAGTGGACGCCGAAGTCATGTTTACGCACGGCTCCTATCCGATTTACTGGCATGGCATTTCGGACGATGAAGCTTATAGGGCGGTGGTCCGCGCCTACAACGAATGGCTCGCCGAAGAATACTGCGCTTACAACCCGATTCGCCTCCTCGCCATGGGAATCATTCCGGATACCGGAGTTGACGACGCCATCGCTGAAATGGAGTACTGCCTTAAGATCGGGCTCAAAGGAATCAACCTGCATCGGTTTCCGAGCGGGAAATCTTATGTCACGCCGGAAGATGACAAGTTTTGGGAAGCGGCTTTGGAAATGAACGTGCCGATCTGTTCGCACACCTTCGGCGGAACAACACGCATGGCAACGAAGGGACCGATTTTTCAGTATCCGCGTACACCGAAAGAGAAAGCCGATCGCGACCCGGTATCGTTGATGTTCCGATTCGCCGGCGAGCAACCTATCGCTCCGCTGCAAATGGCCATGGCGGGCGTTTTCGATCGCTTCCCCGGCCTCAAAATTTATTGGGCGGAGAGCCAAGCAGGCTGGCTGCCTTACAGCTTCGACCAGATCGATGATAACCATGAGCGCAATCGCTACTGGGGCGAGCGCGACTTCGGCTTCAAAGCTCCGGCGAAGCGTCCGAGCGAGTACCTCAAAGAGAATTGCCTATGGGGTTTCATGCGCGATCCTTGGGGAGTCAAATGCCGCCATGAGATCGGCGTGGACATCCTGCTGTGGGGAAGTGATTTTGCTCATGCCACCGGTGACTGGCCGAATTCACAGAAGGTCATCAACGATTCGTTCATTGGGGTCAAGAACGAGGAACGCGACAAAATGTTGGCCGGCAACGCGATTCGCTTTTTCCACCTCGACGCTGCTGCCGATCTTGACGCTTATGGCCGGGCGACGCAGGCGCAAGCTGTCGGACAATAGCTGAATAGTGGCAATGCTCGAATTCCTGTTTTCCCGTTGAACGTGAAACGAGGAACTAGAAACCGAAAACGTGACGCGAGGAGTTACTCGAATGAGAGAAATAAGATTCGTTAATGTAAGTGTTCTCTTGTTCTCGCTAGCGACTTTAAGCGCATCCTCCGCCGCAGAAGCGCCGGCACCGCAAACATTGAAAGACCTCGTCGCTAAGGCCAGAGAATCGAATCACACCGTCACGGTAGCTTTGGAGGCGACTGATGCGGAAATTGTGAAGGCGAAGGAAGAAACTTTCCAGAAAAAATTCGGTTTTCCTGTCAAAATAGAATCGCAACCGGGACATCATCGTGACATGCCACTCAAGGTAGTGGAGTCGGCTAAAAGCGGGCGCGCAGTTATTGATATGTGGAACGGCGGGACTCCGCTGATCCTCGGCATGTTCCGAGCGGGAAATACGAGACAACCGCCGTGGGAGGCAATTTATCAGGGATGGCCGTTAGCGAGGAAACTGCGGGCAGGCGTGCCCAATATCGGCGGCAGCCCTGACGGCAACGTACTGAGCGATCACTGCATGAACATGGGAACAACAAGTTGGTCTCTAGTTTATAACACCAGGAAAGTGAAACCCGGGGAGTTAAAGGGTCTCAAACTGGAAGACTTGACCACAGAGAAATGGCGCAACCGAGTTGTTTGGGACGCACAGGCGCTCGGGTTGTATACGCTGCCATTCGCGCCCGGCTGGAATGTTGAAAGAATGCGGGTCTATGCTCACAATCTTGGTGCTAACGGTGCCAAGTTGGTTGCCGGCGGAACTTTTAATGTGCTGCAAACACTCATTCAAGGCGAGGGCGACATCGGGCTCGCGGCGATGAACTGGGTGGCGCAACAAAAAACACTAGGAGCACCGCTCGAAATCGGCTTCGCAGAATTCATCATGGGTAACGTGACTGTTGCTTGTCTGACCAAACCTAGTGTGAATGATTCCAACATGACGGCGCTTTACTGGGCATGGGATGTCTTTGACGGCACCTACCTGGAAGCCAAGATCAGCGGGGGAGCCGTGCTTCGCCTCTACGAGGAAGAGGAAAAGTATCTGCCGCTAACTAAATTGGCCCGCCAGCACGGCATCACCTCCCCGGACCAGGTGGTCGGTCCCAAGACGGAAGAAGACGCCGAGAAATCCGGTGAGTACCGCAAGATCGCTATTGAAGCTTTGAAGGCCGGAGTAGCAAGCAAGAAAAAGATATCCCGATAACGGTCTTGCGTTATTCTCAGCGGAGGAGTGATGGAGTCTACGCCGGGACTGATCGCAACCCACGCCATTAGACAGCGCGCCCGCCTATCTTTATCTCAATGGTTCGAGTTCCGGATCGGCGGGTCCGTCTTGGTGCTCGTTGTGCTCGCTGTGCTGGTGGTTGTTCCCTTGATCTTTATGTTCCTTGCCAGCGTTCGACCGGCTGGCGTTCTGCCGCTGGCGTCCGGGGCGTATACGATCGCGCCTTACATTCAGGCCTATGGGGGCGCCGACTGGCTACCCATCATTCGCAACACGCTGATTTACGCCGGCCTCGGTGTCATTTTTGCTCTGCCGATCGCTTTTGCATTTGCTTTCCTCACCGAACGCACGGATATGCCGCTGCGCAACGCGATGTATGTGCTCATGTTCATTCCGATGAGCACGCCCGTTTTCGCCACCGCTCTTGGCTGGGTTCTGCTTCTTGGGCCGCGTGGGGGAACGATTAATGTCTATTTGCGCTTGCTCACCCGCAGCGATGCGGCGGAGGGGCCTTTCAATATATACACCCTGGAAGGTCTTATTTTCGTCCACGTTCTCGGAATGGTGCCAACGATGTGGCTGTTTCTCACTGCGGTGCTCCGACGGATGGACCCTATTCTTGAAGAAGCAGCTTCCGTTGCCGGTGCCGGCCGGTTTGCTGTTCTTAGAACGGTAACTACGCCTCTGATGCGTCCCGGCGTGGCGGCGGTGGCCATCTATTTTTTTCTTACCGGGCTCGAGGCCTTAGAGTTGCCGCTCGCGTTGGGTCCAACAGCGGGAATCGACGTATTGTCGACGAAAATATTTTTCAGCCTCCTACCCACCGCCGACATGGGCGTGAACTACGGTATTCCGGCTGCCTTTGGCATGCTTGGACTGGTGATGGGGGTTTCAGGCACCGCGGTTTACCATCATCTTGTCCGTCAAGCGTCGGACTATGCCGTGGTTACCGGCAAAGGTTATCGGCCAAAAGTAATCGAACTCGGGGTTTGGAAATTTGTCGCGTTGGGCATCATTTGCCTTTTCATCCTTGTAAAGGTCGTCTTGCCGTTCATCGTTTTGTTGTATGCGAGTTTTCTTCGTTTCTACGTTCCGCCAGTTCGGGAATATTTCCCGGATATAAACTGGACGCTGCTCAACTACCAACGACTGCTCGACTACCGCTTCTTCGGCAGCTATCTCGTGAACACTCTTATCGTAGTGGTAGGAGCGGCGACGCTGACGATGATGTTGGTCAGTTTCATCGGCTGGCTCGTAGTTCGTAGTCCGTCACCGCTCAGCAAACTGATCAACTTCGTCGCCTTCATGCCACTCGCGATCCCGGGCGTGATTTCGACACTGGCGCTATTTCTGATGTTCGTCGGGACGCCCATTCATGGCACGCTCATGCTGTTGACTCTCGCATTCATCGCCCGCTATTTGGCCTTTGGGACGCGCTTAATGCACGCGACGATTCTCCAAATACACAAAGAATTGGAGGAAGTGTCACACACGAGCGGCGCGAGTAATTTTCAGACGTTTTGCCGCATTACCTTGCGACTTCTGGTCCCTGCCTTTTTGAACGGCTGGCTCTGGGTCTTGGTCCACGCCGCGAAAGATTTTTCTGTAGCGTTGCTGCTGGCTTCGGCTGGCAGCGTCGTTGTCGCAAACATAATCTATGAAGCCTTCGTCGGCGGCCACTTCAACGAGTCCGCGGCGATGTTGGTCGTTCTCATCACCTTCAATTTGATTTTCGTGATCGCCGGCCGAAAATGGATAGGAAGGGCGATGGAACACTAGCGCAAGACGCTTGAAGAGTGCAAAACGGTTCAAGCCGTTCAACCGTTCAAACCGTTGCTCCTCGAAATCTCCGGCGTTATCCTTGCTCCTCTCGATCCAATCCCGTCATCCGCAGGATCGGTCGGTCGGTAATCGAAAACAGAATCGCAGTTTCAGTTTTGGAGCGATTCTTGTGCTGATGCCAACGCCATGAGGGGAGGGTGAAACTGTCGTGTTCGTCCCACGTTAGCTCGGTCGGTTTGGCTTGATCGACCACGGTCACTCCTTGTCCCTGGACGGTATGATACAGAGTTGTTCCGGTGTGGCGGTGGAAGCGGGTTTCTTGTCCCGGCATAAGCATCTGCAAGTGACAGGTCATGGTCAAAAACGTATGACCTCCGTTGATCGGGTTCTTGTACTCCAAGAGAATGCCGTCGTAGGGATCGGATATCCCTTGATCGGCAAGCTCGTGCAGCGCTTCGAGGGTCTCTGCCCACTTATAATGGTAGGGAACTCCAGCCCCTTCATATTGAACCGCCAGCTGACGCGCAGGCCCATAGAGGCGTCGTGAGGCGCCGTCTTTTTTGGTCAACGGTTGATTCATTCCTTCGGACCATTCTTCCCGGAACGAAGCATTTAAAAAATTAACCAGCCCGCTATCAAGCGCGTCGATCCAAATGATCGGCTCATTTGAATGATTCACATGGTCATGCCATGCCCAGTTCGGCTGGATCAGAAGATCTCCCGGATACATGATCATGGGCTCGCCATTGGAGGTCGTGTACGCTCCGCCGCCTTTGACAACAAATCGCAACGCCGTGTTGGTATGTCGGTGGGGAGGCGCTGCCTCTCCGGGAAGCACGATCTGAAATCCCATGGAAAGCGTCCGGCTACCCGTCTGCAGGCCAACATTCCGCCGGAACGCGTCGGGTCCAATGCGGACCACGTTGGCGGTTTCCATGAGCGCCGGATAAATGTCCGTCCAGCGCCAGAGCTTGGGTTCCATGCGGTCGGCATCGTGTCGGAGCTGCCAATATCCACGCATGCCCAGATTGGCGAGCTTGCCATTCAATTCCTCGAGTCGGTCGCGGTGATCGATCGCTGGCTTACTCATGGTTGTTCTCCTTTATCGAATCGTGAATACCCACTCAATTTCCAGCTTCAAAGCCGATGAAAGAGTTTATTATCTCCGTCCACGGCGGCGCAAGCGGATTCGAATGGGAACAGACTTTAATCCACTCCGCTTTTCCAACGGCCACGCATGACCTTTGCATAGCGATTGACTCCGAATGGCAGCCAGAATAAAGAAAAGAGAATCTGTAACCGCGCCTGCCGCAATTCAGTTAGCACGCGCTTAGGCATTGGAGGATTGCATAATTGTTCCGAACGTATCAGTTCTTTTCTGCTGATAGCCATTTTGAGTCAGCTCCCGATAGGTGGGTTCACCGGGTTCCGAAGCAATACCGGGATCGAGCCCCGCGCCGTGTGAAATTGCCCAACGGCAAGGACATCATTATTGAGGAAGGGTGCAGCACTACCTTCAGGGGAACCAACCAATTCGCCGGCAAGTCTTTGGAAGCGTTCAGCCCGGTCGGACTCGATTTTGACAACGCCATCGGCGCGGGTTCGCCCGAGCAGCGGCTAAAAGAACAAGACGCAGACGGCATCGACGCGGAACTGATATTTGCTACTGAAGCGCGTAACACCGCGATCAAGGACAAAGACACTTTTCTCGGGATTCTATGGGGCTTCAATGATTACTTTATCGAGGAGTACTGCGGCGTCGCGCCGGACCGACTCGTGGGGGTTGCCGTGCTTCCCAATATCGGCGTGCAAGAAGACATCGCGGAAATGAAACGTTGCAAGGAAAAAGGGTTCAAGGCGGTTCGGCTTCATACGTTTCCTAGCGGTAAAGACTATCCAACTCCTGAAGACGATAAGTTTTGGGCGGCGGCAATCGATCTTGAAGTCCCGCTTACGATTCACACGTCGTTTCCCAAGCAATACCGCGGGCGAGATGTTTTTCTAATGAAGTATCCGAAGGAGCCGGAAGGAGAGGAAAGGCCAATGGATTTTGTCGAGCGCGTTGCGCGCCATGGCATCCATCACTGCGGAGCGATTGAAGCTGTGCAGCTGATCTTGAGCGGTGTCTTCGACAGATTTCCGAAGCTGCAAATCTATTGGGCCGAAAACAACATCGGCTGGATTCCTTACTTTTACCAGCAGATGGACCAGGCTTACAAAATCAGCTGCTCCTGGGCGGAGCGGCTGTTAGGACTCAGACGGCTATCACGTCTTCCAAGTGAATATTTGAAAGAGCATGCTCATTGGGGCTTTTTTGACGACCCCATCGGAGTACAGCTGCGCCACTATGTAGGCGTCGACAGAATCATGTGGTCGACGGACTTTCCCCACATCGTCACGCGCTGGCCTAATTCTCTACAGGTCATGGAGGAGCAGATGACTGGGGTGCCCCAGGACGAGAAACGCCAGATGTTGGCTGGCAATGCGGTCAAGTTTTTTCACCTGGACGGTTAATACTATTTATGAGTTCGAAAGATTGAACCTGACAAGGAGGCGCTTATGGTAACCGCGAAAGATGTGCAAGGAGTTATGGCAATGATGCCGTCGTTTTCGACCAAGGATGCCGGCGATCTTAACTCGAAGAACACGGTGGATGTCGACAATCTTAAGGCAGGCGTGGACCGGATGATTAACGATGGGATCGATGTGATTACCACCACCGGAAGTTTTGGTGAGTGCTATAACCTCGATCGGGACGAATACAAGACTTTGGCCGTGGCAGCCGTCGACGCGGTAAAGAAGCGTGTTCCTCTGTTCATCGGCGCAACCAGCCCGAACGCGCGGGAAGTCGTCGAGCGGCTGAAGTTCGTCCAGGATATCGGTGGCGACGGAACGTTGCTCGGCGTGCCCTATTATGATGCGCAGTCGCCCGAGTACATGGCCGACTTTTACACTCAGATCGCCGAGATGTTTCCCAAGCTGGGCTTTCTTATCTATCACAATCCGGTCAACCACAAGGTGAAAATTCCGGTCTCCGTATTTCCCAGACTGGTTAGATGTCCAAACATCATCGGTATGAAAGACAGCCATCGCGACACGCGGGAATTTGTCCGGTTGATGGACATCATCCGCGGCAAAATCAGCGTCATGACGAACCAAGCGCAGATGTTTCCATACTACCGGATGGGTGCGGCCGGCTGCTGGTCCATCGACGCCTGGATGGGGCCATGGCCTGTGCTCCATCTGCGAAATCTAGTGAGAGCGGAAAAAGATCAAGAAGCGCTACACGTGATCAGAGAAATCATGGCCGCGGCCGGCGGCGAACGGCCTGGAGGGAACGAAGGCGCTACGGCGAAGCTGCCCATCGAATTCGCTGGCTACGTAAACCCAGGGCCGGCGCGCACGCCGATCATAAACTTTTCCGACACCACCATCGAACGGGCGAAGAAAAAAGCCGAAGGCTGGAACGCGCTCTGCGCGAAGTATCGGCCGCTGGTTGAGGCCGAACGCAATCAGGTCAAAGCGGCGTCGTAGACAATTTGGGTCGCGTTCAAGGTTCAACGTTCAAAGTTCCATGGTAAGAGGCTGAGTCGACGTTGAACATTTGAACCTGGAACTTTGAACTGAATTTGGACTGGAGGAAATCGTGAGTTCCGTCCCACTAATTCCCAAACAGGCGGCGATTGCCGTGGCCGATATGATCGACAACTGCGCCAAGGTCAAGCCTGGCATGAACGTCCTGATCATTGCCGCCAACGATGGTCTCCACGGCGGCGTTAACATGGTTGACCAGGAAA
>Ga0307471_100001937_pt1 | contig 11691 bp, 11 predicted proteins | sample atmos_gasesAM3C__2_FD_204566 | JGI IMG/M metagenome (GOLD analysis project Ga0307471, IMG submission 204566) | Hardwood forest soil microbial communities from Morgan-Monroe State Forest, Indiana, United States - atmos_gasesAM3C_515 | ecosystem: Environmental > Terrestrial > Soil > Temperate... | reverse complement strand
CGAATACGCTCGCCACCGTGCGTCGCGCGGGCGAGCCCTACACGTTCGGCTTCGAGCCCACCGAGCTCTCGCCCTATCTCGCGAAGCGGAACCTCACCCTGATCGAAGACGTGGGTGCGGACACCTACCGGGAGCGCTATCTGACGCCGCGCGGGCGCGCCGCGGAGCCGTTGAGCGAGTATCAGCGGGCGGCGCTGGCAGGCGTGGGTATCTAGAGCTACTTCATCAGCTCCAGGAGCTGAGCGCGCACGTTCTGCCGGGACTGCGCGGTGGCCTCCGAATTTCCGGCGATCGTCGCGCCCTTCTGCAGGCAGCCTTCGAGCTCGCTCGCCGATGACAGGGTGGGGCCAAGGATGCTCGCGAGCCGCACGTTGCATTCGGCGCCATTGTCCACGTTACGCATCCGGACGAAGCCGAGCCCTTCAGCGTTGAATGCGTGATGAGCGCCCGGATAGACCGTGATGTCGGCATCCTGACCCGAGGCCTTGAGCATCTGGATGAGTCGGATGCACGAGCCGGCGGGCGTCCAGTCGTCGAGCTCGCCAATGTGAATTCGAAGCGGCGCCGAGATCCGCTCGCGTTCGGGGTAGACGGTATTGCAGTAGGGGTAGAACGGAAAGAACGCGCGGAACGCGGGCCGCCCGTCGGGCGCGAACGTCTCGCGGGCCCACACGGTGGAGGCGCCCAGAGTAAGGATGCCGCCGTGCGAGAAGCCCATGAGCGCGATCCGTCTCGCATCGACGCGTGGATGAGTCGCGAGAGCTCGAAGAGCGCCGTACGCGTCGGGAATGCGCTGAGTTCCCGTCAAGAGCCGCGCGTTCGTGCAGACTTCGACCAGCCCGCGCCCACTGAAGCTGTCGATGACAAACGTCGCATATCCCCACTCTTGCAGTGTTCGCGCCCACGCGGCGTCGACGGCCCCATTCCCATTGCAGCCATGCGCGATCACCATCGCCGGGAAGGGCCCGCTGCCGGACGGAAAGCCCAGCTCTCCGGAGAGCACCACCGGCTCCCCGCGAACGAGACGCGATCTGTCGGGCGAGCTTGGGAAAGTTCCAGCGCTCGCGAACCAGATCTTCCCGGAGTCGGTCGATTGGAGAGAGGGCTTGAGGTCCTTCAGAGCCGGCGCGCAGGCCGCCGCGACCACCGTTATCAGGGCCAGGGCCACAAGCGACCATGCCCGTCGCACGGGCCTGAAAGTATCACGCCGCGGTACAATCGGCCCCCATGGATCAGCCGAAGACAGCCAGCGTGGTCGTGATCGGTGGCGGCGTCGTGGGTTGCAGCATCGCCTACAACCTGGCGCGGCGCGGCCAGCGCGATGTCGTCGTCGTCGAGCGCGAGACGGTCGGCTCGGGGACGACGAGCAAGGCGGCCGGCGGCATTCGCGTCCAGTTCCCGACCGAGACCGAGATTCGCTTCTCCCTCGAGGCGATCCGGGTGTTCGAGCGCTTCGAGGAAGAATTCGGCGTAGACCCCGGATACAAGAAGATCGGCTACCTCTTCCTCGTCTCGGATCAGAAGCAGCTCGAGGGCTTCCAGAAGCGAATCGCCCTCCAGCATCGGCTGGGCTGCGACGTGCGCGTCATCGCGCCGGACGACGCGCGAAAGCTGGTGCCCGCGCTCCGGGTCGACGATCTGATCGCCGCCGTGTGGGGCCCGGGAGACGGGCTCGCCGGGCCAGCCGAGGTTACCGCGGGCTTCGCCCGGCGCGCGCGCGAGCTCGGCGTGAAGATCGTCGAGGGCATCCGCGTGGAGTCGATCGAGCGCGCGGGCGCGCGCGTGAAGGGCGTGACGACCTCGGCCGGCGCGATCGCGTCACCCCTGGTCATCAACGCGGCCGGGCCCTCAGCGGCGCGCGTCGCGCGGCTGGCCGGCGCCGAGATTCCCGTGCAACCACGCCGCCGGCACATCTTCTTCACCGAGCCCTTCCCGGCGATTCCCGGGCCGGTGCCGCTCACGACGGACGTCACCAGCGGCTTCTATTTCAGGAAGGAGATGGAGCAGGTGCTGCTGAGCCCGGGCGACGTCGAGGACATCGGCGAAGACTTCGACGTGCCGATGGACTGGGGCAAGGTGGAAGACGCGGTCCAGAAAGCCATTCAGCGCGTGCCGATACTCGGCGACGCTCGCATTGCCGGCGGCTGGGCCGGTCTCCGACCTCTCACGCCCGACGACCACGCGATCATCGGCTGGACGCCGGGTGTCGAGGGATTCTTCGTGGCCGTCGGATTCGGCGGTCACGGCTTCCAGCACTCGCCTGCAACCGGCCGCTACGTGGCAGAGTGGCTGCTCGACGGAAAGCCCTCACTGGATCTGTCGCTATTCGATCCGGGTCGGTTCGTTCGCCCAGCGCGATGAAGATCGCCGCCGTCCGGATCATCCTCGCCGACATTCCCGTCAAGCGCCCGCACAAGATGTCCTTCACCACGCTCGAGGCAGTCAACTTTGCCATCGTCCGCATCGAGACGGCGGACGGGCTCGTCGGCTGGGGTGAAGCCGCGTGCCTGGGCGGTCCGACGTGGAGCGAGGAGTCGTCGGAATCGGTCGCGATCACGATCGAACGCTACATCGCGCCGTGGCTCACGGGCCGCGACGCCACGCAGATCGAGGCGCTGAGCCGAGAGATGGCGAAGCGGGTTCAGGGCAATCCCTTCGCTCGCGCCGCGGTCGAGATGGCCTTGTGGGATCTCAACGGCAAGGCGCTCGGGGTGCCCGTACATCGTCTGCTCGGCGGACGCGTACGCGACAGTGTGCCTCTCTCGTGGTCACTCGCGGTCGAGAGCTCGGAGGCCGAGGTGGCAGAGGCGCGCGCCAAGGTCGCGCTCGGCCATCGCATCTTCAAGATCAAGACCGCCGCGCACCCGGTCGACCACGACGTCGAGCGCGTCAGGCGCCTTCGGGAAGCGGTGGGGCCCGACGTTTCTCTGCGTATCGACGCCAATCAGGGCTGGGACCGTGCGACCGCGCTCCGGGCGATCCGCGCTCTCGAGCCCTACCGTCTCGACTTCGTCGAGCAGCCAGTCCCGCGATGGGACGGAGAAGGCCTCGCCGAGATCGCGCGCGCGGTGACGGTGCCGGTGATGGCCGATGAATCCTGCTGCTCGACGCACGACGCGCTCGCCATCGCGCGGCTGGGCGGCGTGAGCATCCTCGCCCTCAAGCTCACGAAGTCGGCGGGCATCCTCGGCACGATGGCCATCGCGCGCATCGCGGAAGCGGCGGGCATGAGCTGCTACGTCGGCTGCATGATCGAGACGTCGCTCGGCACGGCAGCCTATCTCCAGGTGGCGCTCGCGGCGGCCCCGGTCACGTGGGGCTGCGAGCTGTTCGGCCCGCTGCTGCTCACCGGCGACGTGGTGCGCCACCCGGTGCAGTACGCCGACGGCGCGATCCTGGCGCTCGACGGTCCAGGACTCGGCGTGGAAGTCGACGAGTCGCGGTTGAAGGAGTGGACGCGGCAGGGCTGAACCGGTCTTGAGCCCCTCGCCTCCGCTTCAAGCTTTCGCTTCGTTCCCAAGCGACACCGTCTTCTATTTTTCACTCTTGACAGGTTTCGGCGCGGGCACCAGCCAGGTGTCGCGCACATGTACGGAACCCGGCCCCAGCAGCTCATGCTTGCTCGCTGCGCAATCTAGAATCGCGGGTCGCGAACAAGGAGGATTGCGCCGCGATCGTCGCTCCTGGCGCCACGGAGAGGCCTCGAAATCTCGGGTATAGAGTCGCCCCAAGAGAAGGGGGGACTCGCCATGCAGAATTCTTCGTTGGATCGCGATATCGATCGACTCGGCGACGAGATCGCCGAGCTGTCCGCGCACCTCGATGCCGCCACCGCACGCCTGCTCGACCTGATCCGCGAGTTCGACGCGCGCGGCGGCTGGAACACCGGCTTTCGCTCGTGTGCCGCGTGGCTCGCGTGGCGTGTAGGGTTCGCCCCGGGCGCGGCCCGTGAGCACGTCCGAGTAGCCCGCGCCCTCGGCACGCTCCGCCTGCTATCCCAAGCGTTCGCTCGCGGTGAGCTCTCGTATTCCAAGGTTCGCGGGCTGACGCGCGTCGCCACGCCCGAGACTGAAGAGAGGCTGCTCGCGGTGGGCCGTGCCGGCACCGCCGAGCATGTCGAGCGCATCGTGCGCGGCTGGCGGCGAATGGACGCCAAGACCGAGGCGCAGGAGGCCACCCGACATTACACCGGCCGGGCGCTCCATGTGTATCCAGACGAAGACGGGACCGTGAAAATCCGCGGGCGCCTGGCTCCGGAGGTCGGTGCCCTCCTGCTGAAGGCGCTGGAGGCGGCCCGGGAGAGCCTGTACCAGCGCCGGCGCGAGCAGGAGCCGGACGCCGAGCAGCCGACGATGGAGCAGCAGCAGGCCGACGCGCTCGCGCTACTGGCCGAGACTGCGCTCCATAACGGCATCGATCCCGGCACTCCGGGCGAGCACTATCAGGTGGTCGTCCACGTCGACGCCGCCGTCCTGGCCGACGCGGCCCAGCCAGGCCAATCCGTGCTCGAAGACGGTCTCCGCGTTCCAGCTGGAACGTCTCAGCGCCTGGCCTGCGATGCGAGCCGCGTCGTCATGCGCCAGGACGCAGACGGGCGCGTCACGGAGGTCGGCGCACGCACCCGTACGATTCCGCCAGCTCTCCGAAGAGCGTTGCACCATCGAGACCACGGGTGCCGCTTCCCGGGCTGCGGCGTACATGTCGGGCAAGCTCACCACATCCGTCACTGGGCTCAGGGCGGGCCCACGAGGCTCTCGAATCTCGCGCTCCTGTGTCGCCGGCACCACCGCGCGGTGCACGAGGAGGGCTATCAGCTCGACCGACTCTCCAACGGAGAGCTTCGGTTCCGACGTCCTGACGGTCGGATCCTGCCGGACGTGCCGTGCGCTCCCGCGCTGCCTGCCGATCCGGTGAGCGTGCTGCGCGCTCACCACGGGGACGCGGGTCTTGTCCTCCACGCGCGGACGGCGATGCCGAGCTGGCTCGGTGAGTACCTCGACGTCGGCTACGCGATCGACGTCCTGCATCCGCGGGCCCGCCGTATTGACCCCGGCGCCCCGCCCCGCATAGCATGAGGGCCGCTCGGCGCCGCACCCAGCCGCTCGCAGACTGTGGAGGATCACGATGACTGGACGAGTTCGGTTCGCCCTGCTGACAGCGCCCCTGACACTCCTGGCGTTCCTGGTGGTCGGGGTCACCTCGCCCGCGCTTGCCCAGAAACCAGTGAAGATCGGCGTGCTGACGCCGCTCTCGCCTCCTGGGGACGCGGCGGCCGGGCAGTTCATCGTCCGCGGCGCCAAGATGGGCGCGGACGACGTCAATGCCCGCGGCGGTGTCCTGGGCGGACGGAAGATCGAGCTGATCATCGAGGACGATTCCGGCACGCCGGAGAAGGGCTCGGCCGGATTCCGCAAGCTCGTGTCGCAGGACCAGGCGGTGGCGGTCGTCGGGCAGTTCCACAGCTCGGTGATGACGGCCGTCCAGGCGCTCGCCGAGCAGTTCAAGGTGCCCGTCTTCTCCACGCAGGCTTCGGCGCGTCAGATCACCGAGCAGCACTTGACCTACACGTTCCGCACGCACGTGATCGATCCGGATCGCTGCCAGATGTGGACGCGGTGGGTCAAGGAGCGCGGCTTCAAGCGCGCCGCGCTGATCGCCGAGAACACGGACTACGGCGTCGGGCTGGTGGACGAGACCAAGAAGGCGTTCGCGTCGATCTATCCCGGCGCAGAGCTCAAGACCATCATCTTCGACCGTGCGGTGGTTGACCTCACGCCGCAGCTCCTGGAGATCAAGAACTGGAAGCCGGACGTGCTGCTGAACGGCGGCATCGGCACGCCGGTGTACCTCATCACGAAGCAGGCGTACGACATCGGCCTGCATCCGGCGGTGCCGATGCTCATCTCCTACGACGCGCCGGCGCGGCCGGAGTACTGGAAGACGCTCGGCGAGAAGGGCACGTGGGCGTCGTTCATCGTGTACTACCACCCGACGATGCGGCTGACCGCGCGCGGCGAGGCCTTCCGCAAGAAGTACATGGCCGAGTTCAAGGAAGATCCGATCTACGGCGCCCTCAACGGCTATGCGCAGGTGATGCTCCTGGCCGATGCGATGAACGCCGCCAAGAGCGACAAGAGCGACGATCTGGTCAAGGCGCTCCTGGCCAACAAGTTCGAGGGCTGGAACGGCACCATCAGCTTCTCGCGCGGCGAGGGGCCGTACTGGCAGCAGTGGACGCCGCCCATGCTCGTGACCCAGTACACCCGTACGGAGATGCCGTTCGCCGAGGTGAAGATCGTCTACCCGCCCGAATTGAAAACTGGCGACTGGATGCCGGTGAAGCGCTGACCCGCGGGGGCCTGCTTTGGACGCGGTCCTGCTCTCCCAGTACGTCCTCTCGGGCGTGGTCATCGGCGTGATCTACAGCCTGATGGCGCTGGGGATCACGTTCATCTACAGCATCATGAAGATGATCAACTGGGGGATGGGCGAGTTCTACATGATCGGCAGCTACGTCCAGTACGCGCTGATCGTGAGCCTCTTCGGGCCGCGGCAATGGTATCTGGCGCTGCCGGTGGCCATGGCGTCAGTGTTCGTCCTCGGGCTCGTCATCCAGCGGTTCCTGCTGCGCCCGATGTTCGTGGGCGGCATCGAGCGGCGCGACGAGTATGCGACGGTGATGACGATCGCGCTGATGGTTCTCTTCCGGAACCTCGCGATCGTCCTCGGCGGGCCGAATCAGTATGCGCCGCCGGATTACGCGCGCCCCACGACGCTGGTTACGCTGCCCATCTCGGGCAATCGCTTCGTCGCCCTGATCAGCACGCTGGTCCTGCTCGGCCTCTTCTACCTGGTCATCAAGCGAACCTGGGTGGGCCGAGCGCTGCGCGGCGCCGCCCAGAACCGCGTGGGCATCCAGACCGCGGGAATCGACGTGCTCCGGCTGGACATGCTGGCCTTCGGTGTCGGCGTGGCGCTGGCGGCCGCGGCCGGCGCGCTTCTAGCGCCGGACTTTCTCGTCTACCCGGAGAACGGCGCCATCTCGACCTTCAAGGGCTTCGAGATCATCGTCATCGGCGGCCTCGGCTCGATCCTCGGCAGCATCGTGGGCGGTGTGCTGCTCGGCGTCATCGAGGCGCTGGGCTCGGTGTTCGTGTCGGCCGCCTACAAAGACCTCTACGGCTTCCTGCTGTTGATCGCGCTCCTCGTCTTCCGGCCGACAGGGCTCTTCGGTGAGCGCGAACGGAGCGTGTGAGCCGCCTGGTTTTCGTCGAGGGCTTCCCGGGCGCAGGCAAGTCAACGACGGCGCAGTTCCTGGCCCGCCAGCTCGCCCGTCGCGGCGACCGCGCCCGCTGGGTCTACGAAGGCGAGGTGCCGAACCCGTTCGTCCCCACGCCGCCGGGGAACGGGTACAAGTCGTGGGAGCAGTTCGCCGACCGGCGCGCGGAGCGATGGCGGGCGTTAGCGGACGTCGCCGCCGAGCACGACGTCACCCTCGTCCCCGAGAGCGCGTTGCTGCAGCTGCCCGTGTTCACGATGCTGCGCCGAAACGTCGAGGCCGCAGTCATCGCCGCACTGGTGGACCGGCTCGTCGAGGCGGCGACGCCGCTGCAGCCGAGGCTGGTGTACCTGTCCCGACCGGATCCGGAGGCGGCGTTCCGGGCGATCGGCGAGCGGCGGGGATTCGCCTGGCTCTCGTACCACATCGCGCACAGCGGTGGCTACACGTTCGTCCAGGCTCGCGGTCTCTCGGGGCTCGAGGGGCTCCTCGCCTACTGGCGCGCCCATGCCGAAGTGTGCGCCGCGATCGTCGATCAGGTCCGCCTGCCGAAGCTCGTGCTCGACGCGGCAGCGAACGGCTGGCCCGAGCGCCGGCGGCGAATCTGCGACTTCACCGACGTGCCGTACCAGGATGAGCCGGCGGCCAGCGCGGGTTCGGCCGCGCGAGCTGCCGGCCGCTACAGCGATGGTCGGCGCGAGGTCACGATCGAGACGATCGAGAACCGGCTCGCGGTGCGCGGATTCCTGTGGCGCGAGCACAGCGCGCTGTTGCCCGTCGCGCCCGACGTCTTCGACGTGGAGTCGTGGCCACTCCGCCTGAGATTTGTCGGCGATCCGGCGGCTCCGGCTGAAGCATTCCACTGCAGCGGGCCCCGCCTCGCATGGGACTCGCTGTCCGGGATCTTTCGACGCCTCGATTAGCGGCGGATCTTGCCGCGTGCGCCTCGCGTATCATAGGCGCCTACAGGGCGCTGACGAAGGCGCCCGCTGGAGGGCACTTGAATGGCTGAGCTACCGAAGCGGTCACTCGGACGGACGGGGCTTCAGGTCACGATGCTGGGCTACGGCGCCATGGAGCTTCGCGGCGCGCCGCGGGGCCGTGACGTGACCGACCAGCAGGCGGAGACGATTCTCAACGCCGTGCTCGATGCCGGCATCAACTACATCGACACGTCGATCGACTACGGCGTGAGCGAGGAGCGGATCGGCCGCTACGTCGGCGATCGGCGCTCGGAATACTATCTGGCGAGCAAGTGCGGCTGCCAGGTGGGAGCGCCCGCTGCGCCACGAGGCGAGCGAAGCCCTCACGTCTTCACTCGCGACAACATCATGAGGGGCGTCGAGCAGAGCCTCGCCCGTATGCGAACCGATCATCTCGACGTGGTGCAATTCCACATCTCGCCGGCGCGAAAGGAGCTCGAGGAGCACGGCGCCCTGGACGCCGTCCAGGAGCTCAAGCGGACCGGGACGGTCCGGTTCGTCGGCATGTCCGGCACTTTGCCGAATCTCCCGGATCAGATCGCCATGGGTGTCTTCGACGTCTTTCAGATTCCGTACTCGGCGGTCGAGCGGGAGCACGAGGCTCTGATCACCGCGGCGGCGCGGGCCGGCGCCGGCATCGTGATCCGCGGCGGCGCCGCCAAGGGCGCGCCCACCGAGGGCAAGCACGAGGGCGTTCAGTGGGCCCGGTGGCAGAAGGTGGAGCTTCGCGACCTCCTGGGCGGCATGACGCCGATGGAATTCATCCTACGCTTCAGCTTCACGCATCCGGACCTGCACACCAACATCGTCGGCACGATCAATCCGGCCCACCTCCAGCACAACGTCGACGTGCTGCTGCAGGGGCCGCTGCCGGCCGACGTGTATGCCGAGGCGAAGCGCCGCCTCGATGCCTCCGGCTCGAGCCCACGCTAATGTCCATGCCTGATATCTATGGTTTCAGCATGAAAGGAATCGACGGCACCGATCAGCATCTCGGCGACTACCGGGGCAAGGTCCTGCTAATCGTGAATGTCGCGTCGGAATGTGGGCTCACCCCGCAGTACACGGGGTTGCAAGAGCTGCACGCCGAGTAGCTACGGGGTCACCTTTCCCCTGTTCTCGAAGATCGAGGTCAACGGGCAGGGCCGAGCCCCGCTCTATTCCTGGCTGACGAGCCAATCCACGAGGCCAGATGGTCCGGGCGACATCCAATGGAATTTCGCCAAGTTCGTGATCGACCGGACCGGCTCGGTCGTCGCTCGCTTCGATCCGTCGACGACGCCCGCGGCGCCCGAATTGCGGGCAGCCGTCCAGAAGGCGCTCGGCTCCTAGCGCAGCTTCCAGACGGGCTTGCGCTTCTCGCGGAACGCCCGCGGGCCCTCGGCGCCGTCCTCGCTCTCGGCGATCTCCTGATCGAGCTGGCGCGCGTAGGACGCCAGCGACGGATCGAAGGCCCCGGCCAGCCGGTACAGACGCACCGCCGCCTGGACCGCCAGCGGCGAGCTGTCGCAGATCATCTCCGCCATTTCCTCGCACGTGGCCATCAGCTTCGCGCGCGGGACGACCTTGTTGACGATGGCCTGGCGATAGCACTCGTCCGCGGTGAGTCGGCCGTTGCACAGCGTGAGATAGGCCGCCGTCGTTCGCGGCAGCGCGGTGTAGAGATTGTGCGCCGAGCCCAGACGCCCCACCTTCGTGTGCGTGTCGCCGATCCAGGCAGTGTCCGCCATGACGCGGAGCTGGCATTGCAGAGCGAGCGAGAGCCCAACGCCGACCGCGAAACCGTTCATCGCCGCGATGAGCGGCTTCTCCAGATTGGAGTCGCTCGGCTGGCCACCCCCGCCCCAGTGGAACAGCGGGTTGTTCGGATCCTCGTGCGGCGTCCGCTTGCCCTGGGCCTGGTACGACGCTAGGAACTTGACGTCGCGACCGGCGCAGAACGCCTCACCCGCGCCGGTCACGATGCCCACGTAGATGTTCGGATCGAGGCCGATGTCGCGCCAGCAGGCACGAAGCTCCGCGTACGCGTAGCTGTGCAGCGCGTTCCGGACCTCGGGCCGGTTGATCGTGACGTAGGCGACGTGCCCCTTCTTCTCGTAGATCACGTGCTCGAGCTTCTGCGGCATCGTCGAGGGATCGTACGGCGACTCGTATCTGGGCATCACGAGCTCCTCCCTGTGCTTTTTACCATGGCCGTCCGCCGCCAGGCGGCGCGGAAGATCCCGTCGAGTCCCGCCGGGTACCCGCGGGCGATGGCGATCACGAACAGCGCGAACAGCACCATCCGGATCTCGCCCCACGCCCGCAGTGCCTCGGACAGCACCTCGATGAGCACGGCACCGAGAACCGGCCCGGCGAAGGTCCGGAGGCCGCCCACGATCACCATGACGACCACCATGGCCATCTCGTTGAACTTCATCGGCGTCGGTGATAGCAGCCCGACGTAGTGGCCCTGGAAGCCGCCGGCGACGGCCGCGAACACGGCGGAGACGGCGAAGACGAAACGCTTCCACTTGAAGGTGTCCACGCCCATGACGGCGGCGGCCTCCTCGTCGTCGCGGATGGCGCGCATGTACGCGCCGATGCGCGAGTCGATGAGCTGGCGTGCCGCGAGAATGGCCCCCAGCGCCAGGGCCAGGAAGAGGTAGTAGTACGGCGTGGGACGCGGGGTGTCGAACAGGAACGGCGCGCGCAGGCCGAGATCGCCGCGCGTGATCCCGTACTCGACGGTGATCAAGAGGCGCACCGACTCGGCGAAGGCCCAGGTGGCGAGGGCCAGATAGATCGCGCGCATCCGGAGACAGAGCGTGCCGAGGCCGTAGCCGGCCGCCGCCGCCACGACGACACCGGCGCCGATGCCGACCAGGATCGGCGCGCGCGCGTACAGGACCAGCAGCGCCGAGGTGTAAGCGCCAATGCCGGCGAAGGTGTGGTGGGCCAGCGAGAACTGCCCGGTGTAGCCGGCGAGCAGGTTCCAGCCGATGGCCAGCACGACGTAGTAGAGGCTCGTGACCAGCACGTGCGTGTGGTACTCGGATGCCGCCCACGGCACCCACGCGAGCGCCGTGTAGGCGAGCAGGCACCACCCGGCGCGCTTGAGCAGCGGCGGCACGCTCAGGCGCCCAGGAGCGCGTCGCGGATGATCTCGCGAAGCTGGTCGGCGAACGCCTGGCGCGGGCCTTCGCGGCGCACGCGCCCCATCTCGAGCAGGTAGAGGTGGTCGGAGATCTCGACGGCCTTGGTGATGTTCTGATCGACGAGCAGGATCGTCACGCCCGCCGCCTGGACCTCACGCAGCCGTTCGTAGACTTGCTCGGCGATGCGGGGCGCCAAACCCGCCGACGGCTCGTCGACCAGCAGGAGGCTCGGCTCGGTCACCAGCTCCTTGGCGACCGAGAGCATCTTGGACTCGCCGCCGGACAGCACCGT
>Ga0307471_100001936_pt1 | contig 11691 bp, 7 predicted proteins | sample atmos_gasesAM3C__2_FD_204566 | JGI IMG/M metagenome (GOLD analysis project Ga0307471, IMG submission 204566) | Hardwood forest soil microbial communities from Morgan-Monroe State Forest, Indiana, United States - atmos_gasesAM3C_515 | ecosystem: Environmental > Terrestrial > Soil > Temperate... | reverse complement strand
AGCTTGCTTCTTCGGAGCAGAGCAGGGCCACGGCATTGCCAATGTCCACAGGACGCCCGATGCGCTTCATGGGTGTCCAACCGCTCGCGTGCCATTCGTGAATCATTTGCTGCGCCTGTTTGGGCAAGGTGTTGAGGACGCTGTCTTCGATCCATCCTGGGCTAATGGAATTGACGGTGATTCCACGGCTGGCGAGCGCAACGGCAAAGTAGCGGCACAGTGATTCCATGGCAACTTTAGCCGAGCCCATGGCTACCCAGGGCTGCCAGCTTCCGGTGCGGCCGCCGGGAGCATAAGTGATAGCGATGATGCGGCCGCCTTCTTTCATCAAGGCGACTGCTTCGCGAACTCCGACCAGGAATGCTTTTGCTTGGGAGTTCATGGCGGTGTCCCACTGCTCCAAAGTGATGTCCATCGGACCGCTGTAAAAAGAGGGCACTTCCGTGCGGGCGTTACTCACGAAAATGTCCAGTTTGCCGAATTCAGATTTGGCCTTGGCAAACATGCGCCGGATTTCTTGAGGCTGGCAGACGTCCGCTTGAACGACAAATCCGTCGGAGCCTCTTTCGCGAACTTTGCTCAGGGTCTCCTTCGCGGCGGCTTCATTCTTCACATAGTTAATGGCGATGTTTATTTTTTGTTCCGCGAGCTTGAGAGCGATGCCTCTGCCAATACCCCGAGAACTTCCAGTGACCAACGCGCACTTGGTTGGCGATGCCATGGGACCTCCTGAAGGAAGACTGCTGTAGGGCGAGCCGGTGCACGTATGTTAGTGAGGCGGCCGACCAGGGTCAATGAAACTGTACGGGGGGCGGGGACCGGGCGGGACTAACGCGATGTGGCGGCCAGGCGTCGAGTAACGTAGTCGGCGACGTGAGAAGCAAAGAGTTCCTCGAGCTGGCGGGTGATGGGGCCGGGCGCGGCGGCGATCGTGTGGCCGGCGATTTCGCCTACACCGATGATGTTGCGATTGGTGGAGGAGATGAAGACTTCGTCGGCGGAGTAGAGATCTTCGGGAAGCAGCGCGCGCTCCGCGACGCCGATGCCGGCTTCCGGAGCGATCTCGAACAGGATACCCCGCGTGACACCTTCGAGGCAGCCGGAGTTGAGCGGCGGGGTATAAATCTTACGGCCTTTAACGGCGAAAATATTGGCGGCGGTGCACTCGGCGACTTCGCCGCGTTCGTTGAGCAGAACTACTTCGTCGAAGCCTTCTTTTTGCGCTTCCGCAACCGCCCAAACGTTGGGAAGCCAGGAGATGCTTTTTACGCCAGCGAGGGGAGAGGCGGCGTGGCGGCCGTGCGCGCGCAGGCCGAGACTCACCGGCTCGCGATATTCGGGCAGCGGCGCGGAATAAATGATGAGGTCCACCTGCGGCTGCAGTTCGTCGCTGCGCCAAAAACCGACTTGGTTGTAGACAAGATAGATGCGCGCGCAGCCCTCGGTGACGTTGTTGGCGCGAATGACTTCGTGCAAATGCACGCGAATCTTGGCGGCGGTGTACGCCATGGGCAGGCGGATCAGGGCGGCATCTTTTTCGAGGCGGCGCCAATGGCGCTCGTAAGCGAAAGCCTCGCCGCGCGAGATGCGGATCGTGGTGAACAAGCCCCAACCGCAGATCAGCCCCGCTTGACCGGGCGAAAGCCGAACTTTTTCGATCGGCAACAGCGTGTCGTTATGAAAAACGTGGCGATGGATCAATGCGCGCTCCTCACGCTTTCTATTCTAACGAAAATTGAACGCGAACGAGGACGATTTGAATGGACGCGAGTTAAAAGAAACCGTGCACGCCCTGCGGTTTGGCGTACTATCTCTGCGCTCAATTCTGGACTACGAGGAGGAGCGACACCTTGAAGATGAAAACGGGACGGAGGCAATTTTTGCAGGGCAGCCTGCTGAGCGGCCTGGCGGTTGGAGTGGCGCCCAGCATGGAAGCGGAATTCGGCGAAAATCGCGACGGGGCCGCAAGAAACCTTCCGGGAGTGCCGGCATTCGAGCTGGAGGAGAGTACTATTGCTGAGCTGCAGGAGGGCATGAAATCGGGGAAATACACGGCGCGGGGAATTGCTGAGACATATTTGGCGCGCATTGATGCGCTGGACAAGCACGGCCCGTCGGTGAACAGCGTCATTGAGGTCAATCCCGATACCCTGGAGATTGCCGAGGCTTGCGACAAAGAGCGGAAAGCGAAAGGCGCGCGGGGGCCGCTGCACGGGATTCCCGTGCTCATCAAAGACAACATCGACACCGCGGACAAGATGATGACCACGGCGGGGTCGCTGGCCCTTGTCGGATCCAAGGTGCCGAAGGATTCGGTGGTAGCGCAGAAGCTGCGCGAGGCGGGCGCGGTCATCATCGGCAAGGCCAACCTCAGTGAGTGGGCCAACATTCGTTCGCGTCATTCCAGCAGCGGTTGGAGCGGGCGCGGCGGGCAGACGAAGAATCCCTATGCGCTGGACCGCAATCCATGCGGGTCGAGTTCGGGTTCGGGCGCGGCCACGTCGGCGAATTTTTGCGCTGCGGCTATCGGCACGGAAACCGACGGCTCGATCGTGTGCCCTTCTTCGGCCAATGGGCTGGTGGGCATCAAGCCCACGGTGGGCCTGGTCAGCCGCAGCGGCATCATTCCGATATCGCACACCCAGGACGGAGCCGGCCCCATGTGCCGCACCGCTCGCGACGCGGCAACGGTGCTGGGAGCGCTGACTGGGGTGGACGCCGACGATAGCGCGACGTCCGCAAGCCAGGGAAAATCGTACACAGACTATACGCAGTTCTTGAAGGCCGACGGCTTGCGCGGCGCCCGCATCGGAGTGGTGCGCAAGGCTTTCGGCTTCATGGATGCCGTGGACAAAGTAATGGAAGCGGCGCTGGAGGTCCTGAAGAAGGAAGGCGCCACGCTCGTCGATCCTGCAGACATCGAAACCGCTGGCAAATGGAGCGAAACAGAAACGCTGGTGTTTATGTACGAGCTAAAAGCCGACTTAAATGCCTACCTGGCGCGACCCGGCTTCAGCGCGCCGGTGAAAACGCTGAAAGACATCATCGCGTTCAACGAGAAAAACCGCGAAAAAGAGATGCCTTATTTTGGGCAGGATTTCTTCTTGAAGGCCGAAGAGAAAGGCCCGCTGAGCAGCAAGGAATACATCGACGCCCTAGAGAAGAATCACCAAGTGGCGCGCAAAGAAGGCATCGACGCGACTATGGAGAAGCACAATCTCGACGCGCTGGTCGGGCCAACAGGAGGCCCTGCATGGCTCACCGACTGGGTCGATGGCGATCACTTCGGGGGCGGCAGCTCCGGAGCCGCCGCGGTGGCCGGCTATCCCAATATCACCGTGCCGGCGGGATTCATTTTCGGCATGCCCGTGGGCATTTCCTTCTTCGGACGCGCCTGGAGCGAGCCGGTGTTAATCCGGCTGGCCTACGCGTTTGAGCAGGCCACCAAGGTCCGCAGGCCGCCGAAGTTCCTGCCGAGTGCCATTCTCGACGTCTGAAGGCGAAGGTTCTTCTCTGCGAACCCTCAGCGCCCTTGCATCTCAGCGGTTTCTTTATTTATCTCGGATTGCGAAGCCTACGGCTTGCAACGGGCGGGAAGCAGCAACTGCTGACCTTCGTAAATTCGGTTAGCGTCAGCGATTTCCGGATTAGCTTCTGCGATGCAGCGCCACGCCGCGCCGAGGCCATAATTGGATTGTGCAATCCTCGAGAGCGTGTCGCCCTGCTGAACCGTAACGCGTAGATCCGATTTCAAGCCGACAGTCTTGGCGGGGACCACGATCTCCGTGCCGACGACGATGCGGGTCGGATCAACAATGCCAGGGTTAGCCGCCAGCAGTTCCTGCCAGCGGGAGCCACGGCCTAAATTTTCCTGCGCCAGTTTCCAGAGGGAATCCCCTCGCTGCATTATGACGGTGTGCAGTGAAGAGGTTTTCGCGAACGTTGAGGGCGATGCAATCGCCGTGGGTGCCTTCGGCTGCGCAATAGCGGGGCCAATCGCCGGAGCAACATCGGCTCGCGAGACGGGCGGCGCGATCGCTGTGTGAATCTTTGGCCTCGGCACGTGCGGCACAGACGGCGTTATGCGTGAAATCGACGGAGGCGCGGCCGACGCGGTACGACGTGCAAAGGGATCTAGCCGGCGCAAGGACCCAGGGTTTGGGATGGTCGGCGCAACGATGGTATTGGGGCGGCCGGGTACAAGATTCGGATGCACTGGCGTAAAACTCGGAAGGGGAGGAGTCACTTTCGGCAATGCCACCGATGGATCGAGATGCCCCAAGGGCGCCGGGCTCGAAATTGCCGGAGCCGCTACGGCGGCACGGTGCGCCGCCGCGAGCTTTGGATGCGTCGGGGAAAAGCTTGGAAGCGGAGGTGCCAGTTTAGGCAGCGAGATCGAAGGATCGAGATGTCCCGAAGGCGCCGGGTTAGCAATCGCCGGAGCGACTGCGGCGTCAGGGTGAGCCGGCGCGAGATTTGGATGCGTCGGCGAAAAGCTAGGAGCAGGAGGCGCCAGTTTGGGCAGCGAGATTGTCGGACTGGCGAAGATCGGCTCGTCGAATGGCAGATGGAACTGGAGAGACTGTTGCGCGGCGAGTTTCGCCGAACGGTAACGTCGCGCGATGTCGCCGAGCGGAAGTTGCGGAAGATCGCTGCTGGCATCCAGCGGAGCTTCCGCCGGTTGGTCGAGCGGAGCAATTCCCTCTTTGCGCTTGGCCTCCACGCGCGCTTCGTCCTCGGGCGTCAGGATTTTCGCGCGCCGCAAGTCTTCGTCGGTGTAAACATGCTTGGATTTTCTGGTCTGCTCTTTGCGCGCGCGTTCCTGACGCGCGGCTTCGGCAACGTCCTGGGGGCCTCGCGCCCGGCACTGCGCCGCGCCGAAAAACAGGCAGGAGCAAAGAACGATGCTAAAGCCGCAGCAAAGCGGCTGCCGTAGCGCCACCGGAGTGTGCACGTGCGGCTTGCTCGAACTGGAGAGGTCAGCTTTCGCCATTTCCGACCGCCTATGGGGGACTTCCGATAGCAGAATGCTACTTGAAAGTCAGGCTTTGTGACACTGGAATTTTCTAGGAAAAAGGTACTGGCAGAGGGGTACTGAGGAAAGAAGTACCCGGATACCAGCGGCGGCAACATCCGCCTTGTGGTGCGCTATGATGTCCGCCGTCTGGGCGGCTGATTGCGTCGGGAGAGCCACCATGAATGGGAAGCAAAAATATTCGCGCAGGAAGTTTGTCGCCTCGGCGATGTCCGCTTCGGCAATTTCGGTGCTCCCCGGATCGCAAAATCTTTTGAGCAGATTCACCCGCGCCGCCGGCGCGCAAGAGCAAAATCCGGTTGCGCTGAGCGCAACTCCCGCTTGGCGCGACCAGGGAATTCTTAACCTCGCAAAGTCGCCCCACGCCAAGCTGCACAGCGTTCCGGTACATGCCGTCACTATCGAGAGCGGCTTTTGGTCGCCGCGCCGCGTAACCAACGTCAGTACCAGCATTCCCTTCATGGGCAAGCTGCTGGAGGCGAATGGTCGCATGGACAATTTCCTGCGGCTTACGGGGAAGAGCAGCGCAGCCCAGCGCGGGCCGGTATATTCCGATTCCGACATTTACAAATGGATTGAGGCGGCGGGGTTTGCGCTGCAGTCGGGGGAGCGGCCCGAACTGCGCGCGGTGGTCGATAAGGATATTCGAGAGATCGTTGCCGCGCAGCAGGCCGACGGCTACTTGAACACCTATTACGTGCTGGAGCGCGCTGCGCAGCGCATGGAGCCGAAGACCCAACAACATGGGCACGAGCTCTACAACATCGGGCATCTCCTGCAGGGCGCCATCGCCTATTACCGCGCCACCGGCGACCGCACGCTGCTGGACGCGGGCATTCGTTTCGTGAACGAATTCCTGCTGCCGAATTTTGGCCCCGGCTCGGACAAGAAGCCGCTGTTTTCGGGCCATCCGGAAATGGAGCTGGCGCTCATCGAGCTGTATCGTGTCACCGGCGACAAGCGGCACCTGGAGCTGGCGGGATATTTGCTGGCCGGGGACTCGCGCATTCCATTCAAGCCTGAAAATTACGTGTACCACTTCTGCGGGATTCCGTTCACTTCGCGGACGCACCTGGAAGGGCATGCAGTACGCGCGATGTACGCCTGCTGCGGCGCCACCGACTATTACCTGGAGACCGGCAGCCAGGCGTATTGGAAGACGCTGAATGTGCTGTGGAAGGATCTCGTTTCGGCGCAGATGTATGTCACCGGAGGCGTTGGCGCGCGCAGCGATGGCGAAGCGTTTGGCGATCCGTATGAATTGCCGAACGCGCGAGCGTATGGCGAAAGCTGCGCGGCCATCGGCAACATGATGTGGAACTGGCGCATGTTGGCGGCGACAGGCGAAGCGAAATACGCCGACGTCATCGAGCGTGCGTTGTACAACGGCATCAATTCGGGGATGTCGCTGAGCGGCACCCTATATTGCTATCGCAATCCGCTGGCGTTCGATCCCTCCGGCGGAGACAAGATTCGCAACGAATGGTATGACACGACGTGCTGCCCGCCGAATTTGGAGCGCACTCTGGCTTCACTGCCGGGATATTTCTACAGCACCAGCCGCGATGGCCTGTATGTGCATCTGTACGACAACTCGTCGCTGGATTGGCGATTGGAAAGCGGGACCGCATTCAAGATTCGCCAGAGGACGAATTATCCCTGGAATGGCAGTGTGGAAGTCGCCGTAGCTCCAGCCGAGCCCTCAGAGTTCACCCTTTTTCTGCGCATCCCGGGCTGGACGGACACGGCGAAAGTGGCCGTTAATGGCAAAGCGGTCTCCGGCGCGGCTCCCGGTCAATATCTGCCGATTCGCCGCCGCTGGTCCACCGGCGATGTGGTGCGCTTGCAATTCAATATGGCGGCGCAAGTTCTCGAGGCCAACGCCCAAGTCACCGAGAACAACGGCCGAGTAGCGGTGCAGCGCGGCCCGCAGGTTTATTGCATGGAACAAATCGATCAGCCGGCCGGCGCAGCCTTGAATGATGTAGCCCTCGACACCCACTCGACGAGCGCCAAGTTCGAAGAGAAATTCGAAAAGGATCTGCTGGGTGGGATTTTGGTGCTGCGGCATCCCGGGGCCGTATACGAGGAATCAGCGGACCGCAGCGGCTTGTATTTCTCGCATAACGCGCCGCCGCGCAAATCGCGCCCGGTACAGCTAACGTTTATCCCTTACTATGCTTGGGCCAACAGGGCCCAAACCCCGATGCAAGTCTGGGCCCCAATTGCAGGGGCGTGAGCCCCGATTTGGCCCGCCACGCAGAACTACACCGTGGGAATGAGGATTTCGGTGATTAGCTGATCCTCTGGCGTTGTTCTCGGATCGTTGGCGTAATTTTCAATGCAGTAGTCATCGCGCATTTGAATTTTCTTTTCGGCCACAATCTCAAAAACGCGGCCAGACGCTTCGGGCAAGTTGGCATAAGACCCGGTCAAGACAAAGCGGCTGTACTTGCCGCCTCTGAATTTTTCGTACTTGAGGTTTGCGGGCAGATTCTTGGGTTCGGCAGCCAGCGCCAGCCCGGCGCGATAAATCTTCGGACCAACTTTGTACAGGCTCATATACCCAGTGATTTTGTTGTGCTCGGAAATCGCCGAAGCGAGCGGATGCACTTCCTGCCAGGCTTTCGGCGCGGTATCTTGAAAAGGCCCTATTTTCTCAATAAAGACGTAATGTGTTTCCGGCCAGGTCACAATTTCGGGTTCCTGTGTAAGTTTCATGGGCGCTTTTTGTGGCGTTGCCATCCTCTTTCTCCTTTGCCTTGAAAACCCTCCGAAGATAACACGGCGCGTACGCCGCCGGTAGAGTCTGCACGAAACGCGCTCGAAATCGGATACCACAAATCAATTAGACGAGACTACTAAGCGGAACGCTCGCGCAGGGTGACTAGCTTACTCCGCGCGCAAGGCGTCGACGGGATCGACCATTGCCGCACGGCGCGAGGGTAAATAGCTGGCGAGCCATGCGGTGGCCACGAGACCGAGAGATACCGTGCCATAAGTGACTGGGTCGACCGGGTTCACGTTGAACAGCAGTGACGACATCAGCCGCATCAGGAGCACGGCCGCGACGAGTCCGCACGCCACGCCTATGCCGGTCAGCACCAGCCCGTGCCGCACGAACATTCCAGTAACGGTCGGCTGCTGCGCTCCCAGCGCCATGCGGATGCCAATTTCCCGCGTCCGCTGCGACACGGAATAGGCGATGACGCCGTAAATGCCCACGACACCAAGCAGCAATGCCATACTTCCTGCGACCCCGAGCATGATCAGGGTGAACGATGTGCGCGCCATCGATCTGCTGTAGAAATAGTCGAACGTGTGGACGTCCGCGAGCGGGAGATTGGCGTCCACAGACCATAGCGCTTCGCGCACGTCCTTAAGGAAGGCTTCCGAACCGGCGCGTGGAGTCCGGGCAATAAACGCGACACCGCGGCGCACGGAAATGTCGTCGCTTTCGAAGCGCGCCTGGAGCAGCGGCCAATACACGCAAGTGGGCGGCTTCTTGTTTACGCCGTCATCGTGAACGTCACCCACCACGCCGATGATCTCTCGCCAATCGTCTTTGGTGCTGACCTGAATCCGCTTGCCCAGGGCATTGGCAGGCTCGCCCCAATACTCGCGCGCCAGGTTTTCGGAGATCATGGCAACTGGGATTTTGTTGTAGGTGTCGGTCCAGGTCAGCTCGCGCCCGGCAACCAGCGGAGTGCCCAAGGTCTTGAGGAACCCTGGCGAGACGAATTTGAACAGGCGAAGCGGGGGAAACTCTCCCGCCGCATAGGTGCGTCCTTCGAGAAGAATTGGATCGTGCCACCCGTCTCCGTCCATGGGGAGTTTGGTGCCGATGCTCACGGAGGAGACGCCGGGAATCGCCTCAAGCTTATGCAAAATCTCCTCTTCCATGCGGATGACGGGCTCCGCTTCCTTTACGTGAGTGTTAGGAATTGAGATGCGAAACGTCTGCAGCTCCGCCGAACCGGCGAATCCGGGATTCACCTTGGTCAGAGCACGAAACGTGCGAATCATTAGCCCGGAGCAGATCAGCAGAACGAGCGCGAGCGCGACTTGCACGACTACAAGCGTATTTCGCGCGCGATGTTGTTCCTTGCTTTGGCTTAGTCCGCGTCCGCCTTCGCGGATGCCGGTCGTCAAGCGCGCACCGGCATATTTCAGGATGGGAACACAACCGAAAAGCAGGCTGGCGAGCAGTGAAACCAGCAGAGTGAACAGCAAGACAGGCCCGTTAATCCCGACTTCGCTGATGCGCGGGAGTCCCGCCGGTGCCATTGCCACCAGCACCCGCAATGCACCGTAGGCGAAGGCTAAGCCGAGCACACTCCCGAGCACTCCGAGGATGACGCTCTCCAGCAACAGCTCGCCAGCGATGCGTCCCCAGCCGGCACCCAAAGCAGAGCGTAGCGCCAACTCCTGCCTTCGTCCTTCCATCCGCACCAGCAGCAGGTTCGCCACATTCGCGCAAGCGATGAGCAGCACCATACCGATCGAACCCATAAGAACCCATAAAACGCTCCCCACGTCGCCCACTACATCTTGCTTCAGCGGCCGTACATTGGGAGCGATCCGCGCATCTTCAAATAATTTTATGCTGAATCCCGGGGGCGCTGGAAAGGTGTTCATAACGATCGGGAGCATGCGCGCCACGTCGGCATTGGCTTGCTGAAGGGTCATTCCGGGCTTAAGCCGGGCAAGCGCCTCGTAGCTGAAGTTCCCCAGGTGCGTCTTATTGCGATCAAACTGGAAGGGCGTGATCAGCGCAGGATCCACCTGGTCCAGGAAATGAAATCCCTTCGGCAAGACGCCGATGATCTGCCGTCCTTTGCCGTCTACCACGAGCATTCGCCCGACAGCGGTGGAATCGCCACCAAACTTTCGGCGCCAATACCCGTAGGTCAGCAGCACGGTTTCCGGAGCGCCGGGCAAATCATCCTCGCGGCGAAAATGGCGCCCCAAGATCGGCTGCACACCCAACAGTGGAAGGGTGGCGCCGGAAACCCTAAGCGCCGGCACCTGTTCCGGTTCGCCAACTCCCGTCACGCTGACGGAATCACCTTGGTACATTCCGATATCCTGGAAAGTGCGCCCTTGTTCGCGGTAGATGAAGTAGTTGGAGGGCGACATATTCAAGTCGGTGATGTTGATGCCTGGAGCTGCGTGCCACACGCCGACCAGTTCCTCGGAGTGCGGATAGGGCAAAGGCTTCAGGAGGACGCCCTCAAGAACGCTGAATACGACGGTGTTTGCGCCCACTCCGGCCGCCAGCGTAATCAGGGTTATTACCGTGAACACCGGCGCTCGCCGAAGTCTTCTTAGGACCTGCCGCAACTGACTGTTGAACGAACCCATTAGCCGGCCTCCTGCCAAAGCGCCGCATATTCCTGAGGAGATGGCGTCTGACAGGGGTACGCTGAGTACCGAGAGGATGTTCCTAAAAAGATTTCGTGTGGCTGGGCGGCGGACGCCTGATCCGTTTCCGCAGCGTGAACTGCGTTGACACAACCGGGTACGTACTTTAAGATTGACGTTTGTCTCTACAGGGAAAGGTGTGACTAAGGGCGATGAGGACGTACGTAGCCAAGGGAGCAGAGGCCGAGGCGCTGAAGGAAGGCGCGAGCTGGTTTGTGGTCGATGCCACCGACCAAGTTTTGGGCCGCCTGGCCACCAAAGTGGCGCGCATGTTGATCGGCAAGGATAAGCCGAGTTTTACGCCGTACCTGGATTCCGGCGATCACGTGGTGGTGATCAACGCCGACAGGGTGCGTATGACCGGGAACAAGGTCGAGCAGAAGATTTATTACTCGCATAGCGGCTATCCTGGCGGGCTAAAAGAAGTACCGGCGAAGAGGCTGCGCGCGAATAAGTCGGACTGGATGATTCGCGAGGCGGTCCTTGGGATGCTGCCGAAGAATAAGCTGCGCGCGCGGCGCGCCAAGAAGCTGCGCATTTATCGCGATGCGGCGGGATTAGCCCGGCACACGGGACAGAAGCCGCAGCCAGTCACTCTGTAGCAAGTTTGCAGAGCGCAGCCTGAGGGCTGCGTCACTTGAGATTCGGGGATTGTTGTTCTGGTGGGTGTAACAACCTGCAGTATTCCAGTCTCCAGAGTTGTTCGGCACGAGTAGCGTGCCGATAACTTTTCCGCACGTTGCGGTGCCTTCCTTCGTCGAGTAGGGAGCGATCCCGCCCAGGCGGGTAAACCGAAGCGTGAACTTTGCTGGCCCTATGCAAGGCAGGGCTGTCTGCTATTGAGGAGGAACGTTGAGTTCTACGGGTACGCCCATCGCGGGCACAAGTTGGTTTCTTGGGACCGGGCGCCGCAAGGAATCCATCGCGCGCGTATTTCTGCGCGCAGGCTCGGGCAAGTTCACGATAAACAAACGCACGGTCGAGCAGTACTTCCCCAATTTCGCGTGGAAGCATGACGCCACCGAACCGCTGAAGTTCACCAGCCTCGCGGACCAGGTCGATGTCGTAGTGACCGCGAAAGGCGGCGGCGTTGGCGGGCAAGCCGGCGCGGTACGCATGGGATTGTCTCGCGCCATTGCGCGCTTCAATCCGGAGCTGCGGCCTTCGCTGCGCACAAACGGTTTTTTGACGCGCGACTCCCGTATGAAGGAGCGCAAAAAGTATGGCCAGAA
>Ga0307471_100001935_pt1 | contig 11695 bp, 8 predicted proteins | sample atmos_gasesAM3C__2_FD_204566 | JGI IMG/M metagenome (GOLD analysis project Ga0307471, IMG submission 204566) | Hardwood forest soil microbial communities from Morgan-Monroe State Forest, Indiana, United States - atmos_gasesAM3C_515 | ecosystem: Environmental > Terrestrial > Soil > Temperate... | reverse complement strand
CCATGGACGATATCAAGTTCATGACCGGCTTCAACATCGAGCCGGTGGTGGCCTCCGAGAGCTCAATCGCCGAGGGCATTGAGAAAGCTTACGGAACGGCCAAAGAGGAAGACCTCGAGCAGGTCATGCAGTCGATGACCGAGCTCGGCGAAGCGGATGTCGAACTGCAGGCCGAAGAACAGGAGATGGACCTCAACGAGCTGGAGAAGGCGGCCGACGAGGCTCCCATCGTCAAGCTCGTGAACCTGGTTTTGACCGATGCCGTAAAGCGTGGCGCCAGCGATATTCACATGGAGCCGTACGAAAAAGAATTCCGCGTACGCTTCCGCATTGACGGCATTCTGCAGTCGATTATGACGCCGCCGCTCAAGTTGAAGGACGCCATCACCTCCCGCCTCAAGATCATGGCCAAGCTGGACATCAGCGAGAAGCGCCTCCCGCAGGACGGCCGCATCATGCTGAAAATGGCGGTGGGCGGGAAGAAGAAGCAACTCGATTTCCGCGTCAGCACGCTGCCCACGTTGTGGGGTGAAAAGATCGTCATGCGGTTGCTTGACAAGGAGAACCTGCGGCTCGACATGACCAAGCTCGGCTTCGAGCCCGAGTCGCTGGTCAAGTTCGAGAAGGCGATTCTGAAGCCGTACGGCATGGTGCTGGTTACCGGACCTACGGGATCCGGCAAGACCAACACGCTGTATTCCTCGATCGCGCGGCTGAACCAGCCCGATACCAACATCATGACCGCCGAGGACCCGGTCGAATTCCAGTTGCAAGGCGTCAACCAGGTGCAGATGAAGGAGCAGATCGGCTTGAACTTCGCGGCCGCGCTGCGCGCTTTCCTGCGACAGGATCCCAACATCATCCTGGTCGGTGAGATTCGAGACTTTGAAACGGCGGAAATCGCCATCAAGGCCGCGCTTACTGGCCACTTGGTGCTCTCTACGCTGCACACCAACGGCGCGCCAGAGACCATCACGCGCCTGATGAACATGGGCATCGAGCCTTTCCTGGTCGCCACGTCGGTCCACCTGATCTGCGCGCAGCGCCTGGTGCGGCGTATCTGCAAAGACTGCACGGAAGTCATTGAGGTACCACACCAGACGTTGCTGGAGGAAGGCTACACGCCGGAAGAGGCCAAGACCGTGAAGATCCAGAAGGGAAAAGGTTGCGGCGTCTGCAACAACACCGGGTATAAGGGGCGCACCGGTCTCTATGAAGTGATGGAAGTGGACGATGAGATCCGGGAGCTTGTGCTGGTCGGCGCTTCGGCGGTCGAGTTGAAAAAGAAAGCGATCGAGCGGGGCATGATTACCCTGCGCCGCAGCGGCCTTATCAAGGTCAGTCTGGGCATGACCACGCTGGAAGAAGTCGCGCGCGAGACCATTCACTAAGGATTGGGTACGGGGAGGGGAAAGAAACTTTATGGCGCTTTCGTTAAGCGATTTGCTCAAAAGGATGCTGGAGATGTCGGGCAGCGACCTGCACATCACTACCAATTCGCCGCCGCAGGTTCGTGTGCACGGGCACCTGGTACCGCTCGACCTGCCGCAGTTGACGCCGGCTGAGACCAAGCAGCTCGCCTACAGCGTCATGACCGACTCGCAGAAGCACCGCTTCGAAGAGAATCTCGAGCTCGACTTCTCGTTCGGCCTGAAAGGATTGGCCCGCTTCCGCGCCAACTGCTTCAACCAGCGCGGCGCGACAGCGGCCGTCTTCCGCGTCATTCCCTTCGAGATCAAGTCGTTCAACCAGCTCGGCCTGCCCACGGTGGTCAGCAAACTGTGCGACAAGCCGCGCGGGCTGGTGCTGGTGACCGGCCCGACCGGTTCCGGCAAGTCGACCACGCTGGCCGCCATGATCGACAAGATCAACACCGAGCGGCACGATCACATCCTCACCATTGAGGACCCGATCGAGTTCGTGCACATGAACAAGAATTGCCTGGTGAACCAGCGTGAGTTGCACGCTGACACCAAGAGCTTCACCGACGCTCTGCGCGCCGCACTCCGCGAAGACCCGGACGTGGTGCTCATCGGCGAAATGCGCGACCTGGAAACCATCGAATCGGCCTTGCGCATCGCGGAAACCGGCCACTTGACGTTCGGAACGCTGCACACCAATTCGGCGTCATCGACCATCAACCGAATCATCGACGTGTTCCCGGCCCACCAGCAGCCGCAGATTCGCGCCCAGCTTTCGCTGGTGCTCGAAGGCATCATGTGCCAAAGCCTGCTGCCCAAGAGCGACGGCAAGGGGCGCGCCATGTGCATGGAGATCATGGTGCCCAATGCCGCCATCCGCAACCTGATCCGCGAAGACAAAATTCACCAGATCTATTCCGCCATGCAGTCCGGACAGGAAAAGTTCGGCATGCAGACCTTCAACCAGTCGCTGGCGACGGCGTATTTCCAGAAGCAGATCACTATCGAAACGGCGCTCATGCGGTCGAGCAACCAGGACGAATTGCAGGAAATGATTAACCGGGGAGCGGGCCTCCGGCAACCGACGACGCCGGGAATGGCGGCCAAAGCCGCCGCACCCAACAAACGCTAGCACTCTAGGCGGCGTTTCCGGCCAGGCCGGGGCAAGATCGAAGCAAATGCAAGAAGGGAATTGAGGAGACAGTCACATGCCAGTCTTTACATTTTCAGGAAAGAGCGCAGCCGGCGAGAAGGTCAGCGGAGAACGCGTAGCCGCCAACAAAGACGTGCTGATGCAGCAGTTGCGCCGGGAGCGGATTACGCCCGGCTCGGTACGCGAGAAGGGCAAGGAATTTTCCCTGCCCACTTTCGGCTCTGCCAAAGTCAAGACCAAGGACATCGCCATCTTCTTCCGGCAGTTCTCGGTCATGATCGACGCCGGCCTGCCGCTGGTGCAGTGTCTCGAGATCCTGGCCGCAAACCAGGAGAACCCGACCTTTCAGAAGACGCTCAACGGCGTGCGCACCACCGTGGAAGGCGGCGCCACCCTGGCCAATGCCATGCGCCAGTACCCGGTCATCTTCGATGACCTCACCACCAACATGATCGAGGCGGGCGAAACCGGCGGTATCCTCGACGTCATCCTGCAGCGCCTCGCGGCCTACGTCGAAAAAGCCGTCCGCTTGCGCTCCGCCATCAAAGGCGCCTTGATCTACCCGGTGGCCGTGGTGTCGATCGCCATCCTGATCGTGGGCGCCCTGTTGAAATGGGTTGTCCCCATCTTCACGAACCTTTTCCAGGGACTGGGCGTGGCTCTGCCTCTGCCCACCCGCATGGTCATGGGGTTGAGCGCCTTCGTGGGACACTTCTGGTGGTTCTTCATCGGCGGCACGATTGCAGCCTTCTTTGGAATCCGTCAGATGCGCAAGCATCCCCAGGGCTTGTATTTTACCGATAAGATCCTGCTGAACCTGCCGGTACTGGGCATGCTGGTGCGAAAGATTGCGGTCGCTCGCTTTACGCGTACGCTCGGCACCCTGATCACGTCAGGCGTGCCCATCCTGGAAGGCCTGGCTATCACGGCGCGCACCTCGGGCAACGCCGTGTTGCAGGAAGCCCTCATGAAGGTGCGCAAGGCGATCGAAGAGGGCCGCACCATCGTCGATCCGCTGAAGGAATGCGGTGTGTTTCCGAACATGGTGACCCAGATGATCGGCGTCGGCGAAGCCACGGGCGCCATGGACAGCATGCTGCAGAAGATCGCCGACTTCTACGAAGACGAAGTCGACGACGCCACCCGCGACATCATGGCGATGCTGGAACCGGCGATCATCGGCATCCTCGGCGTGTCGGTCGGCGGAAACGTGATCTCTCTCTACATGCCGCTGTTCGCCATGATCGGGAAGTTGGCGGGCTAAGCACTCTCGGACGCCGGGCGCAGGTGTGCCCGGCTGTTCTTTGACCATAGACCTCGGTACGCGCGCCGCAAAGTTTCATCGGGCCCCGGAGCGGCGCGCCGGACGCTGGAAGAAAAAATGCATTCGACCTTTGATGAGCGGAACTGGCTGGGTTGGCTGGTCAAGATCCGCATCCTCATCCTCACGTTTCTGCTGGGAATTGAGCTGACGGTTGCGCGCATGACGCAGAGCCCGCTGCCCATGCGCTCGTTCGTCAGCACTATGCTGTTGTGGTACGGACTTTCGCTGTTCTACATCCTGTTGTTTTCGGTCTGGGAAGACCGGCGGGCGCAGAGTTTGCTGCAAGTCGTCACCGACCTGGCCATGGTCAGCATGGTGGTGCACTACACCGGGGCCTGGGACAGTTCTCTCAACTTCCTCTACCCGCTGGTCATTATCGTGGCCTGCATCCTGCTTCCCAGGATGTGGGCGTACCTCACGTCGGCGCTGGCCTTCATCCTGTATGGCGCTGTGCTCGATCTGAATTTCTACGAAGTTGTTCCTTCATTTGCGACCTCGCATCCGGGACTCAGCGCCCTCGAAGCCATTATTTTCGTCAACCTGTTCGCCTACCTGGCGGTTGCCTACCTGGCCTGCCTGCTGTCGGCCAAACTCCGGCAGGTCGACGTGCAACTCAAAGACGCCAGCGGCGCTCTCGAGAGCCTGCAGGCGCTGCACGAGAACATCATTCAGTCGATCAGTGGTGGCCTGATCACGACCGATATCGAGGGGCGCATCACGCTGTTGAACACGGCCGCAAAGCGGCTGCTGGGCTGCGGCGATGAACTGGTCGGGAAGTCCGTCAACGAACTGTTTCTGGACGCGCTTCCGCTGGTTGGCTCCGCACGGGCGCACGGCGAAGTGCGCTACCAGCCGGGCGATGGCTTCCGAAAAACCTTTCGCGTCATCGTCTCCGCGCTGACCATTCCCGGGCGCGAAGCTTCCGGCAGCGTCTACACCTTCGATGACCTCACCGAGATTCGCCGGCTGGAGCGCGAGGTGCGCATCCAGGACCGGCTGGCCGCGGTGGGACGGCTGGCCGCCGCCATCGCGCACGAAATCCGCAACCCGCTGACTTCGATCGCCGGTTCGGTGAGCATGCTTTCCGGAGCCGCGGAAATGACCGAAGAGCAGCGGCAGCTTCTGCAGATTGTCACCCGCGAATCCGAGCGACTGAACAACATCATCACGGATTTCCTCGCTTACTCCCGTGGGAAGCAATACCGTTTCGACAAGGTCGACCTGGTGCTGTTGCTCGAGGACACGTTGACTTTACTCGAGAACCGGATGGTTTCGGAAAACACCGGGATCCGCATTGAGAAGCACTTCAAGGCGGGCGAGGCGCTGACGCTCGCCGACGGCGACAAGATCAAGCAGGTTTTCTGGAATTTCTGCCAGAACGCGGTGCGCGCCATGAAAGACGGTGGCGGCACGCTGGCCGTGTCTCTCGACTCGATCGGCGACGACTGGCAGATCAATTTCGCCGATACCGGTGTGGGCATGACCCGCCAGCAGTCGGAAAAGATCTTCGAGCCGTTCCAGTCCGGGTTCGATGGCGGAACCGGGCTGGGGCTGGCCATTGTCTACCAGATTGTGCAGGCGCACGAAGGCAAGGTGTGGGCGCGCTCGAAACTGGGCGAAGGCACGACCCTGGTGCTGCGCCTGCGCCGCTGGGGAGCCGGCATGCCTCGGCCCGACAGCAGTCGCCGAGGAGCCGGTTTGCAGGGCCCGATCGGGTTGCCCTCTATGGCGATGGGCGCGGCGGCCGGAGAAGGGAGAGCGCGTGGCTAATATCCTGGTCTGCGACGACGAGCGCTCGATCTGCGAAATGCTGGACATCGCCTTGCGGCGCGACCGCCACAAGGTAGAGACGGTCAATTCCGGCGAGGCCGCCAAGCGCAAGATCGACGGAGCGCTGTACGACGTCATCATTACCGATATTAAGATGCCCAACATCGGCGGCATCGAGGTGCTGCGCCACGCGCACTCCACCTCCCCGGACTCGGCTGTCATCCTGATGACGGCGGTCGACGACTACGAAGCCGCAGTGCAGGCCGTGAAAGCGGGCGGCGCCTCCGACTACATTCGCAAGAGTCCCGGGCTGGTCGACGAAATCAAGCTGGCCATCAACCGCTCGCTCGAAAAAGCCTCGCTCAGCAAACAGAATTTTGCTTTCCGGCGCGACGCGGCCGCGCGCAACTCGCTCGACAACATCATTGGCGCCAGCGCCGCCATGGAGAAGCTGAAGCAAACCATCCGCACGGTGGCTTCCACCGGCAGCACGATCCTGATCTACGGCGAAAGCGGCACCGGCAAGGAACTGGTTGCACGCGCCGTGCATGTGTGTTCCCCGCGGGTGACGCAGCCGTTTGTTTCGGTCAACTGCGGCGCCTTCCCGGAAACTCTGCTCGAGAGCGAACTGTTCGGCTACGTGAAGGGAGCGTTCACGGGCGCCAACCAGAACAAGCGCGGGCTATTCGAAGTGGCCGATGGCGGCACCATCTTCCTCGACGAAATCGGCGAGATGACCCTGGCCATGCAGGTCAAGTTGCTGCGCGTGTTGCAGGAGCGTACGGTGCGCCCGGTAGGCAGCACGTCGGAAATTCCCATCGACGTGCGCGTGATCGCGGCCACGAATCGTGATCTCGACAAGCAAGTCGCCGAAAACACCTTCCGTGAAGACCTGTATTACCGGCTGAGCGTGATTCCGATTCGTGTGCCCGGCTTGCGCGAGCGCCGCGAAGACATTCTGCTGCTGGTCAACCACTTTCTCAAGAAGTATGCACCCGCTGCCGGCAAAAGCATCGAGCGAGTGGACGCACCTTCGCTGGCGGCGCTGTGCGACTACGAGTGGCCCGGCAACGTGCGCCAGCTCGAGAACACGGTCGAGCGCGCGGTGGCTCTGGAGACCACGAATCAGTTACACGTTGAGTTGCCCGCGGAGCGCCCGAAAGCCAGGGCCGCGGCTGCCGCCGCAGGAGTGCCTGGCATGCCCGACGGCGCCCCGTCGGGGGGAGTGCTGCCCGAGGGGCTCGACATGGAGAAGTACGTGGCCCAGATCGAGCGCTCGCTGCTGCAAGCCGCGCTGCACCAGTCGCACGGTGTGCAGACCAAGGCGGCCGACGTGCTGGGAATCTCGTACCGCTCGTTCCGGCATCTGATGAAGAAGTACGAGCTGTGAGCTACGAGCTACCAGCCATCAGCTACAAGCTGCTCTTCTTCAGTTGCTGCTTCCATCCCAGCACTCGCGCCTTGTTCCCCTCCGCTTCGGCTTCGGGGATCATGCCTTTCTTTTGATAGAGCACGGACAGGCTGGTGTGGGCGAGCACGTCGTCAGGATCGATTTCCGCAATGCTGTTGGCGACAGCGATGGCTTCGTCGAGGCGGTTCAGGTCCTGCAGGGCACGCGCGAGGCCATGCATGGCTTCGGTAAAGGTCGAGTCGGCGGCGAGGGATGCCTGGTACTCGGCGACCGCCTGCTCGTGATGTCCTTCAGCGACCAGATCCAGCGCCGCGTAGTAATGGTTTTCGGCCGTTTGGCGCGCTTTTTGGTCGGACATCGCAGTCCAGGATCTCTGTTGAGAGGCTCGATTCTAGCACGCGCTTTTCGCGCTTCCGCCGACGGGAGCGCTCTATACTACGAGGCACATTCATGCGCTACGTGATTCGCTTCCTGTGGAACGCTACCAAGGGGCACCACCTCGCGCCCTGGCGCAGCCCCTACCTGCTGTGGCGCATTGAAACCTACACCGGCGTGAAAATGACGCAAATCGGATTCGTGGAATTCTGGCACTTCAGTTGGCGGGAGCGCCAACACCTGTGGCAGTTCTTGAAGTGGACAGGCGAGATGGAAAGATATGCGAGACCGAAGGCAGGGGGCGCGAGGTGAGTCTCAGGTGACAGGTCTCAGGTTGGGCCAGAATGTTTCCCTAGCATTCGTGTCAAGTATTAGCGCTGATGTCTGCACAGATTTCGCGAGTAGGGCAGACGTCTTTAACGAATTGTCATCTCGAGCGTAGTGAGGCGTCAGCCGAGCGGAGTCGAGAGACCCCGCGTCGCTCAAGTCCTTCCGAAGCCTATGGAGATTTTCCATCACAGATCTGGGACAAATGATTAGGCGGCCAGACTCAGTACCAAACCCCGACACCCGGCTCTTACTTCCCTGCGGCCGCCGCCTCACCTAAAACGATGTTGACGTCGGTCCCTTTGCCCACGCCCAGCAACTGAGCGGCTGCGCCGCGGTTGGCGGCAATTTCCAGAAATCCCATGCTGCCCAGGATGCCGAATACTTCGCCGGGCGCGCCTAATGCGTAGGCCTCTTTGATCTCCCGGATTTCCCGCGTCCCCACCATGATCTTGAACGCGCCGGGATTTTCGCCGAACAGCATCGGCGCATCCTGCGGGGTGATGTTGGTGATGAGATTTCCGAAGCGGTCGACCTTCAGGACAACGCCACGCAGAGTGTTTTCGTTGACCGGTTTCGGCTTGGGTGCCGAGAAGCGCACGAAGTCCGTGACCTCTTCGCCGAACTTGGCCGGGTCAACGCCCTTCGCGAGATATGCGGCCACGGGAGAGAAGATATCGCGTGCGTGAAACGTATTGCTGACCGGCTGCAGGAAGTAGTGCTCGCCAGTCACGTGGCGCGCGTTCAGGCGCTGTTCGCGCTGGAAGACCAGCGACAGCACTCCATTATCAGGGGCGACGAAATGATGCCGCTCGCTCGAGACCACCAGCGGTCGCCGCGCCGTGCCCACGCCCGGATCGACCACCACCATGTGCACCGTGCCCGTCGGAAAATACGAATACGCCTGTGAGATGGTGAGCGCGCCATCCAGCACATCGAAGGCCTGCACCGAGTGGCAGATGTCGACGATGTGCGCATCCGGCTCAATCGACAGGATGACGCCCTTCATGGTGCCGACAAAGTGATCGTTCGTCCCGAAATCGGTGGTAAGGGTAATGATGGGTGTTCGAGCCACAAAGTCCCTCGCTGCCCGGGCACACATCAGCCCAGGCACAGATTCTGCCCCAAACAACGAAAGTAATCTTCTGGGAAGAGAGGGTCAAGGTACGGAGGTAATTGCGGGAAGGGAAGTCAAAGGGTCTCTAACAGTCACTCCCCTCGCCGACTAAGTCGGATCGCACTTGCGACTCCGGTCGATGAGTGAGATGGCGATGATTCGCCGATTGACTGGCAGAGCCTGCCGGGGATCTCCTGATTGGGGACTTCCCAGTTTGCTATCCGGCCGTGTTCCCCAGCCAACACAGTCGGACAGCGGGACAATGAAAAAGAAATAGTGTCGCCTCCCCGAAAAGCAGTTCCTGCCGCAAATTGCACATCCTCAGAGGCGAAAATCTTTGAGTTGGCCGCTGGGGTATTTGGCAGATAAACTCACTCCGGGTCTCGCAAGCCACCTGGAAGCTATCAGGAGGTAATAATGTCAATCAGCTCAGAAAGACGAGTTCCCGTGAAGGACAGTGACCGAGCCCGATCAGGCTCGAGGTTGGATACCCCCGAGCATTTTGTTCGATGCTTCTTACGAATAGGAATGAATGCTCTGTTGACCATGGTCATTCTGTCGAGTATAGCTGCCAGACTGCCCGCCCAGTCGAAAGTTAGCATCCGAACCTATCCAACCGATCAGGCGGGACGAATCACCGCAGGTCCGGATGGCGCACTCTGGTTTACGGAGACTGTAGCCGGAAAAATAGGGCGCATCACGACCTCTGGTGTTATCACCGAGTATGCGATCCCAACCGCCAACAGCTATCCGTATGGGATTACAACCGGACCGGATGGCGCCGTGTGGTTTACCGAGGTAAACGCACAAAAGATTGGGCGTATCACTACAGACGGGCTAGTCACGGAGTACCCTGCTGGCGGCGCTCCATCCACATCGTTCCTATCTGAAATTAGAGCGGGACCCGACGGTGCTCTGTGGTTCAATAAGTGGTGCACCGGAATCTCGCGTATTACCATTACAGGCGAGATCACCGATTATCCCACTGCGTCCTGTCCCACTGCAATTACTACCGGGCCAGATGATGCTCTCTGGTTCAGTGATGCCGCTCAAATAGTTGGGCGCATCACGGTTGAAGGAACTCTTTCCCAGTACCCTCTGCCAAAGTACTCTCTGCACTCCATAACAACGGGTCCAGACAAAGCTTTGTGGTTCACTGGGGACGTCCCAACCTTTTCTGGACCAGTGTCCCCCACGATTGGGCGTATTACTACCGGAGGGGCAATAACCAAATATGTCCTGCAAGCGAAGCAGGGCTTTCCCTTCCTCATTACCTCAGGCCCTGACGGGGCTCTATGGTTCACGAACCCGTATGACAACTACAGTGTGGGAAGAATGACGACCAATGGCGTCTCCAGCGTAATCCCTATTGGAGGCCCGTGCCGGTATCCCTACAATCCGTTTAATGGCATCGTGCTCGCCGGTCCCGATCTGTGGTTCGCCTGCTCGAACGGTGGCATCGTTCAAATTACTCCACACGTTACGATTACAACTCTGGCCTCCAGCCTCAATCCCTCGATCTATGGTCAGAAGGTGACTTGGGCCGCAATGGTGACGACCTCGGGATCCGTCACTCCGACGGGGACCGTGGCCTTTCGCTGGTCGAACAGCGGGCGGGTGTTCACCATCGGTACTGCGACACTCAATCCCAGCGGCGTGGCTACGCTGACCCGATCGAACCTGAATGCGGATCCATTCGGCGAGCCTTACCCGATAGTCGCGGTCTACTCGGGTGACGCGTCGAATCTAGGCAGCGCATCCTCTGTGCTTTCGCAACACGTTCTTCAAAGCAAAACCGTGGCGACGATGACCTCGTCAGCAAATCCTTCGATTCAAGGTCAGGCGGTGACATTCGCGGCTAAGATTACTTCGCCGACGGTCATCGTCACCGGCCCAGTGACCTTCTCGGTAGGGTCCTCGATTCTCGGAACGGCCCAACTCAGCGGGGGCGTGGCCAAGTTCACAACTGCAGCGCTGCCCGTGGGATCCAACACGGTCAAGGTCGCCTACTCCGGCAATTCGAACGTCGCCAGGAGTTCGGCGTCGCTGGTACAAACCGTGCACTAAAACTTCTTGTGAGGACAAGGGACGCGCGATGTCGCGTCCCTGGGAAACGCGAGGTGACAAGATTAGCCGCCCAATTCCGGGCGGCTCTTCTTTTGTGTCACGCGGAAGCTGTTGCCGTTACAGCATCCCGCCTGTCTGTATCGCCAGATCATTCAGCGCCATCTCCAGTTTCGTGATGGCCGCGCCGAGTTCTGGATGCGCTCCAATTCTTTCTTGCAACGCCTTGAGAATCTGGTGAGCACTTGCAATATGCGCTGCCGCTTGGGCTGGATGATCTTGTTCGGAATTGGGTTCGCTGGGTTTTTCCATGGCCACTTGATCCCCTGTACCTGTTGATTCTATCAACACAGACGGGCGATAAGGTCACAAGTGGCCAACGAGTGTAACAGCGATTTTTCGACAATGATTCAGGAAGTGCCAGCCCCGGGGTTTGGCCCGGGGCTGGTTAGAAGCGTGTCAGCAGCCGTCGGCGGCTGTACACAGAACGGGCACACCATATCTTCTTGCCCCTTGTTGATACAGCGTGACGCTCAGGACCAAATCAGGCGGGACGGGTTCGGGAAAGAACACGGAAACCAGCATTCCGGGAGTTCCCCCAAAGGCAGGTGGTTCTCGCTCTCCGCAGAATACGACGATCCCGGACACGGCATTATTGGATTCGTTCAGTGAGGTAAGGCAATTCACACTCCTGCTTCCCGTTGGAACAAACGCGCGAATGACCTGGTTATTC
>Ga0307471_100001932_pt1 | contig 11699 bp, 7 predicted proteins | sample atmos_gasesAM3C__2_FD_204566 | JGI IMG/M metagenome (GOLD analysis project Ga0307471, IMG submission 204566) | Hardwood forest soil microbial communities from Morgan-Monroe State Forest, Indiana, United States - atmos_gasesAM3C_515 | ecosystem: Environmental > Terrestrial > Soil > Temperate... | reverse complement strand
GTCGACGCGAGCGTGGATCCCGCCCCTCCCATCACCGAGATCGAGCAGAAGCTCTGCGCGGCGGCGGCGAAGCTCGGTGCCGACGCGGTGGTCGTGGTCTACGACCGCGTCCAGCCCACCGCGGCCTACGTCTCCGGCCCGTGGTGGGGCCGCAGCATCGAGACGATCTCCGGGCGAAAGGTCGTCGGCGTCGCGATCCGCTACAAGAGATAGGCGCGTGTGGCGAGGCCGCAGACCTAGGATAATGCGGCTGGGCCGGTTCGGACGACTTCTCGTGGTTGCCGGCGCGGGCCTGGTGCTGCTGGCGGCGCCGGACCTCGCGGCGGCTCAACCGGCGGCCTCGGCGGCGCCGGGCTCCGAGGAGATGAGTCACGACGAGTTGAACAAGCAGCTCAACAATCCCGTGTCCACGATCTGGAGTCTCAACTTCCAGAGCAACTTCCAGTTCTTCGAGGGCCACCTCTCGGATCAGACGCGCTGGCAGTACAACCTCAACGTTCAGCCCGTGCTCCCGCTGCGGCTCACCGATGACTGGAACCTCATCACGCGTCCAATCCTGCCGGTGCTCGCCGGCGCGGACGTCCCCGATCCGGCCGCTCGCGGCGGCTTCGAGGAGCACAGCGGCCTGGGCGACCTGAGCCTCACGAGCTTTCTGTCGCCCGCGAAAAGCGGCGGAGTCCTCTGGGGCGTGGGGCCGACCTTCATCTTCCCGACCGCCACCAGCAACGCGCTCGGCGCCGGCAAGTGGCAGGCCGGGCCGGCGGCGCTCGCTCTCTATCTGGGGAAGGAGTGGATCGTCGGCGGCCTGCTCAACCAGTGGTGGTCGTTCGCGGGACAGGACAACCGGCCGGAAACCAGCTCCACGAATTTCCAGTACTTCCTCTTTTACCTGATCCCGGGCGGCTGGCAGGTCGGCATGTCACCGAACATCCAGGTGAACTGGAAGGCGGAGCCCGGCAACAAGCTGACGCTGCCGATCGGCTTCGGCGCCGGCAAGCTCTTCAAGATCGGCAAGCTGCCGCTCAAGCTCACGCTCGAGATCGACTACGCTCTCGTGAAGCCCGAGGACTACGGCCAGCGCTGGACCATTCGGTTCCAGATGATTCCGGTGATTCCGGCGCTCGTGAAGGATCCGCTGTTCAACTAGCGCCGGCATCCATACCAACACCTCCAGAGGATCGACCATGCTGGTCCGCGCGTCGTACCTGCTCCTGAGCGTCCTCGCGCTGTCGTTGGCGCTCGCCTCCCGCGCCGGCGCCGACGAGATCCAGCTCCTGAACGGCGATCGCCTGACCGGCAAGATCGTCAAAGCCGAGGGCGGAAAGGTCGTCATCAAGACCGAGGCCGCCGGGGAAGTCACCGTCGATCTCTCGAAGGTCAAGACCATCTCCACCGACGAGCCGATCGTGGTCAAGTCGGGCGATACGACCTTCAAGTCGAAGCTGGAGCCCGGCGCGGACGGGACCGTCCAGGTCGTGCCCGTCGAAGGCGGCCCGCCCCAAATGCTCGCGCTCAAGGACGTGACCCAGCTCAACCCGCCGGGGGTGCAGTGGACCGGGGCCGTCATTGTCAACGGGCTGATCACGCAGGGCAACTCGGAGTCCCAGAGCCTGGGCGCCAGCGCGAACGCGGTCCGGCGCTCCGAGATCGACCGGATCACCCTCGGCGGCGCCTATTACTACGGGCGACAGAAGAGCAAGGACACCGGCGAGTGGGAGACGAGCGTCAACAACTGGTTCATCCTCGGCAAGTACGACTACTTCCTCACGAAGCACTTTTACCTCTACGCCGCGGCCCGGTTCGAGCAGGATCACGTTGCCGACCTCGATCTGCGGGTGACCGCCGGCCCCGGTGTCGGCTACCAGTGGTTCGAGACGCCAACGTTCAATCTGAACACGGAAGCGGGCGTCGCCTGGGTCTACGAGAAATACGCGAATCAGCCGAGCGAGAACCACGCGGCCCTGCGCCTCGCATATCACGTGGACTGGACGCCCCACGAGGCGCTGAAGCTGTTCCACAATCTCGAGTACCTGCCGCGGTTCACGGAGCCGTTCGTCGATTACAATCTGAATCTCGACGCCGGATTGCGAGCCACGGTCATTGCCAACTTCTTCGCCGAGTTCAAGTTCGAGTTCAAATACGACTCGACGCCCGCGATCGGCGCGAAGAAGGAAGACCTGCGCTATCTGGTGGGCATCGGGTGGGCGTTCTAACGCTCGGGTAAAGGAGAGACTCATGTCGATCACACGACTCGTTCACGCGGTCTCGCTCACGCTGTCCGTCGCGGCCGCGCTCACGCTCGGTGCCGGGCCTGCGCGGGCCCAGGATCTCCAGGGCACGCTGAAGAAGATCAAGGACAGCGGCACGATCACGCTCGGCTACCGCGAGCAGTCCGTGCCGTTCGCGTTCAAGGGCTCTGACGGCACGCCGGCCGGCTACTCGGTCGACCTCTGCAAGAGCGTCGCGACGGCCGTCCAGCAGCAGCTCAAGCTCCAGAAGCTCGACGTGAAGTGGGTGCCGGTCACGGTCGACACGCGGATGCAGGCGGTCGCCAACGGCACGATCGACCTCGAGTGCGGCTCGACGACGAACACGCTCTCGCGCCAGGAGCAGGTCGACTTCAGCAACATGACCTTCGTCGACGGCGGGAGCCTCCTCGTCAAGACGACCGGGAAGCTCGCCAGCTTCCAGGATTTCGCCGGCAAGAAGATCGGCGTCATCCCCGGCACGACGACCGAGACGGCGCTGAAGGCGGCGCTCCAGAAGGCGCTCGTCAACGCGCAGGTCACGCCGGTGAAGGACCACCGCGAGGGGCTCACCGGCGTCGAGGGTGGTACGCTCGACGCCTACGCGTCGGACCGGGTCATCCTCATCGGCCTGGCGGTGACCGCGCAGGATCCCTCGCAGTTCGCCATCGCCGACACGTACCTGTCCTACGAGCCGTACGGCCTGATGCTCCGCCGCGGGGACGCGTCGTTCCGGCTGACCGTCAACCGGGCGCTCGCACAGCTTTACCGATCCGGCGAGGTGCTGCAGATCTATGGCCGCTGGTTCGGCAAGCTGGGCCAGCCCGGCAATCTCCTGGTAGCCATGTACGCGCTGAACGCGCTTCCGGAATAGCCCCGGCGCCAACGTTCGGAAGCCGGCCGGTCCGGCCGTCGCCCGGCCGGACCGGCTGGTATGCTTAACGCGCCATGACCGTGGGCTCGCGATGGCGTGCTCGTCGCTGGCGTTATCTCGGGTACGCCACGGGCGCTCTGCTGCTCGTCGCCGTCATCCTCACGGTCGGGTCGTGGCTGGTCGTCCGAGTATGGGGACCGGAGCTGGCGCGTGAGCGCCTCGAGCCGGTGCTCACCGCCGCCCTCGGACGGCCGACTCACGTCGAGGGTGTCGGCGTGCAGCCCTGGCTCGGACGCATCGTCGTCGAGGGCGTGACCGTCGCCGCGCTCCCCGGCGAGCGCGCACCCCATTTCCTCACCCTTCGACGGCTCGAAGCCAACCTCGGCATCACGAGCCTCTGGCGCCGCCGCCTCGTGCTGCGATCGGTTCGGCTGGACGATCTCGACATGAGGATGGTCCCCGGCAAAGGGCCAGCGCTGCGCGAGATCCCGATGCTGCCGGAGGTCGTGCAGGCCGGGCCGCTCCAGATCCAGCTCGGTACCTTCGAGCTGCGGCGCGGCCGCTTCGTCTACGACGACGCGGCCGGCGCCACGCGGGTCGAGGCCTCCGGGCTCGCGGCCACCCTTCGTCCTGGCCGCGAGTCGATGAGCGCGAGCCTCGGTGCCGAGCGGATCGCGATCGATGTCCAGGGCGTCCACGAGAAGCTCGAGCGCGTCGAGGCCGAGACGCGCATCGCGCCGATGCGGATCGACGTCCGGAGCCTCGGCGTCACCTGGGAGGGGCAGCGCGCAAGCTCCGCCGGGCGCGTCGACGGCCCCTTCGACGCGCCGCGCATCGACGTGACCGTTCGCGGCAACGTCGACGTCGCAGCCGTCGGCGCGCGCGCGGGGTCGCCCTGGAAGCTGGCGGGCTTGGTGCGCGCGAACGGACGGCTCCAGGGACCAATCGAGTCGCCGAAGGTGTCGGCGGACGTCGCATTCGACGAGCTCGTGGCCGGTCCGGTGAAGGCGCGGGCCGGCTCGGCGCGGCTCGCCGTCGCCGACGGCGCCTTGACCGTCACGGATCTCCGGGCGCGGGCGTTCGACGGGTCGGTGACCGGCTCGGCCGTCGTCGTTCCGGCGCATCCGGAGCGCGATCACATCACGGTGAGCCTCCGCAACGTCGCGAGCGCAGCGCTCGAGGCGGTCGCCGGGCTCAAGAGCGGCGCCACCGCGCTCCTCGACGCCGACGCCGAGGCGCGCGGCAATCTGCGCGATGTGGCGCGGGCGCAATCGCACGTCCGGCTCACCGCGCGCGACGTCCGGCTTCCAGGAACACTCGCGCAGCTCGGCGCGGGAACGATCGACGCCGAGGCGCGCGGCGAGCGCGGCACGTTCGATCTCGCCCGCGCCGTCGCCGGCTGGGCGGGGCTCAAGCTCGAGGGGCACGGGCAGGCGACGACCGACGGGCCGAACCCGCTCCGGCTGAAGGTGGCCGGGGAGCTCGCGCGGCTCGCGCCGCTCCTCGGGCAGAGCCGCGCATCCGGCGACGGCGTGCTCGACGCGACGCTGAGCGGACGCTGGCGCGATCCGGTGCTGGCGGGCACGCTCGATCTTCGCTCGCCGGCCGTCGGTGACATCGCCGCGGACCAGGCGGCGGTGCCCTTCGAGCTCACGCGCCACTCGCTTCGCCTCGCCGGCGCATCCGTTCGCCGGGGCCGCGCGTCGCTGGTCGCCACCGGCAATCTCGGCTGGCCCGCAACCGACCCGCCCGCGGTGCCGCCGGTGCAGGCGATCAACGTCGACGTGACCGCTAAGACCGAGGGCGCGGGCCTGGAGGACGCGGCGCCGTGGCTTCCTCCGGCTCTGAAGGGTAGCGGCCCGGTCAACGCGACCGCGCAGGTCAAGGGCACGCTCGCGGCCTGGCGCGCGCGGGGGAACATCGCCTCCAGCGGGTTCACGTGGCCGTCCGTGCCGCCGGCGCGCGACGTCAGCATCGACTTCGACGCGACGCCCGAACGCATCGAGGTTCCAGCCCTTCGCGCGACCATGCTCGACGCGCCGCTCACCGCGAAGGGCAGCTGGCGGTGGGCGGGTGGCGGCGACGTCGAGGCCGCCGCAAGCGGAGTCGACCTCTCGCGCCTGCCGGGTCTGCCGGAGAAGCTGCGCGTCGAGGGCCGCGCGCGGGCGAGCGTCGGCGCCGTCGTGCGCGACGGCCGCGTGACGGGCTCGGGTCGCGTCATCGCCGAGCGCCTCGGGCTGGGCGGGCAGGGGCTCGGGCCCGGCACCGCCGAGGTCACGCTGGACGACTCCGCGGTGAAGGGCGATTTGAAGCTGCCCGAGGCGCGGATCGCCGCGACCGCCCAGGGCCGGCTGGACGGCGTGATCAACGCGCGGGCCACCGCCACCGATTTCGAGATCGGCCCCGTGCTGAAGCAGCTGCGCCCCGACCTCTTTGGCGACGTGACCGGACGGATCACCGTGACCGCCACGCTCGATGTGCCGGCACCCGATCCGCGCGCAACGAAGGGACTGCTGCGCCTGGAGCCGGTCCTGCTGGAGACGGCGGGCGAGCGCTGGGAGAACCGCGGGCCTATCCTCGTTCGCCGCGAACCGGGCCGTGTCACCGTCGAGCAGCTCGAGCTCGCCGGGCGGCTCGGAACCGCGACCGCGGCGGGCTGGGCCGACGACAACGGCACGATCGAGGGAACCGTGCGCGGTCAGGTGCCTTTCGCGCTGCTGAAAGCGCTGCGCTCGGACGTGCGCGACGCGTCTGGACGGCTCGACCTGGACGTGCGCGTCGGCGGTACCGTGACGAAGCCGGCGCTGGCGGGTCGCGGGACGATCAGCGGAGGCTTGCTCGCCGTGCGCGACGTACCGTTCGTCGTCCGCGACATGGAGGGCCGCCTCGCGTTCTCGCCGAGCCGGGTTCGGATCGAGGAGCTGAAGGCCGGCGTCGGGTCGGGGACCCTCAGCGCCAAGGGCGAGGCGGCGCTCGACGGCGCGGCCCTCGGCGCTTACCAGGTGGCGATCACTGGACGCGGTCTCAGCGTGACGCCGGTCGAGGGCCTCGACACCACCTGGAACGCCGACCTCACGCTCGTGGGCCGCGGCGCCCGCGGCATGGTGCGCGGCGAGGCGCACCTCGTGCGCGGATCGTACACGCGCGACCTCTCGATCCTGCCGCTCCTGCTCAAGCGCGGGACCCAGGAGGAGCCGCTCGAGTGGGGCCGCGCGATCGCGCTCCATGTCACCATCTATCTCGACGAGAACCTCTCCGTGCGATCGCCGCAGGCCCACGTGCGCGCGGGGGGCACGCTGTCCCTCGACGGCACCGTGGCGGAGCCCGTGGTGCTCGGCAGTGTCGAGACGCAGGAAGGGCGAATCACGTTCCGGCGCCATCGCTTCATTCTGGAGAATGCGGTCGTGCGCTTCGACGACCCCCGGCGGATCAACCCGTACCTCGACGTGCGCGCCACCACGCGGATCCGGACCTACGACGTGACCATGGGGCTCACCGGCCGCGCCGACGACCTGACGATCCGCCTCACGTCCGAGCCGCCCCTGCCGCAGGATGACCTGCTGGCTCTGGTCACGCTCGGACAGACCCGCGAGGAGCTCGGAAACTCGGGCGGCCTGGCCTTCGCGGGCGAGGCGGCCCAGATGCTCTCCCAGGAGCTCCTTGGAGGCCAGGGGGCGAGCATGCCTCTCGACATCATAGAGTTCGGCAAGAACGACACGGGGCAGCAGCAGTTCCGGGTGGGCAAGCGCATCAACGACCGGACCCTGGTGACCTACACCGGAAGCTTCGCCGAGGGCGGCAAGCAGAAGCTCCGCGTCGAGTATCAGCTCTTCGGGCCGCTGCTGATCGCCGGCGAGCAGGCCTTCAACGGTGGCTTCGGCGGCGACGTATTCCTGCGCCTGCGCTTCCGATGACCCGCCGCCTGTTGGCGGCCCTCGCGGCAACCGTGCCCGTCTTCATGTCCGCGATCGTCGCGGCCAATACGCCCCCGACGCCGACGGTGGTGGCGGTCGAGGTGATTTCGCCCCATCGCACGATCGGCCCGCAGCCCGAGCAGGTCCTCACGGACCTGGTCGGCCGGCCCCTCTCGCGCGCGCGCGTGCGCGAGAGCCTCGATCGCCTCTGGGCGCTCGGCGTCTTCGATCGCGTCGAGGTGGAGATGGTGCCCGAGGGCGACGGCGTCCGGCTCCGCTATCTCGTCTCGCGTCGCCCGCGAGTCGAGCGGGTGGACTGGACCGGCGACCTCGGCCTCGCGGCCGCCGACCTGGCCGCCTCGGCGGCGCTGGCGATCGGCGGCCCGGCCGCGCCCGAGCGTCTCGACCGCGCGCGCGCCGACGTGATCGCGCGCCTGCACCGCGAGGGCTACCTGGGCGCCAACGTCTGGGTCGACACGCGCGAGAATCCCGAGACCAATGGTCGCGTGGTCACCTTCGTGGTCGCGGCCGGGTTCGTGGCCTACGTGGGCAAGGTGGAGATCGACGGGCTCGCGCGGGCGGAGGAGAAGCCCCTGCGCAAGGCCCTGGGGTTCAGCGAGGGCGACGTGTTCCGCGAGCGCCCCTATCGCGAGGGGCTGCGTGCCTTCGACGAGGAGCTACGCAAGCAGGGCTTCTTCGAGGCCCGCGTGACGCCCCGCCAGTCGACGTTCGACCCCGCGCTCAACCGCGTCGACGTCACCCTGGAGGTTGTGGAGGGCGCGAAGACGATCGTCGAGTTCGTGGGGCGGGACGCGCTCAAGGAATCCGAGCTTCGTGAGAAGCTGACCTTCGGCGAGGCCCCGGTGCTCGACGACATCGAGGTGCGGGCGAGCGCCGAGCAGCTCGCGCGCGCCTATCGCGAGGCCGGCTATCACTTCGTCGAGGTGACGGGCACGCTCGGCGGCGACGCGGGGATCCATCACGTGCGCTTCGACATCAAGGAGGGGCCGCGCGTGACCGTCGAGCGCATCGACTTCGACGGATTGACCTTGATGACCCCGGACAAGCTGCGCGACCAGATGCAGACGCGCCCGGCCGGGCTGATTCCGTTCGGCATCTTCCGCGGTCTCTACGTCGAGGAGCAGCTGACCCGCGACATGCAGGTGGTCCGGCAGTATATGCGTACTCAGGGCTTCGCCGCGGCGGAGGTCGGGCCGCCGCGCACGAGCTTCAGCGACGACCAGACGCACGTCGGGATCGTCATTCCCATCGTCGAGGGGCCGCGAACGCGGGTCGTGGGGGTCGTCGTCACCGGCACCAAGCTCGTCCCGCTGGATCTGGTCCGCAAGGCGATCGGGTTTCGCGCCGGCGATCCCTGGGACGGAACACGGGCCGAGGAATCGCGCCGCAAGATCGAGCAGCTCTACCAGCGCCGCGGCTTCCGGGGAACGACCGTGAGCCTGACCAGCGCGGAGACGCCGGCGGGCTTCCAGGCGACGTACGCGGTGCAGGAGGGCCAGGTCACGCGGGTCGGCCAGATCCTGGTCTCCGGTCTCACCGCCACGAAGCTCGACATCGTCATGCGCGAGCTGCCGTTCAAGTACGGCGACCAGCTCACCGCCGTCGACCTGGCCGAGGCCCGGCGCCGCCTCGACGCCACGCGCCTCTTCGATCGCGTCGACGTCGAGGCGCAAGGAGACCCCGAGGCGCCGTATCGGGACGTGGCGATCACACTGCGTGAGGCCAAGCCGTGGCGCCTCGAGTTCGGCGGTGGATACGATACGGACGAGGGCTTTCGCGGCTTTGTGACGATCGGTCAGGACAACCTGTTCGGGACCGGCCGCAGCATCGCGCTCCGCGAGCGGGTGAGCCAGAAGGGCAACCGAACCGAGCTGCAGTACCGCGAGCCCTGGATCTTCGGAACGGAATGGCAGGCCGAAGCGGTCGGATTCTGGCAGAGCACGCAGGAGATCGGCTACGTCAGCGATGGACTGGGCATGACCTTCACCGTGCAGCGCGAGCTGCTGCGCGAGCTGTTCCGTCCGGAGGAGCCCACGGACCATCCCAAGAGCCTGCGCGCGGGCTTTCGGTATCGCCTCCAGCAGTACCGCCGTCACGACATCGATCCTGATCTTGTGCAGCAGGGGGGCATCGAGGAGCGCGACGACCTCGTCACCAGCGTCATGCCCTCGCTGTCCCTCGAGCTTCGCGACCTGCCGTCCGATCCCCGGCGGGGAAGCTATCACTACACCTCGTTCGAGTTCGGCACCACCGCGCTCGGCGGCACCGTTGACTTCGTCAAGTTCCGTCTCGAGGATTCCTTCTTCATTCCGTGGCCCCCGCCGACGGTGCTCGCGCTCTCGAGCCGTCTGGGGCTGGCCGCACCCTACGGCATCTCCAACGCCCTCGTGATCGAGGATCGGTTCAAGGCCGGCGGCAGCACGACCGTGCGCGGCTACAAGCTGGACAAGGTCGGCCCGCTGGATTCCGCCGGCAACCCGCTGGGCGGGAACTTCCAGCTCATCTTCAACATCGAGTGGCGCTTTCCGATCTACCGCTGGCTCGGCGGCGTCACCTTCTTCGACGCCGGCGCCGTCACGCCCACGATCAAGGATTTCTCCCTCAACGACTTCTACCCGGGTGTCGGCGGCGGCCTGCGGATCACCACGCCGATCGGGCCGATCCGCCTCGACGTGGGCTATGCCCTCCGCCAGGTCGACCAGGACAACCGGATCCAGGTCTATCTCACGATTGGCCAGGCCTTCTGAGCCCCGGGCCGCGCGGCGCGGCCCGCTCCCGAGGCGTCTCGTCGTCGCGCTGGCCGGGTGGCTCCTGGCGGCCGCCGGTATGTCCGCGGCCTCTGCGCAGGTGGTCGATACCCTGGTGGCGGTGGTCGACTCGAGAACGGTGGCGGCGAGCGACATCGCGCTGGCGCGCGCCCTCGGAACGTTCGGTTTCACCGCATCGGCCGCGCCCATGGCCCGCAAGGACATCGACCGCTACGTCGACGTGGTCCTGGTCCTCCAGGAGTCGGATCGCATCGGGATCAGCGTGGAGCCGGCCGAGACCGATCGGGCCTGGGACGCCATGGTGGCCCGGACCGGGGGTGCGGCGGCCGTTCAGCGCTGGCTCGACGGCAATGCCATCGATCGCGACTGGGCCCGTCACGTCGTCGAGCTCGACGTGCAGCGACAGAAGTTCCTCGCCGAGCGGTTCGCCGCCTTCGTGATCCCGAGCGAGGACGACATCACGAAGGCGCTCGTGTCCGATCAGACTGACGAGGCCGCGCGCGAGCGGGCCCGAGAGGGCCTCGTCCGCGCGGCGGCGGAAAAGGCGCAGGCCGAATGGCTCGACGGGGCGCGCCGGCGCGCCGCGATCCGGATCCTGCTCGGAGACGGCGCCGTGATCGCGCCGCCGTTTCCGCCGCCGTGACTAGTCCCTTCGACCCCGGTCGCACCCTCCCTCCGCATCCGTCCAGCCGTCAAGGACGATCGTGCGCCGTGTAGTCGTCTCGCCCCGGCCACCCCTGATACCGGCCCGAGCGGCTTGTTTGGCTTCTGCAATCAGGCGTACGATACGACCGTGAATCGTGGCACTCCGCTGCTCGGCATCGCATGCCTCGCACTGGCCGCGGCGAACTTCTTGCCGGGGTCGGCGCCCGCCCAGATGGGCCTCAGGCCGCAAGTCATCCAGATCGATCAGCTGAAGTGCCACGAGGTCTCGGCGCTCGAGTCGGAGCGCCGCGATCGGGTGGCGATCTACTTCAACGGTTACGTCGACGGGATGCGGCGCCACACGGTGTGGGACGAAGTCGCCGTCGGCGCGATGATCGATCGGGTCGTCGCCCACTGCCGCGCCAACCCGAACGACACGATCCTCTCCGCCTTCACGCGAGCCGCACGCTAACGCGAACCGTCGAGCGCGAGCGGTTCGGACTCGGAACCTTCGCGCTCGTCCTCGCCGGTCTCGCCGCCGGCGCGCCGTTCCTGCTCGGGCCGTCCTCGCTCTCGGTCGTCGGCGCGCTGCTGATGGTCGCGGGCCTGCTCGAGGTCCTGCACTGCTTCCGCCGCGTGCGGCAGGACGTGCGGCGCTCGGCATACGCGAGCGCCGGCCTGACCTTCCTGATGGGCCTCCTGGTCTTCGCGGCGCCGGTGCTGGCCGGCACCGGATTAACTATCCTGCTCGCCGCGTCGTTTCTGATCGACGCCCTGCAGCGGGCGGTCGAGATCTGGCGAGGCCGGGACCGCCGCGCGACTCTCACGCTCGCCCTCGCGGTCGCCGGCAACGTGGCGATGGCGATCGTGCTCCTCGTGCTGTGGAGACGCTCGACCACGTGGACCATCGCGATCGCCGGGGCCCTGCGGATCGTGGGCGTGGGCTGGAACATGGTCATGTCGCCCGTTCACGCGCGCGACGGCGCCGAGATGATCCGGGACTTCGATCTGCCGGATCATCCCGATCTGCTCCGCCTCGGCGAGCGGCTGGCCCGAGAGGAGTCGGCGCGGCGGCCGTACGACCGGCACTGGGTCCTGGCGCTGGTCGCGATCCTCTTCGCCATTCACGTCGGCCGCATGCAGGCCGACTGGACCCTGATCGGCCTGATCGCGCCGTTCGTGGCGGTCGCGGGCGACGTCGTGGTGGCGATGCTCCTGGCGCTCGGCGTGC
>Ga0307471_100001929_pt1 | contig 11710 bp, 11 predicted proteins | sample atmos_gasesAM3C__2_FD_204566 | JGI IMG/M metagenome (GOLD analysis project Ga0307471, IMG submission 204566) | Hardwood forest soil microbial communities from Morgan-Monroe State Forest, Indiana, United States - atmos_gasesAM3C_515 | ecosystem: Environmental > Terrestrial > Soil > Temperate... | reverse complement strand
CCCGGTCCGAGTCAGGCCGGGTGGGCGTCAGGATGCTAGGGAATTGGTGCAAGCTGGCATTTTAGCGGAAATGCGGTCTTTGGGGCAGCGGGGGCGGAAACGCGGTCGTTGGTCGTCGGCTATAGGTGGCTGGCTGGTCGCGCTATTCTGGCCTAAGTGAAGTACATTCCCAAACAATGAGAACGAAGGCCAACCACCGCAAGAGGCGATGCAGAACGGACTGCTTCGTCGGCTATTGCGGAGAGACGGCGGCGGAATTGTTTTCCCATCCGCCGCAGGGCCGCTACGATGCCCTGGTGCAAGCCTTCAGGGAAGGCGTCCAACGAAAAACAGTGCGGAAGGGGGAGCGCGCTCTGACGGCCGAGGAACGCGTAGTCTTGGCAGTTACCGCTCTGGAACACGAAGTCAATAACGGCGGATACGATCAGTTCTTCAGGAATTCATCCCGAAAGTTCGCTCCGGTTGTCGTTGATTCCCTCATGCGAATTGGGCACCCGACAGAGGCCAAGATAACCCAGAGAGCGATCGACGCCCTTCATCTGCGCACTCTCAATGTGCGGGCCATTAATTCTGCCATGGCGACAATTAGCGACCCGCGCGACGGGAAACTTGAACGATGCGATCACTCGTTCTACAAAGTCCAGCGCGGAACGGCTCGGCGGCTGTACACCTCCCTCAAGATCAACAGGGCCCATATCAATTTCTGAGTGGCGTGATCTCTGGTAGCTACCCTCGCCGGGCGGGGACGCTCCTCGCTCCACTGCTCCGCTTCGCCAACGACGGTTTTCTCACTTCGGCATGTCGCGGTGCACTACTTTTACCCGGTATCCGGCTTTGCGCAGGTGTTTGCTGACGTCTTCGGCAATCATCACGGAGCGATGCTGGCCTCCGGTGCAGCCGAAGCTGATCGTCAGGTAGCTTTTCCCTTCGCGGACATAGTGCGGCAACAGGTAGACCAGCAACTCCGAGATGCGGTTGATGAACTCCTGCGTTTGCGGGAACGAGCGGATGTACTTGGCGACCCGCGGGTCGCGCCCGGTCAGGGGACGGAACTCGGGCACAAAGTGCGGGTTGGGCAAGAAGCGGACGTCGAAAACCAGGTCGGCGTCTTCGGGCACACCATGCTTGAAGCCGAAGCTCACGCAGGATACCAGGATGTTCTTCTCGTGGGATTTCTTCTGGAAGCGTTCCGTCAAATGCGCGCGCAACTCATGTACGTTGAACTTGGAAGTGTCGACCACCCAGTCGGCGATGGCGCGAATGGGCTTGAGGCGGCGACGCTCGGCACCCAGAGAAGAGCGCACGGGCGAATCGGCCCCGAACGGATGGGGGCGGCGAGTCTCGCTGAAGCGGCGGAGCAGTGAGGCGTCGGTGGCCTCGAGGTAGATCACCATGGTGGGGATCATCCGCCGGACCGACTTGACGATGGCCGGCAACTTCTCAAGTTTGGAACCCTCGCGCACGTCCACCACCAGGGCAGTGCGCCGGGTTTCGAGCGACTGGACTGCGAGTTCGGCGAAGCGCGGAATCAGGTCGACGGGAAGATTGTCGACGCAGTAGTAGCCCAGGTCCTCAAAGGCTTTGAGAGCGGACGCCTTTCCGGACCCGCTGAGACCGGTGATGATGACAAGTTCAGAACGAGGACGGAGTTCGCGAGATGCTGCCGGGCGTGGCGTCTTCTTTGCGACGCGCTTGGATTTGGCATGGACTTTCGCTGCCATCTAGCTGGGATGGTAGCAGAGTTCCGAGGCCGGGTTGAGTGCCTACCGGGGCGCAGAAGGCCGACTCATGGGGGCCCTTCGACTCGCTCAGGGCAGCCAGTCCTGCGTGGCCCCGACGGGCGTGGACGCCCGTCGTTCCACAACAAAGAAAACGGGCGGCGCCTGGCCGCCCGCGGGGTTTCATCCAACCGTGCGTGCTGAGAATTACCGGCGATCGTGATCAAAGCGATCGTGATCAAAGCGACCCCGGTCAAAACGGTTGCGATGCTCCCAAGACTCATGGCGCTCAAAGCGCTCATCACGCCAGTACGGTCGTCCGTAAACCCGGCCGTAGTAAACCGGACCTGCATAAACGTAAGGCCGTGGATATACCGGTCCCACGTAACCGTAGCCATAGGGATAGATCGGGCGCGCGTAGACCGGTCCACCGATGGTCACGCCGACAGCCACTCCAGCATGCGCTTTCGGGGGATTCGCGAAAGTCAGAGCCAGAGCCAAACCGAACACCGCAAATAAGCCTTTCTTTAACATTTGCCACCTCCGTCCTTGGTCTACATAAACCCGGTTGCGAGGCAAAAGTCGCGCAGCCCGGGTGTTGCTGTGGACGCTCAGGTTACCTCGGTTTCAGCTCTGCGTTACGTCGGCCCGCGTGCTTTTATCTTGCGCGCGATTCCCAGCAACCTTGGCGAGAACACATACCTGCTCGGTGCCGTGCGATCCGCGTCGTTATCCCAGTGGCAAGATCCGCTTGCATTGTGGCGAGTGAGATTACGCAACTACCGCCAGATCACCAAAGGCCACCGCCACCGGGACTAGCCCTTATGCCACTGTCCCGCACTGCATTCCCTCGCTAGACTCATTCATCCCCCAGTTCCCCTCAAAGCAGGAGGACGATCTTTTCCATGAATCTGTTGCAATGGTTCGGCCGGCACAGCAGTCTGACCCTGCTGCTCGCCTACATTCCGCTGATCGGGACAGTGGTGACCACTGTCCTGAGCCTGGTGCTGGCACGAGCCACGCTGCGCTATGCAGCGGCCAGCGACAAGAGCCTCGCACTCGCGCGCGAGGAATTCGAGCGCGAATGGTCGCCCGAACTACACCTCAAGCTGGAACAGGTTTCGGGACGGGAAGCGAAACTGGTGGTGACGAATCTCGCGAAGATTTCTGTGCTGCTGCAGATGGTGCAATTGCGGAAGCTGTCGATGGGAGTGCCCTCCTTGCGCTACTTCCTCAATGAGCCGCTCGTGGGCGGCACCACCTGGACCGACCAACTCGGCAAGCGCTTCTTTGACTGCACCGGAGAGGATTATGCGGGTGTGGTGGCGGCATCGATTACGTTTTATGTATCGGGCCGCATGTTCCGAACGGATTGGTTCCGGTTCCGGACGGAAGTCGCGGACGGCAGGATTTTGAAGATTCATCCGGTGAGCATTGCAGCACGCCGGGTGCGGGTACTCGAAACTCACAACGGCAATGGCAAGAAGCGGCGCGAGTTTGTGATGGACGTGGTCCCGGCTGCAGCGGGGAATGGCAAGCCGGAGAAGTAGGGTCGGCTCGCCCTACGATGCTGCAACATCCGGGGGTGTTCTTGAGTAACCCGCCTGAGGCGAAGTACAGAACCACGGGATTCATTTCGAGGATCGTACCAGTAGGCCGGTATTGGTGGTACTTGGTAATCTATCCCCACCATGAAAAGCTTCGAAGCCCTGACTGAACGTGAAGTTCTTGCCCTGGCCATTTCCCTTGAAGAAGAAGACGAACGCGTGTATGCCGATTTTGCAGAAGGTCTGCGCGAGAGTTTTCCTGCCTCGGCCGCCGTGTGTGACGGCATGCGGCAGGAAGAGTCCGGCCACCGGCGGCGGCTCATCGAACTGTACCGGCAAAAGTTTGGAGAGCACATTCCGCTCATACGGCGGCAAGACGTACGCGGGTTCGTGCAGCGAACGCCGGAGTGGCTGGTGCGGCCCCTCGGTCTTGAGACGGTGCGCAGACAAGCGAGCGCGATTGAACTCGAGACACGCGGCTTTTATGAGAAGGCGGCGGCGCGCACGCAGGATGCCAGCATCCGGCAGTTGCTCGATGATCTGGCGAACGAGGAGCGGCATCATGAAGAACGCGCCGACGCGCTCGAGAAGCAAAAACTGACGGCGGGCGTGAAGCAAGAAGAAGACGAGGCCAATCGTCGGCTCTTTGTGCTGCAGATTGTGCAGCCCGGGCTCGCGGGGCTGATGGATGGGTCGGTCTCGACGCTGGCTCCGGTGTTTGCAGCGGCGCTAGCCACGCGCAGCAGCTGGGACGCGTTCGTGGTGGGGCTGGCGGCCTCCATCGGAGCAGGCATCAGCATGGGGTTTGCCGAGGCGCTCTCGGACGACGGCAGTTTAACCGGGCGCGGGCATCCGTGGATTCGTGGCCTAGTGTGCGGAGCGATGACGGCGCTGGGAGGAATCGGGCATACGCTACCCTTCCTGATTCACGACTTCCGGATTGCGATGGGATTTGCGATCGCGGTCGTGCTGGTGGAGTTGGGGACAATCACATGGATCCGGCACCGCTATATGGATACACCGATTCCATCCGCTGCTTTGCAGGTGGGGCTGGGTGGAGCGCTGGTGTTCGTGACGGGAATTTTGATTGGCAGCGCGTAGGAAAGCAGCCGTCAGTCTTCAGTCGTCAGAAAAGTCGTTTGGCGTTGGCTGTAGCTCGCCCCAGTTTGCAAACTTTGGTGCGTGCTCACATCGCGATGTGGGGATCTCGGACACAACTCCCGAAGCACAGGCGATCCAGGAACGGATCCTGCGAAACGTGACCGGGGAGCAGCGGCTTCTGCTTGCCTGGGACATGAGTCTGTTCGGGCGCGAACTGGCGCGAGCCGGTATCGGCAAGGACCATCCGGACTGGAGCGAGGCCCAGGTAGCGCGGGAGCTCCTGCGATTGGCCTTCCTTCCAGCGCCACTGCCGGCCGGGTTTGCAATGAGCCCGGTCGACGTCTTCAGAAGGCTTATTGCCGCCTTCTTCAGGCAGGCATTGCTTACATGTTATCGGGATCGTTTGCGGGCGCTTATTACGGCGCTGCGCGTTCCACACAAGATATCGACTTCGTCATCGAGGCCACTGCTGCGAAGCTGGAAGCTCGGAGGCAAGGACTGCCACAAAACGAGTACTACGTGGACTTCATTGCTCTATGGGAGGCACACAAGCAGCAATCTCTGTTCAACGTCATCGATCTCACGACTGGGTGGAAAATCGACCTCATCTTTCGTAAAGCGCGCCATTTCAGCGTAGAAGAATTTCGCCGCAGGCGTGCCGTGGACTTCCACAGTATTTCCCTGTTTGTGGCAAGCGCCGAAGACGTCATCCTTTCGAAGCTGGAGTGGTCGAAGCTTGGCGGATCTCAGAGGCAAATCTGAAGATGTGGTCGCGCCTCCGCTCACGATGGGATTCGCTGGATCAGACATATCTAAGAAAGTGGATCGCAGATTTGCAGCTTGAAGCAGGATGGAAGTCAGCGGTCGAGAGGGCTGGGCTCAGCTAACAATAAAGGGGCACGCCCGCGGCGTGCCCCTCCCTGCTGACGACTGAAGACTAGATGCCTAGCGACTGCCCTAAGGCGCTTCAATCAATTCCATCTTCCCGTCCCGCGTGCGGTGCAAAACCATCACTTTGCCTTTGGGATCGCGGAACACGAAGACGTCGCGGTCACGGAAGTGGCATTCCTTGATCGCTTCCTCCAGCGTCATGGGCCGAAGCGCGACGGCGTCGGAGGAATGGCTAAGGTGAACCTCCGTAGTCTTGGCCACCGCGGGAAATTTGTGCACAACCACGGGAACGGCGGTGGTTTCAGTCAAGCCAACCGCGGTTTGCAGGTCGTTCTCCCGTTTCGCTTCGCCATTCCACTTCTTGTGCGACTTGCGCTTCTTCGAAATGATGCGGGTTTTGTATTTAACGGCCTGTTTCTCGATATGGCCAAGCGCTTCACTCACGGCCAGTTTCATGTCGGTGGCCTGGGCCAGGCCGACGATGGGGCCGTTGCGCGGGCTTATGGTGATTTCTGCTTTATGACGGTGTTTCTCGACTGCGAGGATGACCTTGGTTTCAAACTTGTCGCCGAGGATTTTGCGGATTTTGGCGAGGCCGGTTTCGACTTCCTTGCGGATGGCGGGGGTGATTTCATACTGCCTGCCGGTGTATTCGACGTTCATTGAGCACCCTCCTGGGATTCGTACTTCCACGATCTGGGCTCAAACAACCGGTGTTGCAGGAGCTGTGCGGCGAACGTCCCACGTTTCAAAATGCCGGCGGGACGCCGGCGCTACTTCTTTACTCTGCGCTGGTGGGTACTCGGGATGCGCATGTCCTCCCGGTATTTCGCAACCGTGCGGCGAGTGACCTGGATGCCCTGCGACTGAAGGATGCGGGTGATCTGCTCGTCGGTCAACGGCCGGGCTGGATCTTCCTCCTCGATGAGCTTTTTCACGCGGCGCTTGAGGATCAGCAACGAAGTGTTGCCGCCCTCGGGGCCTTGCACGCTCTCGGAGAAGAAGTACCGCAGTTCGAATACGCCCTGCGGAGTGTGGGCGTACTTGTTGGCCACCGCGCGACTGACGGTGGACGGATGAACGCCGATTTCTTCGGCCACCTCCTTGATCATCATGGGCTTCAGTTGATCGATGCCCTTTTCGAGGAAATCCTGTTGGCGCGCAACGATCGAGTAGCAGACCTTCATAATGGTCTGCTTGCGCTGCTCGATGTTCTTGATGAGTTGGATGGCGCTTTTGTAGCGCTCTTTCACGTAATTGCGCGTGTCCTTATCGTTCGCGTCTTTAGTGAGAAGGCGCTTGTAGGCCGGGTTGAGGCGAAGCTGAGGCACGTCCTCGTCGTTCATCAGGCACAGCCACTCGTCGCCGTGCTTGATGAAGGCCACATCCGGCTCGATCAGGCGCGTGGTGCTCTTGTTATATTGCAGGCCAGGACGGGGATCGAGCGTCTTGATGAATTCCAGAGCTGGAGGAATAGCCTCGATGGGGCGGCCGATCGCCTTGGCAATTTCTTTGTGCTGCTTCATCTGGACAGCACGCAAATGCTGATCGACGATAGCGATAGCGTCCGCGAGAACCTGTCCGGTACCGTTCCCGTTTTTCTGCTGGGCGTGCTGCTGCTGGATGTAGCGCAACTGGTAGAGTAGGCACTCGCGCAGGTCGCGGCAAGCGACGCCCGGAGGATCGAGCTGACGAACCAACTCGAGCGCTTCGTGCAGTTCGCCGAGTGTGAAGCTCGGCTGGTACACGGGATGCGGTGCGGCGGGAGGCGCGGTGGGCGCAGTGCCGGTAACCTCAACCGCAGGTGCTTGCGCGGGCGCGACGGCCGTCGCGGCCGAGGCACCGCTAACTTCGGGGAAGGCACTCGAGGAGTTCTCCCAGTCGGATGAGAAGTCTCCCGATCCATCGATGTGCTCGTCGGCGGTGGCGCCCATCCCTAGTGCTTCGGCTTCTTTGATCAGGTTTTCCTGCACGGCAGCGTCGACTTCGGGCGCAGCCGGGGCCGTCACGCCCATCAATTCGTCGTCGCTGGCGATGAGGTAGCCGTCTTCGTTCAGGTTGCCGATGATTAACTCGCCCGCCTCACGAACCGCGCGGCTCACCGACAAGGCGCCCAGTTGCCACATCAGGTGGTCGGTCAGGTTCGTAGGCTTGGAGAGGAAATTCTCGAAAGATGGGCGCTCGATGTCTTCCATCTCCCCCTGGCTGCGATAGCCGGGATCGAGATACTCCTGGAAGAAGGAGCCGAAATCGATTTCGTCGAACGGATCTTTCTTTTCTTCAGCCGGGACGGGCGGTTCTTCGACGGCGGTTGCCGAGGTGGCGCGATCGCGCTCTTCTTCGCGGCGGCCTACGTCGTCGATCAGAGGGACGGAGTCTTCCAGTTCCTCGAGAACCGGGTTCTCCACCATTTCGGCGTTAATCATGTCCTTCAGCTCGATCTTGTTGAGCGCAAGGACGGAAACCATCTGGACGAGGCCCGGAGTCAGGATCTGCCGCTGCGACAGTTTGACGTTCAGTTTGTGCTGCAGCATTACCATGCGATCGCTTGCTCTTTCTAACCGTATGCAGTGTCAGCGGTACCGCTCATGCGGACTGGGACGTTTGGGCCGCTACCCGCGCCATCTCTAGTATCAAAGCAAACTCTCATTGCGGCTACGTTACAGCCGTAATGTTGTTTCGACCTGGGAGTTGTGCTCCCGGGTCCCCCGCCAACGTTCAGACCAGGGAAAAACTGTCCCCCAGGTACACCCGGCGTACCTCGGGGTCACTGCCAAGCGCCTCGGGCGTGCCTGCCCGGAAAATGCGCCCTTCGTTGATGATGTAGGCACGATCCGTTACCGATAACGTCTCGCGGACGTTGTGATCGGTGATAAGAATTCCGATGCCGCCCGCCTTGAGGTCGGAAATAATCTTTTGCAAGTCGAGCACGGCGATCGGGTCAATCCCGGAAAACGGTTCGTCCAGCAAAATGAATGTCGGGTTGATGCAGAGGCAGCGTGCGATTTCGACGCGCCGGCGCTCGCCACCCGACAGGGCGTATCCGCGGTTCTGGCGGATATGGTCCAACCCCAACTGCTCAATCAGCTTTTCCATCTTCTCCCGGCGCTCGTGCCAGGCGATAGGTTGAGCCTCAAGCACCGCGAGGATATTTTCCTCGACGGTCAGCTTGCGAAATACGGAAGGCTCCTGAGGGAGGTAGCTGATGCCGAACTGGCGCGCCCGCAGGTACATGGGGACGTCAGTAATGTCGTCGTCGTCGTACAGGACCCGGCCCGTATCGGGGGGGACCAGACCAACGATGGCATAGAAGGAAGTGGTCTTGCCGGCGCCGTTAGGACCAAGTAAACCAACGACTTCGCCCTGGTCCACCCTGAGACTGACACCTTTCACAACCCGGCGGCCGCGGTACGTTTTGCCAATTTCGTCGGTGGCCAAGGAGTGCATTTAACGTGCCACTCGCGTCTGCGTAACGGTCGGGGAAGTATCCCTGCCTTCCACGAGCACCCTATCATCGCGTCTAAAGAAAGTCAACGAATCGCCCCTGATTTTGCCGTGTTCGGCATCAAAAATGCTAGGAGATCCACCCGTCAGGACGAGCTTGTCGTCCGCGACGGTATAGATCAGTTGGTCGCCGGTCGCCCGGCGCGCCGGTTCCTGAATTACGACGTTTCCCTCCGCGACCATCCGCTCTAATTGTCCTTGCCCCTTAACCGATTGACCCTGCAATTCTTGGCCGCGCGGGACCATGAAAGCGTCGAGGTGGTCGGCCGTGATGGTGGCGTCCGCTCCCCGTGCAGTCACGCCCCCTTCAAAATGCGCCCGATGCTGATCATCCGTATAGGTCAGACGGGAGGAAGTGATGGAAACCGGTGTGACGTTGCCTTTTTTGTCAACTTGGACCAGGACCGTCGAGACCGGCTTTCCGTTGCTTTGGGCCACCACCGAGCGATGGACGCGGTCAAACTCGATACTTGGGGCCTCGACCACATTGGCGTCCTGCCAGATGCGGGCGTCGCCGGTATAAGTAGCGATGGCCGAGGTTTGGTGCGCGGTCATGGTGTGCGCGGTCACATGAATGGGGGAAGCTGCGGCCAGCAATGCACCGGTCGGCTGCTCACGCAGATCGCTGTAGGTGCTCTTGACGTTGCCGTCGGCGAGGGCGTCTCCCGTGCCGCGATTCATGCGGACGATGCGTGCGGTGGTGACGAGGCCTTTGTCAGTGATACGCGGTGATCCGGTCAACTCCAGCACCTGATTGGCGGGCGTGTATCGGGCTCGATCGGCTCGCGCTTGGCGCTCGCCATCCGTGTAGGCGACGCTTCCCTGTTGTACGATCGAATCAATCCCTCCGGATGGACGGAAGGCAGCGTCAATCTGCTGGCTGGTGCTAACGCGGTCCGCTTGGCCTGCGACGGAACTCATGACCTTGGCGTTGGGCGCGCCATGGACGGCGCTGAGCCGGCTGTGATCGTCGAACCTCGCTTCGAACTTCCCAGCGGTGATCGTCGTGGCCGAACCTTCGCCGGCCGTCGGCAAGATCGTTATGCGACTGTCGGAGGACGTCTCGGCGCGATCAAGATGTCTGCCCTTTGCCATAAAGAAATCGATCGTGGGTGCCGCAATCTCGACTCGTTGCGCGTCTGTGGAGGGACGGGTCGGAACGTCCGAATCTCCACCGATCAAGTTGTCGGTCGACGCCGGAAGCTCCACGAGTTTGACGTTGTCCTCGGCACGAACTTTGCTCACGCGGTTCTTGCGGGAAAAATCGAGTAAGAGGCGACCCGCATTCACGCGGCTGGGACGTTCGCCTGCCGACTCCACCTGCACATCGCCGCTGAACTGCGCACGGGAAACACCATCTTGAGCCTGGTTCACCGTGAACTCCGCTCGCGCGGCGCGGGCGTGCATCGGCGAATCCCCAGCGGTTTCTGCCTGGACGTCATCGCTCGCCACCACGTGATCCACGGTGTTGTCGTCGCGCAGGAAAAGAGTCGCTGTTCGAGCCCCCATCCGCTGCGCTCCGCGCGCTAAGCGAGGACTCTCGAGAACCACCTGCCGCGGTGTCTTTGTGATCATGGCGTGTTCGGCTAGCAGTTTTGTGTTGCGGGAGCCGACGGTGGAGAGATCCACGCGAGAATCGAGTGTGAGGACGTTATCTTTCGCGCTGTAGTGCACGCCCATCGCAGAGCCGCTCACCTGCGGCATGCGCAGCTCCACCTGCGCAGGAGTAAACGCGTTGCCGGTCTTTTGATCAAAAACCAGGTCGCGAGTCACCAGGTGAATCGGATTCTTCATGACGCTCGGCCTCGACTGGTCAGGCTTGAGCAGGCCCTCTGAATTCGCTTCGAGGTCAATGCGCACTTCACCTTTCGCGATGACGTCGCCGGTTTGCGGGTCGTAGGCGAAGTCGTCGCCGGAAATCTGGTCATAGCGGCTGGAGTCCCGCCCGTACAGAATGATTCGGACGTTGTGCAACTCGGCGCGGCCGCCCAGCTTAAACTGCACAGCCTTGCTTGCTTGGATGGTGAACAGAGTATGTCCCTGCTCCGACTTGGAAACCTTGAAGCCCTCGGCGGTCTGCTGGATGTCCAGATTCATCTTGCCGGGAATTTGTTTCAGGACATCGCTCGCCTGGTGGCGCCGGTGGAGGTAGGCGCCCGCGACGACGAGGCTCAGCACGAGAGCGGCGAGCACGAGCCAGCGGCGAAGGCGAGGGATCTGGAGCGCCATTGGATTCAGTGTAGTTGATGCCGGGGGAGGCGTTTGAGGTTCCTATGGGTTTAGTTGGCAGGTCCCGAGTCTCAGGTGCCAGGAGGAGTCGAGGTCCTGGCTCTGAGCTTGGGCCCTGGCTCGTAGCTCGTGGCTCGCCTCGTGCCGCAGATTCCGGGCTTCTGATTGCGCACTAAGCTGCTTTAGGAGGCTCGAGGTAGGCCCAGCGCTCGACTAGTTTTCGGGCCTCAATTCTCCAAATGACGATGCCCGAGAAGCGTATCTTCTTGCCAGTCTCGCGATCGGTGCCGGCCCAGGTATTGCGCACGACGACCTTGTCACCCTCGGCAACGATGTCTTCGATGGTCACGTGCATATCGGGAACCCGCTTGAGGGCGCCGCCTACGTATTGCTTGGCGCCCTCGGGTCCGGGCGGCAATCCAGGGGGAACATCAGCGCCGTGGTCGACGAATGCGCGTGCGAAATTAACGTCGCCGATCGCAATGTTCTTTCGGTTCACAAATTGTTCGAAGTGGTTGCGGACGAACTGCTTCATTTCCTCGACGGTCATGCCAGAATCGGCCATGCTTGCCTTCCTTGTGTGAAGCAACGAGTCCCGTTCTACAGACACACAAGATGCAGGTTGAGTTTTGTCGGACTCAGAAAAAGCGGCAAGAGCTGCGGGCCTCGAGCCATCACGTCATGGAGTGCACTCCTACCTCGGAGCCCTTAGCTCGAAGC
>Ga0307471_100001928_pt1 | contig 11712 bp, 8 predicted proteins | sample atmos_gasesAM3C__2_FD_204566 | JGI IMG/M metagenome (GOLD analysis project Ga0307471, IMG submission 204566) | Hardwood forest soil microbial communities from Morgan-Monroe State Forest, Indiana, United States - atmos_gasesAM3C_515 | ecosystem: Environmental > Terrestrial > Soil > Temperate... | reverse complement strand
CGCCGCACGAACCGCCGCCCGGCGAACCGCCGCCCGACACCGTCACCGTCGCGGTCGACGTAACACGCTGGCCTTCTTCGACGGCGACGAGTGTGTAGGTTTTCGTCGCCGTGGGAGAGACGCTCTTCGATCCGCTCTGCGCTACGGCGACGCCATCGAGGTACACCTGCTCCGCTTCGTGGGTTGTCCACGTCAGCGTCGAAGACTGGCCCGAGTTGATCGTTGACGGGCTCGCGGTGAGCGTCGCGCTGAGCGAGTCGCCCGAGTCGTCGTGAAGTACGCCGCTTACCGGCGCATGACCTGCCGCCCCGTTCGGAGCGGTCGGCGTCTGGTTCTGACATGCCGTCAGGCCAAACGCCGCGAACAATATGACCATCAATCCAACACGCTTCATCACGCACCCCTTTGTCGCTGGTGTCCAGTAAATGCCGACTGTGCAGTTCGCGCGCTGGACGTCTCGCGCGTTCTTCCGGCGCCGCACAACGCGTCCGCGGCCTGCGAAACGGCCCCCGTTGTGCCCAGCCCGTCGTGCTCGACACCGATCGAGGTAATCGACGAGCACCGTTCCGTCATGTGCGACGAGTTCGATTGCCGCAGGCTCGCGTGTTCCGACCAGCGCTGGGGGGTGACTGGCGAACGACGACCTGAGATAGAGACGAACGACCGAATCGACGAGAAGCGCCGGAGGAGAACCATCACCGCGCGAGCCCGAACCTTCTACCCACGCGGAGCAGAATCTGATTGCCGGTGAACGTCAGCGGATCGATCTGGCTCGCCGTCGTGAGCGCGAGATCGGTATAGCGATGCTCGAGCGCGAACGTGAAGAGGCGGAGGCGATACTCGAGCGAGCCCACCGTGTAGTAGCCGTCCTGATACAGGTGCGCGAGATCGGACATCGTCCGCTCGCGCCGCGCGGTCAAGGACAGCCGCAGCGCGCCGACGAGCCGCCCGGAGTACGATCCGCCGATGTAGCGATGCCACTCTTCCGCTCCGAACGACCGGTTCAGGAACTCGCCGGCCGTGAATCCGGCGCGCCGCTCGCGCGCGAGCTGGATCGTCGTCGTGGTCATCATCTGCACGTAGCGCATGCGAAACATCTGCGCGAGCACGCCGCGATCGATCACCGCGTGCTCGTAGGTGGCGTCGACGGCGACGCGCGGGCTGAAGATCGTTCGCGCGCTCGCGTGCGTCCGGTCCTGCGATTGGTTGCCCAGCGTGAGCAGCGGGTCGACCGATCGATCGCGGTCGTATCCGGCGCTGAGCTGGGCGATGCCGAAGATGTCGACGCCGGCGTCGGCGCGGCCGCGCCAGGATTGCGCGCGGCTGTCGATCGCCGTCTCGGTGCGGTTCCACGCACGCTCGGCTTCGTACGCCGCGCCGGCATGGACCGCGCGCAGCCGGATCGCGTAGTCGATCCCCGCGCCGACGGCGCGCGTCAGCGCCGCGATCCGTACTCCGCCGACATCCTGGCGCCGCTTTCCGTAGGTCGTGCTGCCGCGCAGCGTCAGTCCTGCGAACGGCAGCACGCGCGCCGTCGTGATCGCCAGCAGCGCGCCGGTGCCGGCGGCGGAGGAGCGCTCGCTGTTGTAGCCGAGGTTCGCATCGGCCGAGAACCGCGTGTTCGGCTGATGCGTGAGCGTCGCCGAGCCGTAATACAGCTCGACGTCGCCGGTCGCCGGCGCTCGATACGGATCCCCGCCTGCCAACGGATCGACCGGCGCCTGGAATCGCGACAGGGTGGTGCGGCGGCCGGCGCGCACGTCGGCACGCGTGTGGTCGTTGGCCCGCGCGACGAGCTCGTAGCCGAGGTCGTCGTACCGCTGCTCGAACGCGGACGAGATATCGTTGTCGGCCGCGAGGTGTTGATAGCGCAGCGTGTTGCTCAGATGCGGTCCCTCGCGCGAGACGAGCGCCTGAATGGATCGCTGCGTCTGCTCGGCCTGGAGCGGTCCGGCCGAGACGACGCCCGATCCCTGCTGATAGCTGAACTCGACGCGCGGCAGCGACGGCGCGTTGAGCACCCAGTTGCCGCCGTACTCCGATCGGCCGGTTTGCAGCTCCGGCGCGGCGCCCGGCGTGAGCGTCAGGCCGCCGCGCATCAGGCTCGACTCCGGGTAGTTCGCCGATTCCCCGCCGACCGCGCGGCTGGCGTGGAGCGACATCCGGAACGGACGCATCGAGAACAAGCTCGCCGTGGTGTTGAAGCCGGTCTGCTGCGATCGGCTCGCCTCGGACCCGAACGTGAGCGCGTTGCGGTTGAACGTGAGCTCGCCCGAATAGATCGCGAAGCGCGGGTCCCACAGCGACGAGGCGTAGCCGAGCGTATACGCCTGCGTGAACGCGCCGTCTTCGGTCGTCTCCGATCCGGCGCGGTACGCCGAGCGCGAGTAGCCCCAGTCGGCGTTGCCGTTCAAAGACTGCGCGGCCACGGGAGCGGGCGACGCCAGCGCCAGGCAGAGCAACACGGCGATCCGTTTCATTTTCCCGGCGTCGCCGCCGTCCGCCGGACGGCCTCGTCGCCGCCGACGATGACGATCCGGGCACGCGCGCGCAGGCGCTTCGACCACGCGTCGGAGGCTTGCGCGCAGCGCGTCTCGGTGAGGTCGCGGACGATCGTCGTCTTCACGTCGGCGAACGTTTTCTGCGCCGCCGGCCGCACCTCCACGAGCCGCAGGAGGTGGAATCCGAAGATCGTCTGCACGACGGGGGTCACGCGTCCCGGCGTCAGATCGTGCAGCGCGCGCTCGAATTCGTCGATCAGCTGCCCGCGGTGCACGAACCCGAGATCGCCGCCCTTCAGGCGGCTCTCGTCGGAGGAGTGCTCGCGCGCGATCGCGTCGAACGACGCGCCGCCGGCGATCCGCTGGGCGAGGTCGCGCGCTTTCTTTCGCGCGCGCTCCCAGTCCGGCGGCCCGGCCGACGGATCGACGCCGATCGTGATGAGCGATACGCGCACCTGCTCGGGCAGGAGGAAGCGCGGCGTGTTCTCGCGGTAGAACGCCGCCGCGTCCGCCTCGGTGACGCGGCATTTGGCGCCGACGCTCTCCTCGTAGACGCGCTGCATCATCAGCGCGCGCAGGATGCTCGCGCGGATCTCCGGCAGCGTCGCGCCCGACGCGCGGCGCGCCTTCTCGAACTCCTGCTCGTCGCGATACCCCTTCTTCGCGCGCGCCAGCGCCTGCTCGATCTCGGCGCCGGCGACGCGAACGTTCGTCCGCACGGCTTCCTGGTACCGCAGCTCCTCGTCGATCAGCCCGTCGAGCGCCCGACCGCGCAGCTCGGTCAGCTTCTCCGGCTTCAGGCTCTGGTGGTACGACGTGAGCGGGACGATCGTGTTCATCGCCGCTTCGACGTCGCTCGAGCGAATGGACGCGTCGTTCACGAGCGCGACAACGTCGCCCGCCCGCGCGCGGTCCGTCGCGTGCGACGGCACCGGCGCGAGCTGAGCGGCGAAGACCGTGACGGCGACGATCGGTATCAGGAGCACCAGCACCGCCGCCGTCTCGGATGCGAGCGAGCGTCTCACTTGATGTGGCACGTCAGGCAGATCGCGCTGCCCGCGTTCGATTTCCGCAGGAACGATCCCTGCGCGTTGCTGTGCGGGTTGTGGCAGCTCGCGCACTCGACGGTTGCGGTCGCCGTCGACGATCCATAGAGCGGCAGCGGCCCGACCGTGCCGACGGTGATCTTCGTCCCCGTGATCGCCTGCGTGTTGAACTCGGTCGGCGTCGCCGCCCGCGCCGTCTCGTAGATGATCGTGATCGGATGATCGTTGCGCAGGTCGGTGCCGAGGAACGGCGTGCCGCCGACGAAAATGTTGCCCGTGCCGGTGCCGTTGTTGCCGTAGGTCGCCTTGGCCGTCGCCTGCCGCGTGAACGCGGTGCTCGCCGCGTGCGCGACGCCGCTGAGGTTGGTCAGCACGTCGATCGCGATGCTGCCGTCGTGGCAGCTCAGGCACGCGCCCGACACGCTGCTCTGGATCGCCGCCGATGTCGGCGCGGCCGCATCGAGCGTCGAGCTCGCGTACACCTGGTAGGTCGCCGCGGAGCCGCTGCGGTTCCACAACGGCACCGAGACGCTGCCCATGTGAGGCGTGTGGCAGAACACGCACGTCTGCCCGTTGATGTTCGCGTCGGTGTTGCGGATCGCCGAGCCCGCGCTGAAGTCGTGCGGGCCGAAGGCGATTGTGTTCTGGGCCGCCGCACGACCGGCCCCGCAGAGCACGATCAGAGCGGCGCCGAAAAGTACTCTTCTCATATGTTCATCCCTTCGGTTCAATCGAGCCGATGCCACGCTCCGTCAGCTCGATCCGCGACGCGGATCGGGCGGCGGGCGTTTTCGACCATCCGGCGCCGGCCGGCGGCGCGCGGCCGCCGGTCAGGCGCGCACCGCACCAGGTCGCCATCACTTCCGCTGCGCGTTCTGGATCACGCGCTGAAACACCTGCACGCGCGCGTTTCCCTGGTCCGCGACGTAGATCCGATCCTCGTCGTCGACGAAGAGTCCTGCCGGCAGCAGGAACTCGCCCGGGCCTTCGCCCGTGGACCCGACGAAGAGCAGGATGCTGCCGTCGGCGTCGAAGATCTGGAAGTTGTTGAACGACGTATCCGCGACGTAGACGTGACCGTCGCTGTCGACGCCGACGCCTTTCGCGCGATTCAGATGGCCGGGGCCGTCGCCCTGCGTGCCGATGCTCTTCACGAGGGTTCCGGACGGATCGAAGATCTGCACGCGGAAGTTCAGCGTGTCGGTCACGTACAGCCGCCCGCCGCGATCGACCGAGAGATTGGTGGGGAAGTTGAACTCGCCGGCCTCGGTGCCGCGTTTCCCGATCGCGCGGATAAAGACGCCGTCGGTCGACGAGTAGCACAGCACCTGATGCTTCTTCGCGTCCGCGACGTACAGGACCGAGCGCGCGCGATCGATCGCGAGCCCCGACGGACTATCGAGCTCGCCCTCGTGCCCGATGGCAATCGCAACCGTGCCGTCGGGACGGTAGCCGACGACGCGTTTGAGCGTCGCGTCGGCGACGAACACCGTGTCGGCCGCGTCGATCGCGACCCCGATCGGCTTCACGACCTTCAGCGGACCTTTTTCGCCGACGAAGGTGACCGACTTCGCGTGCGAATCGAACACGAAGACGCGCCGCGCCGCCGTGTCGGTGACGAAGACGCGGCCGTCGCGCGCGACCGCGATGCCGTACGGCTTCATCAGCTGCGTGGCAGGTCTGTCGGTGTCGGGTCCGATCAGCAGCGACTTCCATCCGCCGCCGGGCTTCTTGAAGTCGGTCAGCCCGTGGTAGGCCGTGACGTACCGGATCCGCGGCGGATCGGGCGGCAGCGGCCACACCGGCGCCGCCGCCGGCGCGGCCTTCTTCTTGTCCGCGGCGCCGACGGTCGCCAAACATGCGGCGACCATCAGGCCGACCATGAACGCGACAGAAAGGGACGTGCGTCGGATCATCATGTCCTCATCATCGGAAGCTGTGACAGCGGATGCACAGCGGGCTGACATCGGTGGCGCCGAAACGCAGCAGCTTCGCGCCGGTCGCCCCGTGCGGGTTGTGGCAGCTCGCGCAGCGAAGCGTCCGTGTCGGTTCCGCCGGATCGCGTGGGCCGTCCACCGGATGGCCGATCGTCGGGTGTCCCGCGCGAAGCGATGTGTCGAGCGCGACGTGAGGCGCCGTGGCGATCAACCGATCCAGTCCCTCGACGGGACCGCGTCCGAACAGCGCACGGGGATCCGCCGCGAGCCGCGCGCTCGCGTTCTCGATGTGGCATGCGAGGCAGACGACGTTGGCGGCCGCTTTCATCTGCGCGGGATGCGATCCCGCGTGCGCGTCGTGGCAGATGCTGCAGGCGGCCGCCGCGGGCGTGTGCACGTGCGATTGCGCCAGCGCTTGCGCGATGTCCTCGTGGCAGCGCACGCACGCGCGGTTGCCGTCCTCGGCGAGCTGAAACCTGAAGGGCGATCCGTGCGGATCGTGGCACGCGGTGCAGCGGCCCGCCGCGACCGGCGCGTGCCGATGCGCCTGCTTCAGCCGCTCGGCATTCTCCTGGTGGCACGACACGCAGAGCGCCGCCGTGTCGCCGCCGGCGGCCGCGCCGCTCTTCAGCGCGACGCGGCGCCGGCCCGGTGTGTTGTCGACGAGGTGGCAGGCGGCGCAGTCGCCGGCGGCGACCGGTCCGTGCAGCACTGTCCCCGACATGACGTTCTCGTGGCAGCCGACGCAATCGGCCTTCGCCATCCCCGTCACGGGCGGATGTTCCGCCGCCGCGGCGCCGAGCGTTCTGGCACAAAGCGTTGTCATGACGAGCATTAGTTGCAACGCGCGGGTCACCACCGACCCGTGGCGGCGACCTGCCTCCGATACTTCGTCATCGCGGACCACGCCGCTGCCGGCCCCGCCTGTTCGCCGGCGATCCACGAGCGGGGATCGACGTCGCTGATCTCCTTCGCTCGCTCGAACGCGCTCTCGGCGCGTGTCGTGTCGCCGGCGGCCCACAACAGATACCCGAGATATCCCGCCGCCGCCGCATCGTCGCTGCGCGCGAGATCGGCGAGCGTCGTTTGCGGATCGGCGACCGGACGGGCGGTCGAGGCGTCGAGCGCCGACAGCCGCGCACGCTCGCGGCGCAGCGCGGCGTTCTGCTGATCCATCGCCGCCGCCCGATCGAGCAGATCGTGCGCGGCCGCGCGATCGGATGTGTCGAGCGCCAGCGCGGCGAGCTCGACCAGCGGATCCGCGAAGGTGACGTCGGCCTCCGCGGACAGCTCGAAGCTGCTGCGCGCGGCGTCGGCGTGTCCCTGCTGCAGCTGGAGGCGTCCGAGCTGCAGCCGCCGGAGCGCAGCGGGGGCAATCGCGAGGCGCGCCGTCGGCGCCGAGGGAGGCCTCACGATGCCCGCCGCTGCGTTTATCGCATCGAACAGCGCTTCACGCTGCTCGTGGGAGTAGCCGTACAGGAAATAGGAAAGGCGTCCGCGATCGTCGACGACCGCCGTCGACGGGACGGTGACGACGCCATACGCGTGGAACAGCTCGAGGCCGCGATCGACGAGCACGGCGACGCGCAGGTGCAGGCGATCGATCTGATCGCGCAGCTGCGCCGCGTCCCCCTCGTCGAGCGAGAAGCGATCGACGTTGACGGCCGCGATCGTCACGCCGTGCGCGGCGAGATCGGCCGACGCGGCGTCGAGCCGCTTCAGCTCTTCGACCGATCGATCGCTCCAGCCGGCCCAGAAGAGGATCACGATCCCGCGTCGGCCTTTGACCTCGTTGAGCGCCCGCGGCTTGCCGGCGAGATCGCGAAGCGCGAGCAGCGGCGCCGGCCCACCGATCGGCGGCCGCTCACCGGCCGCCGCAGCATGCGCGGAGAGCGCGAGGGCAAGGAGCGCGGCGCTGCGGGTCATTCGATGTGCCACCACGTCACTTCCCTCCGGACGGCGCCGGGCGCGGCACGCCGCGGCTGTACGTCTTCGGGAGATGGCAGCCGGGTGCGCAGCGGCCGCCGTCGGCGGTCGGCGTGAAGCCGATCGGCATCTGCCACTCGCCGAACGGCACCGTCTCGCGCAGGTGCTTTGGCTCCGTGCTCGAGTGCGCCTCGTGGCACGCGCGGCACGTCCGTCCCTTCTCCGTGCGATTCACGTGCAGGAAGTGCAGGTTCAGATCGCCGTCGCGGAACCCGGTGACGGTCGCGGTCCGCTCGACTTTCGCAAGATCGGGCTCGTGGCATGTGAAGCAAAGCTCGTAATTTTTCGGGTCGTACGGGCTGTAGAACTTTTCCGGATAGTCCTTGCGCAGCAGCCGGAAATGCTCCGAGTCGTGCGGCAGGTGGCAGCCGACGCAGTCCTGCTGGCGGATCGGACCGTGGAGATCCTTGTGCGTCTCGAGCCACCCCTTGACGTTCTGGACTTTTCCCGACGGCGCGTCCTGCTCTTTGTCGTGGCAGGAGAGGCAGAGCGTCATCGACGAGCCCTTCAACTGCTTGTCGAGATCGCTCGCGTGCGGATCGTGGCAGTTCACGCACTCGCGATCGATGCCGACCGCTTCGTGCTGGACGCGCGCGGTCACGAGCTCCTTGCGGAGCGTCTTGTGGCACGCCAGGCACTGCTCGGCGCTGTCGTTGCGGATCTGGTACTTCGACGGCGAGGCGTGCGGGTTGTGACACGTCGCACAGTCTTCCTTCACCGGCGCGTGCGTGAAGCGCTTCTCCGCCAGCCGCGCCTTCATGTCGACGTGGCATTTCTGGCAGAGATCCGATCCGAACACGCGGACCTGCGCCGGCTCGTCGCTGCCGTGCGGATCGTGGCAAGCGAGGCACTCGCCGGCGGCCACCGGTCCGTGCACGAACTTGTCGTTTTTCTTCACCATCTGATGGCATACCGTGCACTTCTTGTCGTCGAACGCGTGCGCGTCCCGCGTCTTCGGCACGTGGCAGCTCTGGCACTCCGCGACCTTCGGATGCACCGCGGTGTGCTTGGCGACGGTGGCGTGGCAGCTCACGCACGTTCCGGGCGCCGCGGTCGGAGGCGCGACGCGCTTCGCAGCCGGCGCCGCCGCCGCGGGCGGCGCGGGCTGCTGCGCCGCGCGCGCGGGCACGGCGCCGAGCACCAGCAGCGCGATCGCAATTGCCACCGCCGCGGGCCAGCAATTCGACCCGTTGCGAGCGATCAGTCGCATCGCCCGATCTCGACAACAGTCACAGACGCTCCTCGCACCGAGCGGGCTCGAGCCCGCCCGGTGACGCCGACAGAGGGTTTCAGAACTTGGAATCCGAGCGCGAATTCCAAATTCCAAACTGCTAGTTCTGCGAACCCGATTGCGTCGTGGCGGTCGCGCGCGGCGCCGCCGGCGACGCCGTCAACACGACGTGGATGCTGATCTCGTCGCTGACGCCGACGCCGAGGTAGGTCGGCTCGGGGATCTGAAATGCGGAGATCTTGAGCGGAAAGCTCGCGTCGACTTTGTAGCCCTTGCCGTCCTGCTGCAGATCGGCGGTGCCCGAGATGTCGCGCTGCTGGCCGTGGAGCGTCATCGTGCCGGAGAAGGTCGTCTTGCCCGAGAGCTTCTGGATCTTGATGTTCTCGAACTTCGCGACGGCGAAATCGGCGCCCTTCTGCACTTCGAGGTAGTTGTTGCGCAGGTGCCGATCGCGCAGCGAGATGCCGGTCTCGAGTTTCATGAGCTCGACGGCGAACGTGCCTTTCACGGCGCCGCCGCCGTCTGGCGTCACGCTGCCGCTCATCGCCGTCGTCTTCGCTTCGAAGCTGCCGCCGATGGTCAGCGGACACGTGACCGTCACCTCGGCGCTCGTCACACGGAGCGCCTCGTCGGCGCGCGCGGCGGCGGGGACCAGCAGGGCGACCATCGCGGCCGCAGTGAACAGACAGTTTGGACGAACATTCCTCATCGCGTTCCCTCCTTGAAAAAGCATTCGGCGCCGCAACCAGGGGCAACCGATGTGCCAAAACAACGCAGCGAACGCGTCCGTAAAAGCGGTGTCAAGCAAAAGACATCAATGATTCAGCGTGTTGTGCGCGATCGACAATCGTGCAATCGAACGCAGTTCGGATCACGATCGACGTCGTCGTCGGCGCGATCGTTCGACGATTTGTTTCGGCGTCGCGACAGAATCGTTTTTTGCGCGCGTGGATGGTGCGATATCCATGAGACAACCTGCTCACGACGCGGCGTGACTCGAACGAACACAGGTGACCGTCGTTCGGGGTTGTGGCTTGCCGGCCACAAGCATCGTTGCGACTCGCGCAGTCGAACGACGCAGAGGTGGGCAGAGGCACGCACAGGAGATCGCACTACTTGAGCAAGAACGAACTTCGCTCGCGACGCGAACGTATTCATCGGACATGATCGCCATCGTCCGTGAGATCGCGTACGCGCTGCGGCTGATCCGGCGCAACAAGGGCTTTGCGGTGGCCGTGCTGCTGTCGACCTCGCTCGGCGTCGGCTCGACGGCGTCGATCTTCAGCCTCATCGACGCGATCCTGCTGCGCCCGCTGCCGGTGCCTGGTACCGCACGCGTCGTGCGGCTCACGCCCGTCACGCAGAGCAACCCGGTCGGCCGCTTCTCGTACGCGGAGATCGACGACATCCGGAACCGTTCGCAATCGTTCGCGGGGCTGGCCACTTCGAAGAACGCGCTCATCGGCTTCTCCCACGGGCGCGACGAGCAGCCGCGCGTCACGCTCGGCATCCTGGTCAACGGCGATTTCTTCTCCACGCTCGGCGTCACCCCCGTGCTCGGCCGTGCCTTCACCGCCGCTGACGATCAGGCGCCAGGGCGCAGCCCGATCGTCGTCATCAGCGACAGGATGTGGCGGCGCGAATTCGGCGGCCGCGCAGACGTCGTCGGACGCACGGTGCGCCTCAACGCATCGGAGTTCACGATCGTCGGCGTCGCTCCTGCGTGGTTCACGGGGGTGCAGCCGTTCCTCCAGCCGTCGCTCTACGTGCCGCACACGATGATTCGCGAGGCCACCGGCGGGAGCCTCGATGCGCTGACGGACCGGACGGCTCGATCCGTCGACGTGTTCGCGCGGCTCAAGGCCGGCATCTCGATCGAGCAGGCGCGCGACGAGCTGCGCCGTATCGCGGCGATCATGGAGCGCGAGAATCCCGCGGCGAACAAGGGCCGGAGCGCGATGGTCTTCTCGCAGGTCGGTTTCCGGATTGCCGACGCGCCCGACAACCTCACGCTCGCGTGGTTGTTCTTCGCCGTCGCCGCGCTGGTGCTGTCGATCGCGTGCATCAACGTGGCGAACCTGCTGCTCTCCACCGCGCCCTCGCGCGTTCGCGAGACGGCCGTGCGTCTGGCGATGGGCGCGAGCCGAGTGCAGCTGCTGCGTCAGTTCCTGATCGAGAGCGCGGTCCTCTCGACCAGCGGCGCGATCGCGGGCCTCGGCATCGCCGAGCTGTGCGCCGCGTTCATCCGGTCGATCGAGATCGCGAGCGATCTTCCGCTCCAGCTCGACGCGCGCGTCGATTCGCGCGTGGCGCTCTTCGCGCTCGCGGTCGGCATGCTGTCGGGCGTCCTCGCCGGCCTGCTGCCGGCGATTCGCGGCACGCGCGCCGATGTCAATACCGTGCTGAAGGCGACCGAGACCCGATTCGCGGCGCCGCGAGGATGGATGCGACAGGGGCTGGTGGTGGCGCAGGTCGCCGTGGCGCTCGTGATGATGATCCTCTCGGGCCTCTTTCTCGAGAGCATCCGCGTGGCGCGCGGTTCCGATCCGGGATACCGCATCGACCACATCCTGACGATGGGGTTCGATCCGCGGATCGCGCAGTACGATCTCGAGAAGACGCGCGCCTTCTACCGTCGAGTGGCTGAACGGGTGCGCGCCCTGCCTGGCGTGCGCGACGCGACCATCGGTCAGCACATCCCGCTGGGCGTTTCGAGCAGCACGACCGACATCACCATCGCCGGATACGACGTCGGCGGGAACCAGCAGACGCTGTCAGTCGGCAGCTCGATCGTCGCCGACCGCTACTTCGACGTGCTCGGCATTCCGATCCTGCGCGGCCGCGCGTTCACGGTGCGAGACACGGCCGCGGCGCCGGCGGTTGCGATCGTCAACGAGGCGATGGCGAAGAAGTACTGGCCGACGCGCGATCCGATCGGCGCGACGATCACCATCCAGTCCACGCCGCCCGTCACCGCGCAGGTCGTCGGCATCGCACGCGTCTCGAAGACG
>Ga0307471_100001927_pt1 | contig 11712 bp, 12 predicted proteins | sample atmos_gasesAM3C__2_FD_204566 | JGI IMG/M metagenome (GOLD analysis project Ga0307471, IMG submission 204566) | Hardwood forest soil microbial communities from Morgan-Monroe State Forest, Indiana, United States - atmos_gasesAM3C_515 | ecosystem: Environmental > Terrestrial > Soil > Temperate... | reverse complement strand
CGTCTCTGCCTTTTGATAAGGATAAGGCCCGCTATGCCCACCGCTGGTGCGGCATAGCGGGCCTTTCTTTTTCTCCGCGGCTTGACTCTATTTTTTTTTCATACTACCCTTTTTGAGTACTTTTCCTTGAAAATATAATACCTTAGCTGCTCACCCACTATGTTTGAATCCTTAACCGACAAGCTTGAGCTGACTTTCAAAAAGCTGCGCGGCCTCGGCAAGATTACCGAGAAAAATATCGACGATGCCCTGCGGGATGTCCGGCTCGCGCTTTTGGAGGCCGACGTCCACATCAAGGTGGTCAAGAGTTTTCTCGAATCGGTTAAAGTCAAAGCCTTAGGCCAAGAGGTGCTCCAAAGCCTCACGCCTGAGCAGCAGTTTATAAAAATTGTTCACGATGAATTGGTCACTCTGTTAGGCGGCGAACATTGCGAGTTGGACCTCAAGACTGCCCCGCCGGTTGTCATCATGCTTGTAGGCCTGCAAGGTTCCGGAAAAACCACCACGGCTGCAAAATTGGCGCGCCACCTCAAAAAGGACAAAAAAAGATCTCCCTACCTAGTTCCCGCCGATATTTACCGTCCGGCGGCCATTGACCAATTGAAGATCCTCGGACGCGAGCTTGAGCTGCCGGTGCATGATTCGAACCCGGAAACTTCTCCGATCGCACTTTGCCAGCAGGCTCTCGCCGACGCCAAAAAACGATTTTGTGACGTGGTCGTCATTGACACCGCGGGTCGATTACATATCGACGAAGAGCTGATGCAGGAGCTCTCCGCCATCAAAGATGCGGTGCGCCCGCATCAGATCCTGCTGGTGGCGGACGCCATGACCGGCCAGGACGCCGTCAATCAGGCCATGGGTTTTGATGGAAAACTCGGTTTGACCGGAATCATTCTCACGAAATTGGATGGCGACGCCCGCGGCGGCGCAGCTTTGTCGATCCGCGAGATTGTCGGTAAACCCATTCTCTTTTCGGGCGTGGGTGAAAAACTCGAGGCTTTGGATCCGTTCTATCCTGATCGCTTGGCATCGCGCATTCTGGGCATGGGTGACGTGCTTTCCCTTATCGACAAAGTGCAGCAGAACGTCGAACAAAAGGAAGCCGACCGCATCCAAAAGGCGTTCCAGAAGCAGCAGTTTACCCTCGAAGAATTCCAGCTGCAGCTGCAGCAGATCAAGCGCATGGGCTCGATGAGCAGTCTCCTCGAAATGATCCCCGGAGGAAAAAAGTTCGCCTCTCAGGTTGATACGGAGAAAGCCGAAAAGGACTTGAAACGCGTGGAGGCGATCATAAACTCCATGACCTTCGAGGAGCGGCGCAATCCTGCTATCTTGAACGGCAGCCGGCGCAGGCGCATCGCCCAGGGAAGCGGCACCACCGTCGCCGACGTAAATCGGCTGATGAAACAATTCATGGAAATGAAAAAAATGATGCAAAGGGTAAGCAAACTCGGTATGCGATCGCTGCTAGGCCGAATGCCAAACCCGTTTCACTAAAGGAGAAAGAAAACGACTATGAGCGTAACCATTCGCTTAAGCAGGCATGGAACCAAGAAAAAACCCTACTACCGGATCGTGGTGAGCGATCGCCGTTTCCCCCGCGATGGCCGATATATCGAGCAAGTGGGAACCTACGATCCCAACGCGACGAGTGGCGGACTCAAACTTAGCCGCGAGAAGGTTGAAACCTGGATCAAACGGGGCGCCAAACCAAGCCAGACGGTTTCAGAGTTGATCAAGAAAGAGAAAAGAGCTAGTTAAGCTGGTTCACATTTGGAACTTTCATGAAGGAATTGGTTCAGTACCTGGCAAGATCGTTGGTGAACCATCCCGATGCTGTCGAGGTCAAAGAGACCGAAGGAGAGGCCGCCTCGGTCTTGGAGTTGAGGGTGGCTAAAGAGGATCTGGGGCGGATCATCGGCAAGCAAGGGCGAACGGCGAAATCGATCCGCACGCTTCTTAACGCCGCAGCTTCTAGAACGAACCGCAAGGTCGTCCTGGAGATCGTGGAAGAATAGTTTTCGCGTCACTACGCGGGCATCCGTGCGGCTGATTCCCTTCGGAGAAATCGTCACCACCCATGGCCTTGACGGGTGGCTGAAGTTAAACTCTTTCAACCCAGAGACCACCGCGCTTTCCTCAATCGGTAAGATTTACGTCGAGAAGGGCGGCATAAGTACGGAATACGAGCTTGAATCGAGCAAGCCCCACAGGAAGCAGTTTCTCATCAAGTTGCGCGGCGTGGACGGGATCAGCGAGGCGGAGAAATGGATTGGCTCGACCCTCTGTATCGCTGAAGAGGCTCTTCCAAAACTAGACTCAGGCGAATTCTATCTCTATCAAGCAGTTGGCCTAGAGGTGGTCGATCTCAAAGGGGAGCAAATCGGGATCATTACTCGCACATGGGCAACAACCGGCGGAGAATTCTACGTCGTGCAAAGCGGGAATAAAGAGCTTTTCATTCCGGCGGTGAAGGAGATTATCGAAAAAGTCGACTTCACGACGGGAAAAATGATCATCAATCCGCCTGACGGGCTTTTGGATCTTTAGCGCAGCGAATTGATTTCCGTTCGTTGGCTTCACGTCCATGTTGAATTTCACCGTCATTACAATTTTTCCGCAGATGTTTGCCTCGCCTTTGGGCCACAGCATTCTGAAGCGGGCGCAGGAAAAAGCGTTGATTTCGGTCCGGTTGGTGGACCTGCGCGACTACACCAGTGATCGGCATCATGTCACCGACGACTATCCTTACGGCGGCGGCCAGGGCATGGTCATGAAGCCGGAGCCGTTGGTCGCGGCCATCGAAGACACCCGAAAGCGATCCAGCGGCGCCCGAGTCGTTCTGCTTTCACCGCAAGGACAGGTTTTCAATCAGCAGGTGGCCATTCGCCTCGCCCAGCAGAAAGAGGTGGTGCTGATCTGCGGACGCTACGAAGGTATGGACGAGCGGGTCAAGTCATTCGTCGACGAGGAACTCTCCATTGGGGATTTCACGCTGAGCGGAGGCGAGCCCGCAGCCATTGTAGTGATTGACGCTGTTTCCCGGTTGATTCCCGGCGTCTTGGGTAATGAAGAGTCGGCGCAGGACGAATCCTTCGCAAACGGGCTTTTAGAATATCCGCAGTACACGCGCCCGGAAGATTTTCGTGACATGAAAGTTCCGGCGGTGCTCCTCTCAGGCGATCATGAACGCATCGCCAAGTGGCGCCGCGAGATGAGCATCCGAATCACGGCGCAACGGCGTCCGGACCTGCTTGCCAAGGCTCCTGTTACCGTTCAGGAACGCAAACAACTCCTTACGATCCAAGCGCCCATTTATGTCGCGCTGCTTCATCATCCCGTGTACGACAAGAACCGCGAAATCGTCACGACTGCAGTTACCAACATGGATATCCATGACATCGCCCGCTCCGGCTGTACCTACGGCATTCGCGGTTTTTACGTAGTCACGCCGGTAAAACTGCTACAAAAACTCGCTCTTAAAATTATCGCCCATTGGGAGGAAGGCTATGGCAGCCAGTACAATACAACGCGCAAAGAAGCCCTTGCCTTGGCCCGAGTCCGGGACACATTGGACGATGTGCTAATCGATATCGAGAGGGAATGCGGGGAAAAACCGCTGCTAGTCGGAACCTCGGCAAAAGCTCGTAATGGCACGACCTCTTTCCTAGATCTGCGAGACATGTTACAAAGAACAGCTCGGCCTTTTTTGATCCTTCTAGGAACCGGCTGGGGATTAGCCGAAGCTGTCATCGCACAATCAGATTACGTGCTCGAGGCGATCGAGGGATTAACCGACTATAACCATCTTTCGGTTCGGTCGGCGGCAGCGATCATCCTGGATCGTCTTCTGGGGCGTTAAAATCATAGCAGCGCACTAAAAAAAGGATTTACAGCCCGGTCAAACAGACAAGATTCGGAGCCGTCACGAAGCAAGGAGCTGAGGAAGAACGCTTTGCGCTATGCACTTTGCCCTTAGCCTTCGCTAGAGGAGTAAGCCATGGATATCGTGCGTGAATTGGAATCACAGCAGTCGAAAAAGGAAATCCCTGATCTGCGGCCGGGCGAAACCGTGCGGGTCCACGTCAAAGTTGTCGAAGGAGAAAAGGAACGGACTCAGATCTTCGAGGGAATCGTGATTGCTTTATCCGGCGCCGGCAACCGCGCTACCTTCACCGTGCGCAAAGTCTCTTACGGGGTCGGCGTCGAGCGAATCTTCCCCCTGCACTCACCCCGAATCGACAAGGTCGAAGTAATTTCGCGCGGTAAAGTCCGCCGCGCCAAACTCTACTATTTACGGCAAAGATCCGGTAAAGCCGCTCGCCTCTACGGTGAGGAAGGATCGGGCAGCTGAGCCAAGGCTGACTGGTCGGCTACGCAGGTCTCGCTCCTCTCCGCGTTTGCGTCCTTGCCCTCTGGGATTGAGGTGAGGGTGCATCGCCTAATAACCCTCATCCTACCCTTCTCCCAGAGGGAGAAGGAATCACTGCTTACTTCTTTCGATTACGTTCGCCCGCCCAGGATTTGTCCCTTGCCATTGAATTCGGCTCCAGGATGAATCTTTAGCTCTCCTGCTCTCGCTTCGCCTTGGAATCTCCCGCCCGGCATAATTTCGAAGCAACCGATCACTAGAACGTTGCCAACCAATTTTCCTTCCAACCGTAGTTGTTGGGCAGAAATATGCGCTTCGACCTGAGCGTTTGACCCAATCACCAAAAGATCGCTGGCTTTGACCTCACCGGTAAATCGACTGTCGATCTTTACGGGCAGATTGTAGCTCAGCTTGCCGGAAATCGAAGAATCCGGGAACAATACCGTCCTCGGCGCGTTGCCCTGCATGAACGAGGGGTGATCCTTATTGGTTCCGTCTGACATCGCGATATGTTTCTCCGGTAAAGCCATAGGATACCACGCCAAACGGCGTTAACAAAAGCCGAACTCTGCCCCATATAACCTCGCTGCTGGATTATGGTAGCATGATCCTATGGATCTATTCGGTTCGGGCTCGCCTCAAGCGCGACGCATCGCCCAGCCCTTGGCAGACCGCATGCGCCCCAGGACTCTCGATGAATTCATCGGCCAGGAGCATTTGCTCGGTGCCGGTAAAATCTTGCGAGAAATAGTTAACGCCGGTGAGCTGAAATCGCTCATCCTTTGGGGCCCGCCGGGCAGTGGTAAGACAACCTTGGCCCAGATCCTAGCCAATGCGGCAGGGGCAATCTGCGTCCACTTTTCCGCCGTCACGTCGGGCGTGAAAGACCTGAAGAAAATAATTCAAGAGGCGGAAGATCTGCACCGGCTCGGCAAGCCCACTGTTCTTTTTGTCGATGAGATTCACCACTTCAATAAATCACAGCAAGACAACTTTCTACCTCACGTCGAGCGCGGAACCCTGATTCTAATCGGGGCCACCACTGAGAATCCTTCGTTTGAAGTTATCTCCCCTCTGCTGTCACGTTGCCAGGTCCTAGTACTGAATCCACTGTCAATCGCGGATATCGAAAAAATCATCGACGCTGCTCTCAAGGATTCAGAGCGCGGATTGGGGGCGTGGAAATTAACCCTTACTCCGGAAGCCCGCGAGTTTCTAATTCAACAGTCCCAGGGAGACGCCCGGGTCGCGCTCAATACTTTGGAAACGGCGGCGACCCTGGCGCGCAAGAACCACAAGGACATCGACCTGAGCGAAGTGCAAGAAGCGCTGCAAAAAAAGACGCTTCGCTACGACCAAGCCGGCGAAGAGCACTACAACGTAATCTCGGCTTTCATCAAAAGTCTTCGCGGCAGCGATCCCGACGCTGCGCTTTACTGGATGATGCGCATGATCGAAGCGGGTGAGGATCCGCTCTTTATCGCCCGGCGCATGATCATCTTTGCATCCGAAGATATCGGTAATGCCGATCCGCAAGCGCTCCAAGTTGCTGTAGCCGCCAAGGATGCGGTTCACTTCGTCGGTCTACCCGAAGGGCGCATTCCGCTGGCCCAGGCTGTTACTTATCTAGCGACGGCGCCGAAATCCAACGCGTCCTACAAAGCGATGCTGGCGGCGGCCAATGATGTCCAGGCACAGGGCGCTCTCCCGGTCCCATTGCATTTGCGCAATGCCCCCACCCCGCTCATGGAAAAACTGGGCTACGGCAAGAACTATAAATACGCGCACAACTTCCCTGATCATATCGTCGAGCAAGAGCACATGCCGAAAGAGCTGGAGGGGCGAAAATACTATTCACCCGCGGAATCCGGACATGAAAACCAGATCAAGCAGCGCTTGCAGAACTGGGAACAGCAGAAAAAGAAAAATCACTAAATCCTTTTCAATGCGCCGAGCGCGGTTGATCCGCCTCGGCAATTCACTTGTGTCATCTCAGCACACGGCTAATAGCGTAAACTATTCCGAACGGAACCCAAACCCATCGCAGTTCACTCCAGATCACGCGCAAACCCGTTTCAGAAAAGAAGCTTGCCACGCCGATGGGTGAAACCACGATTGGGCGCCAGGGAAAGAAATATCGCTCATTCTGAAATGGGGAGAAAAATGCCACACCCAATCCGCCATTGGTTAAGGCATCCAAGATTCCGTGAGACAACGTGGACAAGAATAGGAAAGTAAAGGTTACAAGAGAAGCCCCGCCCACGTGATTGGTTAGAATGTAAGTGACCAAAGCGCCGAGAAGTACAGCAAAGAAAATCGAATGTGTCAGGCCTCTATGGCCCAGCATATCGGCATATTGTATGCCGAAACTGAACCCAATGACATCGAGGTCCGGTATCACGGAGCAAATTGCTCCCGCGCAAAGTATCGGCCGCGTGATACTTGCATTGGGGAACATCGCTGCAATTGAAACGGGAACTACCGGATGCGTGATTATGGAGCACATGTAACGCCGAAATCATCGGGGGAACAGTACCTACAGCCGCTTGCCAAACCAAGCGGTACAATCACATAATTCAAAGTCATCTTCATTGTCATACTGCCTCACGCGACAGACACCCACAATGCGTCCGGTCGTAGACCTTAACAGCTTGGAACTTTTGGTTGCAAGGTCGATGATGCAGCGGCGCCACGGAGGTTCATTTCGCTACATTGCTCCGCCGGGTGTCCACATTTGTATTGACCACAGTTGAGCTTTTTTACTAAGTTGTGTTGGATTGACTGTCGCGTACCATTTTTTTTCAGAGGCAGGGAGACATCCATGAGCAGAAAACTTCTCTTCGCGACCGCTTTTGCCATTTTTCTCGTCGGAGCGCTTGGCCGAGGCACAGCATCGGCGCAGCAATTCTACAAAGGCAAAACCGTCCGAATCGTCGTTGGCTTCGCCGCTGGCGGAGGGTTTGATACGTATGCCCGGGCCATCGCCCGCCATCTGGGAAAGCATATAACCGGCAATCCCTCCATCGTGGTGGATAACATGGCCGGCGCCGGAAGCCTCCTTGCAGCGAACGATCTCTACAACCGCGCCAAACCGGACGGGCTTACGATAGGAAACTTCATCGGCTCGCTCATACAGCAGCAGCTATTCGAAACCAGAGGGGTGGAATTCGACGCGCGCAAGTTCGAATGGCTCGGAGTTCCGGTGCAGGATTCGACGGCCTGTGCGCTGACCAAGGCGAGTGGGATAACGAGTTTGGAAAAATGGTTTGCCGCCAAGGAGCCGGTGAAGCTGGGAGGCGAAGCGCCCGGCGCGAACGACTCCGACGTGCCACGAGTCTTGAAGGGGGTTCTGGGGCTGCCGATTCAGCTGGTCGAAGGGTACAAAGGAACCTCGCAGATCCGCCTGGCCGCCGATGCGGGAGAGATCGCCGGAGGCTGCTGGACGTGGGAGTCGATCAAAGTGACATGGCGCAAGGGGCTGGAGTCAGGAGAGGTCAACGTGGTGCTGCAAGTGAACCCACAGAGACTGCCGGACCTGCCAGGCGTCCCCAACGCCCTGGAACACGCCAAGACCGAAGAAGGCCGTGAAATTATTCGAGCGGGGATTTTGAATTCGGCCGCAATCCTAAGAGCCTATGCTCTCCCACCGGGAACTCCGAAGGATCGGGTAGAGCTACTGCGCGGCGCCTTTCTCGCAACCATGAAAGACCCTGAGTTCGTCGCGGAGATGAACAAAGCCACTCTCTCCATCAATCCCCTCTCCGGCGCAGAAGTGGAAAAAATCGCCTTGAGCTTCTTCAAGCTACACCCCAAAGAGGTGGCGAAACTCAAAGAGATCTTGATGCCGGGAAAATAGGGGTCACTCACGCTCTCGCTTTCTATCGCCCGCAATTCGGGGAAAACCTAAACAGTGGGCTGCAGCAAATCGGCAGGCCCTTATCGCTAGACTGTGTCAAAGCGATGCTTACTCTTTGATCCCTACGAGATCCAACAAGAAAGCATACGAGAACGCCGTCTCGTGATGGCGCCTAAAACGACCGGAGGCGCCGCCGTGCCCGGCCTCCATGTTGGTTTTCAGCAGCAGCCGGTTTTTGTCGGTCTTAAGCTCACGCAACTTGGCCGCCCATTTTGCCGGCTCCCAGTATTGAACCTGCGAATCATGCAATCCGCCGGTGATGAGCAGATTCGGATACGCTTTTTTTTCGACATTATCGTACGGCGAGTAGGACAACATATAGTCGTAGTACTCCTTTTGATTTGGATCGCCCCATTCGTCGTACTCGCCGGTCGTCAGCGGAATGGACGGATCAAGCATCGTCGTGACGACGTCGACAAACGGAACTTCGGCGACAATGCCGTTGAAGAGATCAGGCCGCATGTTAGTTATCGAGCCCATCAGCAAGCCGCCGGCGCTGCGGCCCATGGCGAAGAGTTTTTGCGGATTGGTAAATTGTTCGCGGATCAAGTGCTCCGCGCAGGCGATGAAGTCCGTGAAGGTATTTTTTTTCTTCAGCAGCTTGCCCTCTTCGTACCATGGCCGGCCGAACTCTTGGCCGCCGCGCACGTGCGCAATGGCGTACACGAACCCGCGATCGATGAGACTCAAGCGCGGCGACGCAAACGCCGGATCGATACTGAAACCATACGCCCCGTAACCGTAGAGCAGAACCGGGTTTTGGCCGTCTCTTTTCGTTCCCTTGAGATAAACGATGGAAATGGGGATTTCCGTGCCATCCGCTGCCCGCGCGTAGAGTCGCTCAGTCACGTAATGGTCGGCATTGAAGCCACCCAACACCTCCTCCTGCTTCAATAAGGTGCGCTGGCGCGTCACCATGTCATAATCGTAAATCGACAGCGGCGTCTTCATGGATGTGTATTCGAAGCGCAGAACCATTGTGTCAAGCTCGGGATTGTTTCCGATATGAGCGCGATACGTCGGCTCCTGAAACTCCAGATAATGTTCCTCCTCGTCGCTCCAGGGAATGACCCGGATTTGCGTCAGCCCACGTTGTCTTTCTTCCACCGCCAGGTGATTCTTGAAAATTTCGAAATCGCCGAGAAAGACATCCGCCCGATGGGGAATAACCTCCCGCCAATGTTCTTTCTCCGGCTTGTCGGTCGCCGTAGTCATCAGCCGAAAGTTCTTAGCTTGATCGTTGGTGCGAATGAGAAAGCGGTCTTCGAAATGGTCCACGTGGTACTCATGATCCCTCTCCCGCGGTAAAAAGATTCTGAAATCTCCATAAGGATCATTGGCATCCAGATAGCGATACTCCTGACTCACGGTCTGGGCAGAGACAACCATCAAGTACTTCTTGGTTTTGGTTTTGAATACATAAGTTACAAATGTCTCATCGTCCTCCTGAAAGACCAATCGGTCCTGAGACGGATCCGTTCCCAGCACATGACGCCAGATCTGGTACGCGCGCAACGTTGTCGCATCCTGCCTCGCGTAGAAGAGCGTCTTGTTGTCGTTGGCCCAGGTGAGGTTTTCAGTCACTTCGGTAAGGACATCGGTAAGAGTCTCGCCGCTTTTGAGATTCTTGAAGTAAGTCGTGTGGATTCTCCGGCCCTGAGTATCGACGGCATAAGCCAAAATGTCTTGCCCCGAGCTGACCGCGGATCCTCCGACGGAAAAGAACTCATGTCCTTGAGCCAAAACGTTGACGTCGAGCATGATTTCTTCGGTCTGTTCCAATGATCCGCGCTTGCGCGCGTAGATCGGATACTCTTTTCCCTCCTCGTAGCGCGTATAATAGAAGTAGTCGTCCCGTTTATACGGAACCGACATGTCGGTTTGTTTGAACCTGGCCTTGATCTCCTCGAAGAGCTTTTCTTCAAAAGCCTTCGTGTGAGCCATTTGTTTTTCCGCATATTCGTTTTCGGCATTGAGATAAGCAATGACTTCCGGGTTATCCCGCTCCCGCAGCCAATAGTAATCATCGAGCCGCACCCGCCCGTGCGTCTCGAGCCGCGTGGGTATTCGCTTTACCATTCACCCTCCGTAAGTTGGACTCCGACCCCGACGGCCAGAACCTTAGAAGCTTAGCCAATTTTGATGGCAATCTCTAGCCAAAATGGTGCGCCGCGCGCCTCGACGAAATACCCCAGAAAGTAGCCGTGGGAATCGATTCAGGGGGAAGATTCAGCAGTTAGGAGAGTGAATCTTTTATTTTGTCTTCGTTGTTTCCTCGACATCATTCGCTTTTATCCACCCGACAGCGCCAGTTTTGGATTTGATCATGTACCACACGCCGGCGGTGCCGGACGCTTTACCGAGGAGGGCAACATCCTCCCCGCTTCCAAGTTGCGCGATAACCTCGGATTGCGCATCTTGCTGCCCATGAAGCGAGCCTCCGGCGGATTTCACCCGAAGAGTCGCCGGTAAAGCTTCGACCGGCCCCGTAAGCAAAGACGCTGTGGCTCCGGTTGCGCCGCCCTCCCCTCCGAGCCTCCTGACGACATCCGCGACCTCGCGCGACGCCCAGTCCCTGGGACCGGACTTCATCCCGATGAGCCGTCCAGCAGCATCGATCAAATAGGTTGTCGGCAGTCCCCAAACTCGATAAGCGGATGAAACCCTGCCGTCCACGTCGAGCAACGCTGGGAAATTTAAGCCGTAGCTCTTCATGAAGTTCGCCACCCGGGCAACGCTTTCCTTTTCATTAATGGCCAATAGGGTAAGCCCCTGGCCACCTAGTTGCCGGTGCAGTCGCTCCATCGAAGGCATTTCTTCGCGGCACGGCCCGCACCACGTCGCCCAAAAATTCAATAAAACCGGGCTGCCGCGATAATTGGAGAGCGAAACGGTGTTGCCGCTCAAGTCTCGCAGCGCAAAATCCGCAGCAGCACCCTGGTTAATTTTGCTAATCCCGGCTTTGCGGAAAAGGTCATCAACGGAGGAAGCAATGTTCGGCGATTCCGCCAGCGCGAGCTTAAATGGGCAAATCGTCGCGAACATCGGGAGAAAAATTAGGATCAAATGAAAAAAGCCGCGCGCTGTATTCATGCTCTTGCCTTCCACCCGACCAGACTATCCGGATCTAAGCCTTGATGAACTTCCGGACAGCTTTGTGCGCGGCATCCGGATTGGCGAAGAAATAGCTGTGTCTTTCGTCTTTGAGCAAAACAAGTTTCGAATTGGGAATTTCCCGAGCCAGAATGTCGGATGACATGCGGTGATTAATTTCACTGGTCATGTTTCGATCGTCTTCGCCCACCAGAATGAGTGTCGGCACTCGAATATCCCCGAGCCGCCCGCTGGTATCGTGGCTCTGGCGCGCCAATACATGGCGCAAGTAAAACTCCACAGGGCAGAGGTTGGACATTCTAACTTT
>Ga0307471_100001926_pt1 | contig 11714 bp, 17 predicted proteins | sample atmos_gasesAM3C__2_FD_204566 | JGI IMG/M metagenome (GOLD analysis project Ga0307471, IMG submission 204566) | Hardwood forest soil microbial communities from Morgan-Monroe State Forest, Indiana, United States - atmos_gasesAM3C_515 | ecosystem: Environmental > Terrestrial > Soil > Temperate... | reverse complement strand
GGTCGGGCGCATCGACGACAATACGACCGGCACCTTCACTGACAACACGCCCGACGACTCGCTCACCGAGAGCCCGTTGCTCGCCGCGACGGCCGGCGGACAGACGGTGCAGGTCAACAGCATCCCGGCCGGACCCACGGGCACGCTGGCGCGGCGGATTTACCGGACGAAGGCGGGCGGCAGCGAATTTTTCCTGCTCGCGCAGATCAGCGACAACAGCCCCTCGTCGACGTTCACCGACGATGTCCTCGACAGTCAGTTGGGCGCCGCCGCGCCGCTCGTCAATCATGCCGGGGCGTCGGCGGTCGACCTCACCTCACTGCCGGCGCCGCCGGACAGCAGCTATGCCCGCCGCCTCTATCGCACCGAGGGCGGCGGGTCCGTCTATCGGTTCCTGACGGAGATTCGCGACGCGGCGGCCACTACCTACACCGACACCAAGTCGGACAACGAGCTCGGCGACGTGGCGCCGCAAGTCGCCACGCTCGGCGCCGTCGCAGGCTCGACCTCGCTCACCGTGGCGAGCACGGCGAATCTGCCGTCGACGGGCTGGGCGCGGGTCGAATCACAACTCATTTCGTGGACGGGCAAAACCTCCACGACGCTCACCGGCATCCCGCAGACCGGCACGCCAGGCGGCACGCCGCTCGTCAACGGGGCGCGCAGCGTCGGCGCGACGAGCATCGCCATCGATGGCCTCGCCGCTGCCGGCACCTACAAACAGGGCGACAGCCTGCGCTTCGAAGGGCATGGCACGTATTACGACGTGCAGGCGGACGCGACCGCGAACGGCTCCGGGCAGGTCACCGTCACCATCTCGCCGGGACTGAAACAAGCCGTCGCCGACAACGCCAGCGTGTCGAAGACGAATCTTCGCGGCGCGCTGCTCTCGGCGGTGCCGGCGGGCAGCGCCGTCGTCGCCGTGCCGCTCATCACCGGCGTCAGTAGCATCAGCATCCCGATCGCCCAGGGCGACGCCGTCAAGGTGCTCGTCGAACGCAACGACACGGCGGCGCAGACCGCGCTCGCGGCGGCCGAAGGCGAGGGCGACGGCGTCGTCGAGTTTCCGATTCAGGACTCGAAACTCACCGCGATCACGGCGGCGGCCCGCGGCGACGCGGAGCTGCTCCTGTTCAGTCGTCCGATCGGCACGCTGCGCTACGCGACGCGTGACGTCAAGACGCATAGCGGCGCACCGATCGCCGTGAACATCCCGGCGCTCGGAATCAATCGCACGTTCACGATTCAGTCAGTGACGATCGATCAGATCGGCATCGCCGCCGATGCCACGGCGCCCCGGTTCATGGTGGAAGCCTCGACGGTCCGGTTCTCGCTTGCGGATGCGTTGCGGCGGCTCTTGTAAGGGAGACGAGGCATGCCCGTACTCAATCGCGATTGGTACAACTCGCTCATCGATGACGATGGTACCGGCACGATCGGCAGCGTCTTGGACAAGGCGGCCGTCGATGCGCTGATGGACGTGATCGACGCGGCGCTGGTGCCTGGAGGCTTCGTTATCTGGCAACTGGGCGGCTTTCCCAGCAGTTCGGCGGTGTGGCTGCGCGGCGATGCTCAGTGGGCCGCGATCGGCGAAGCGGACGTCACCAATCTCGTGACTGATCTCGCGGCGACCGAAAAGACCGCCAACAAGAACGCGGCGAACGGGTACGCCGGGCTCAATGCCTCGAGCAAACTCACCGGCTCACAGCAGGTCTACGGCACCGCCGCCAACACGGCAGCCGAAGGGAACGACACGCGCCTGTCGAACGCCCGCACGCCGACGGCACATGCGAGCACGCATATCGACGGTGGCAGCGATAATTTCCGACTCGATCAACTGTCGCCGCCGATCGACGTGACGACGCTGAACGCGTCGACGTCCGCGCATGGCTTGCTGCCGAAGTTGGCGGGCGGCAGCACGCTCTTTCTCCGCGCCGACGGCACCTGGCAAGCGCCGCCGGGATCCGCCGGCACCGTCGCTGGGCCAGGCACGACGGTGGTGGGCAATCTGCCGACGTGGAACGACACGACCGGGACCTCGCTGGCTGACAGCGGGATGCCGATCAGCGCGGTCAAACTGACGCCGCAGTCGACGACCGCGACCGGCAATCAGGCGGATTTCAACCTCACGCAGAAGTTTACCTATCTGCGCTGCACCGGGGCGGCGCCGGTGTTCGGCGGCTTTCAAGTCAACGGGGCCGCGCCCTCGGACGGCGACCGCGTCCGGATCGTCTGTCTGGGCACGACGGCGAAAGTGGCGCACCAGGAAACCGGCTTCGAGTCAGTCGCCGCCCATCGCGTCATTTGCCCGAGCACGACGGGCCAGATCGTTGGCGTCAATGGCGTGATGGATCTGATCTACGACGGCACCACCGGACGGTGGCGGGAAACGGTGCTGGAGCCGGGCGCACCGATCGACGTCGCCTTCAGCGCGGGCAATTTCACCGGGAACGGATCGATGACGTGGACCGTTGGCAGCGGCGATCAGGACACGTTCGCCTACGTGCAGCGCGGCAAAGTCGTCACGCTCTTCACCAGTATCAACTCATCGACCGTCGGCGGCACGTTAAACAACCGGTTGAACATCGCCTTGCCGAATGGCTTCGTGGTGGCGAAGTCGACGCGCAACCAGGTGCACCTGTTCGACAACAACGTCGGCGTCTCGGGCATCGGCGTGTTGACGGCCGGCGCCAGCGTGATCGGCTTCGGCCGCTTTGACAACGGGAATTTCGCCGCGTCGACGGACGGCACCTATGTGCTCGGCCAGACGGTATTCGAGGTGAACTGATGTTCGACGCAGACGAGGCCCTGCCGTTCATTGCGTCGACGGGTGCCGTCTGGACGCCCGTCCGTCACCTGTGGGTGCCGACGGAGCATCCCAAGCACGCGCTCGCCTACATCGACGGCAACAGCGGGGCCGAGATGGGGACGGTCGCGGCGAACAACACGCCGCAACAGGTGATGCCGCGGGACACGTGGATCACCATCGACTTGGCGCCCTATGGCATCCCGAGATCGACGGTGGCGATCCTTGGGATTTTTATGATGGTGTCGTCGGGGTACGCTGGGTTGCCGCCGGTGTCGTTTAGCGTCACGGTTCGGTCGCCCGGATTCATCGGATTAGGGTTGGGCGATTATATTGCGGCGACGACGGCGGCAGAGGAGGCGGGCTATAGGAGTTTCGTGACATGTCTGTTGCCAGTCGTGGATCGGCGAATTGAATTCTCGTATCAGCAACCCTTGTCTACAACGGCAGAGGCCATCGCCAACAGGACGGGCGCGCCGCAGATCCTGCAACTGATCGCGGCGGCCATCTTCGGCGGATAAGGACACGATGGCAATTCAGATGACGCTCGGTGAAGTCCTCGAGGCCGAAGTCGCGCTCACGCGGCTGGCGGCGATGCCGTGGCCGGTCCGCACCGGTTATCACATCAGCAAATTGCTGCGACTGCTCCGCGTCGAAACGCAGCTGTTCGAGCAGCAGCGCATCGCCGCCGTGCGCGAGTTCGGCACGCCGCGACCGGCGACCGATGAGGAACGGGCACGCGGCAACGGTGAGGAGATCACGCAGGTGCCGCCGGCGCGCATGACGGAGTATCTCCGGAAGGTCACGGAGCTGCAGCAGCTGCCGATCACCATCGACTGGGCACCGTTGACGATCGAGGCGTTCGGCGATCAGCGACTGACCGGTATCGATATGCTCGCGCTCGGTCCATTGGTGATGAACGGCGCCGGCGAAGGAGCCCAACATGGATGAACGACGATTGTCGGTGCTCGGTGCCACGTCGGCGGTGAAGTGGTATGTGGTCGGCGTCGTGGTCCTCGCCTCACTGACGATTGCCAGCGTGTCGGTGATCGCGATCTTCGCGCCGGACACCACGGCCATCGCGACCGTCATCGGGTTCAGCACGCCTCTCGCGTTCGCGCTGCTGAGCGGCGGACTGCATAGGATGGCCGTGGCGATCGACGGCAAACTGTCACAGCTCGTGGGGGCGTCTGAGGACCGCGCACGGCTGATCGGATTGCTGGAAGGATTGAAGAAAAATCCGGACACGAATATTTCCTGATGGCCTGGGAACGATCGTTCGACGAATGGCTCGCCGCCGGCGCCCTCGTGACGCGGATGTATCGGGAGGAGCTCGGCCGCGAGGGCGATCCGTCCGGCTGGGTCAACTGGCTCGCCCATTGGCGCGAGGGCGATCACGGCGCGGATTTTGAAAACTGGTTACGACGGCAGTTCCGCGACTCGGAGGAAGCACGTCTACGGCACGGCTCATCACCTTCGGGGACGCCTGATCCGCCGGCCCCGGAACTGCCGCCAGCACCACCCGCCGTCGTCGTCCCTTTCCCGACGCCACCGCTCCGGGCGACGGCGCCGATCCGCGTGACCGATGACAGCGACGACGTCATCAATCGCGTGTACTCGTACTGGCCGAACGCGTGGCTGCACGGCAGCACCGCCTATGTGTTTGTCGGCGACCGCGGCGGGCCTCCGCGTTTTTTTGCCGTCGACCTCGCGACCGGCCAGGTCATGCGACTGGGCTCGCCGCTGCCGTATGCCGGCGAGAGCGAGGGCTGGTACTGGGATGCCGACGGCCGGATTTACCTGACCGACGGGCCGCGCCTGCGCCACGTCAATCCGTTCGCGCCGCACGAAGACCGCGTCGTGTTCGACATTACCACTGACCTCCCCGGCAACTATCAGGACTGCGATCTCTGGCAGGCGCACAGCAGCGACGACGGCCAGACGCATTCGGCGACGGTCCGCCGGATCACGAGTGGCACGTTCCCGAAAATCGGCACCGTGTGCGTGCGACAGGGACGCGGCGTCGATTTTTTCGATGCACACGGCGAGCTCGACGAATCGCAGGTCACGCCGGACGGGCGCTATCTCGTCATCAAGGAGTTGCTCGACGGCGAGCTGCTGAGCAATCGCATCATCACGGTCGGCACGCGCGAGACGCGCCTGCTGCGAAAGGCCGACGGCGCCGTCGGGCATTCCGACTGCGGGCCGGGACTGCTCATCGGCGAATGGTCGCCGCCGCCTGGATCCGATCACGGGCAGTGCGTCCGGTGGGACCTCGACGGGCCGCTTGTGCCGTCACGGCGCCGCGAGTTGTTCCCGACGTGGAACATGGGCCACGTCTCGCTCCGCGGCAGTCGGTGTGTGTTGAGCAACGATACGCACATCAGCCTGGTGTCCCTCGAGGGCGGCGGCGTCGTCGATCTGCGGGCACACGGCATGGTCGTCCGCGATTCGAACCGGCCGTACGACTTTCAGGTGCGCGCCAATCTCGACCCGACCGGCACCGTGGCGACCTACATCACGAACAACGGCACCGAACGATTCGACATGTACCTGCTGGTGCTGCCGGCGGCCGCGTGACACCGCTCCCCTTCGGCGTCTATCGCAAAGTCGAGGGGCGCACGGGCGTAGGGAAGCTCTATCAACTCCTGATGCTGGCGCGCCATCACACGACCGGAGAACAGGCGGTGATTTACATTCCGCTGCGCGTCGAGCCCGAATGGGCGGGCACGATTCGCCCGTGCTATCTGGAGCGGGAGGCGTTCGCCCGCAAATTTGTCTTCGTCGGCGAAGCGTTGCCGGATCCGGTGGAGCGGCAATGACGCGACTGCTGCGCGTTCTCTGTTGGCTCGGCCTGCACGACTGGTATCACGCAGGCATTCTCGGCCAGGTCCGCACGTGCCGCCGTCCCGGCTGTCGGGCAGTCCGCCTGCACTAACGTCGACGACGTCGACGGCGCTGAAGTCGGACAGGGCGGCGGAGAATGACGCTCGGCTTGGTCGCGTTGTTGACGTAGATGTGCCGCTCGTCGACGGCCGGCTCGCCTTCCCAATTCAGAGTGACGAATACGCCTTTGAAGACCTCGACCGGCCCAGATGGCGCGTAGATGATGCGCGGCGGCATGGGCGGATTCTAACCGGTCAACCGGCCCCTGTTCCGTGGGGGTGTCAGTTAGGGTGTCAAATCGACCCCCATGTGCCGTTTTCTCAATGATTTCTGGCCGAATCTGGCACCGTTCTCAAAATCCACATTTGCCACAACACGGAACCGGTGGACGCGCGCGGACGCCGCGCACGATTTTCTTAGAGTTTTCGTCCGTCCGCGTCCGCACCTTCCGCGACCGTCCGTCCGTGGGGGTGTCAGATAGGGTGTCAAACGACCGAACCGCGCTGGCGGACCGTAGGCGCGACCGGACGGCGGACGGGTCACCGGTCGGACCGGCGGCCGGTCGGTCCGTGGCGCGTCGCTGGTGACGTCTGGCATCGCGTTTTACCGGCCGCGCCTGACCGCGCGTTCGAGGCGGTCGACCAGTTCGGTGACGTCTCGGCGCCAGTCCTTCGCATTGACGAAGGCGTTGTCGAGGCGTCCGGTCAGCGGGTCGCGTCGCGTGTAGTAGGTGACCACCGTGCCCGTGGGCAGATGCAGTTCGCAGTGGCCCGCCGACTCGTCCCACGGCAGGCACAACGCCGACGGCACCTCGAGGCCCCGCTCAGGCCGCGCCAGCTGCCGGGCATCCAAATCGAGCATCACGTCGCACGTCGGCACGTGCACGACGAGATGGCCGTCCCACGTCGGACCGATGACCGGTCGGGTCGGCGGCAGAAAGACACCGCCCGCCGGATCGTTGCTCACCATGTAGCCGCCGCGCCGGTGATATTCGTCGGCGCCGCCAGGACAGCCCTCGTCGAACCATCGGACCCCAGCCGGATTGATGGCGCGCACGGTGACGGGTAACGGCTCAGCGGCGATGTCGAACCGCGCGAGCGTGTCGATGCCGAGACGGGTCGCGGCGACGCAGTAGCCGTGACATCGCATGAACGGGGCGATCGTCGGCGGCGCGAGCTCGACGAGCCGTCGAATCACTTTCGATGGGCGCATGGGCAAACGACCTCGCCAGCACGTCGCGGTTCGCTGCGAGGCCCGACCGGATGCCATTCCTCTACGCCACACAGTAGGGCTGCATGACCCAGCGTAGAAGCGCCGCGTTGCTTACCGGCCCGACAGCTCATGACTTTTTCCGCAGGGCATCGATGTCGACCCAACTGCCGTCGCCGGGCGCGAGGCCGGCAATCCGGCCGCCGTGAATCGCGCGCAGACCGCGCGTGCGTTCCGCCAGTTCGTCGGCGAATTCCGGCGGCATCCTCGACGTGTCGAGGTCGAGAAACGATCCGTAGCCGGTCGTGAGGCCGGCGAGCGCAGTGACCACCATCGGCCCGCCGATACGTTCGATCGCCTTCGCCGCGTCGACGAATTCATGGTCGGACAGCCACCGGTCGGGCACGCAGCCGTGCATACACGACATTCGCTTGACGACACCCCACACCCGGCAAATCAGCGGACGCACGGCGTAGACGGCGCAACGCTTCCGGTCGGTCAGGTAGATGCACGTGTAGTCGCTGCGCACAGCTGGCGACCGGTGGTCGCGATCGGCCTTTCGCATCCGGTCCGCCTCGAGGGTCGTCATTGGAATCGGGCCGCAGGCAGTCGAACACAGCCCCTTGCAGGCGACGCGCGGCAGCTGCGCGTAGATCGCTTCGAGTTTGTCGATGGCGCGGCGGGCGGTCTTGCGGCTCAATTCGCGATGTCCTTGAGAGCGTCACGTCCAGCCGCGCACCGACTCGCGAGCTTGACCACCAACTCGTACGCGAGCGGACCGCCAGCCTCCAACACGAGTTCGCCCAGGCCCGCCATTTCTTCCTCTGACGGCGTGACCTCGCCACGGTCAATCGCGAGGCAGAGACGATCGACCATCTCGCGCACGCGAACGATTCGCTCTAGGGCGGTCATCACGCCTCGTTCCGTGCGTACCCTCGCGAGCCAGCCCACAAGATCGACGTCGACCTCGAAGGACGCCTGCGGCAGCGGCGCGATCACGTCCCATTTGAATCGCTGGTGCAATCTCACCGCGTCGTCGCACTCGACGCCCGCCGCGAGCAGAATGGCGAGCGCCAGTTGCGCCGGTCCGCTGCCGCCGTAGCCCCAATTGAAGCCGTCGGGACTGTGATTCCAGACCCGTTGCGATGCCGTCGGGCTGAGTCGCACGCCGTCGATCCAGACCGTTCGCGTCCGCCACTCGCCGCGAATCGTGATCACCGGTCGTTCTCGTCGTCGTCGTCGAACGTGTCGGCGAACGTGTCGAGATCGGCGTCGACGTCGTCGAACGATTCCATGCCCCACCACGTGCGCGAACAGGCGCGGCAGAACACGCACGCGTGCCCGTCTTCGGTCCACAGCCGAAGCGGCACGTCGCTCTCGGGGATCGCCACGTCGCAGTAGGAGCAGTTGTCCGACTGCCGGTCGTTCGGCGCATCCCAACGCACGCGCGACCAGTCGAATCCCGGTTTCGGTTCGATGCCGTTCACTGGTCGTACTCCGGATCGTCGCCCATCCGGATCACCTGCAGCACGAAGGGGCACTCTGCAAAGTAGGCGCGCGCGTGGTCGATGAACTCCTCGACAAACCGTCGCGTGTTCGGCGGCAGATTCGGATGACGTGTCGCCAACTGCAACACGCCGATCATCGTCATCACCGTTTCCGGCTTGAGGAGCAACTCCATCGGTGGATGGTTGAGGATTTCCTCCGCCATGTGCGTCGCCCAATCGTCGTATTGGTCGCGCGGCGCCGGGCTCATGACGCTTTCCGTCCGAGTATCGTCGCGACGCAGTCGGCGCACACCAACAGGAGATTGTCGATGGCCGGTTCGTGGTCCGACTGATGGCACGCGGCGCAGAGCACTTCGCCCAACTCGTCGGCGTCCGCATCGACGAAGTGCGCCACCGCCGCGTGTTCGTTGGCGACGTGTTTACAGACGATGAAGCCGCGCCGTCGCCCGTGCGTTGTGCAACCGACGTCTACCATGTCACTTGCCTCGGAAAATCGTGTCCATGCGCGTCGCGGCCTCCGCCTTCATCTTCGGCGTGAATTCCGCGTAGATGTCGGCGGTCGTCGACAGTTCGCTGTGTCCGAGGATCCAACTCACTTCGTGCAGCGGCGTGCCGTCCTCGAGCAGCAGCGTCGCCGCCGTGTGACGCAGCCGATGCACGTGCCCGGAGCCGGTCAGGTCACGCAGCGCCCGGCGCAGCACGTTCGGCTGCACCGGATTGCCCCGTTTGTTCTGCGCGTGGCGCACGTGGCCGCGGCGATCGAGCACGCTGGCCGTGAAGACGAGGTCGTGCGGATTGCGCCAGTCGCCGCCGGCGCGGAGTCGGTCTTCCTTCTGCGCGCGTTGTCGGAGTTTCAGCATCGCTATGACGAGCGCCGGCATCCGCAGCGTTCGCACACTGCTCTCTGTTTTCAGATGCGAGAGAACCTGCAGACCACCATGATGTTTCCGGTAACTCTGCACCTGTTGATCGACCGTCAACAGTCCGCCGGTCCAATCGATGTTCCGCCACGCCACGCCGAGCACTTCGCCGAGTCGCAGACCCATCGTGATCATGATGATGATGGCCGCGCCGAGCGGATGCCCCTTCGCCTGGTCGATGAGCGCGGCGCCTTCGTCCACGGTCAATCGCTTGATGGCTCGTGTGACCCGTTTGCCACGAGCGCCACCGGTGCGCGGTTGGACCGTCAACGCCGCCGGATTGTAGGTCATCAACCGCTGCTGCATCGCAAACTTGAACATCTGCGAGAGCAGGCACCGGAGATGCGTCGTCACCGGGCGAGGTCCGCACTCGCGGAGAAAGGTCTGGAGTTTACGCACCGGTATTTTTTCCAACCGGAGCGTGCCGAGCGCCGGCACGATGTGATTGTCGATTAGCCCTCGATACAACTGCTGCGTGCCCGGTGTCCATTCGGCCGCGTCGATCTGCGTCTGATACCACTCCTCGGCCCACTGCGCGAGCGTCGGCGTCGTTGTCGTCAACAGTTCGTTGTTTTCTTTTTTGCCGAGGAGCACGTTCATCGCCTGCCCGCACGCCGCGCGCGTCGCCCCGTAGACGGTTTTGCGTCGACGTTTGCCGGTGATTTCGTCGCGTTCGCCCAGGTCGACGCGCCCCATCCACCGACCGTCGCGTCGCTGTGTGATCGTCCCTTCGCCCCGTCCGCGTCTCATGGTCCGCTCCTGCCTGAAAGATGGAATTCCGTGCACCGCATGATGCCGTTGCGTGATATAAGCGCCGACTGCGACCCCCCTTGAACCCTTTTTCGAGGCGTTATGAGCCACGTTCGGAGTTACGATGACGACCGCGCACTATCCCCCGGCTCTCATCCCACCGAACCCTTGGCGCGTCTTCGCCGAGTTTCGGCGATTGCCGATTCCGCAGCAGCGGCGAATTGCTGATCTGATTCATGTAAGCCTTCCTCAGCCGCCGCCTCGATCAGCGACAACAAGATCACGCGTTTGTTCAGCACCACTTGCGGCCATGCGGTTGCTATCCGCACGAGCTGACGCGCGATCGCCAGCGGCACCGCCGCGGGCAGTGCCGTCAGTTCGCGTACTACATCGAGTCCGATGAGCGGCGCCAGCTGCGCGAGCTCGTCGACCTTGATGTGTTTCACCTTCCGGGTGACGTAGTCGGTCATCCATCCGCGTTTCTGCCCGATCGCGCGGCTCAATGCCGCGCGATGTCCGTGGTCCTCTGTGCGAATGTCGATCTCGCGACGCAGGCGTTCCTCGACTTGCATCTGTCGCGTTCGGTGTGTCATGCCCGCAGAGTGTAACAGAGGTTCCATGACGTTGACGGAGATTCCGTTACAATAGATGCCGATCGTCACGATTTACCGGACATACCCTATCATCTCTGCAGTGCCGTGGGTTGACAGTAGCGGAGATTTCGTTACAATCCCACGCGCTATGACCGCTACCGCTACCAATATCCGATCGTCGTTGCTCACCGCCGCGCAAGCTGCCAAATATCTGCACTTCGGCAGTCCGCACTCGTTTCGGCAGGCCGTGGTCGTGAAACAGATTCCGCACCGCCGCCACGGTCGGCGTCTGTTCTTTATTCAGGCCGAGCTCGACGTCTGGCTGAAGCGTCGCACGGCCGCCTTGCTCAAGGAACGCACGAGCGCGCTGAAACGCCGACGCCGCAAGACCGCCGCCTAGCCCGACATCACCGTCTGCGGAAGGTTCTCCACACATGGGACGCTCGAAGCGCCTGGCGCGCGTAGAGACGGCACCGGCGGTGACGCGCCTGCTGTTGCGGCCGGCGGAAGTCGCGGCCGCGATCGGCATGGGCCGATCGAAAACCTATGAACTCATCGCGCGCGGCATCATTCCCAGCATCCGCGTCGACGGAGCGCCGCGCGTGCCGGTCGAGGCATTGCGCGACTGGATTGCGCGGCAGTTGGCCGCGCGGGAACAGGCTGTATGACGCTCGATCTGGCGAGAGTGGAACGCGGCGAGCCGACCGCCGTCGCCGTGTTGCAGTCGCGGATGGACACCATCCTCGACGTGATGGCGAACGTGCTCGAGACGGGCAAGGACTACGGCAAGATTCCCGGCACCGACAAACCGACATTGTTCAAACCGGGCGCCGAGAAGCTGTGCCTGACCTTCTCGCTCGCGGCCAGTGATCCGCTCGTCGAGGATCTGTCAACCGACGACGAGATTCGGTACCGTCTCCGCGTGCCGATCACGGCGTCGGACGGGCGCGTTCTGGCGGTCGGCATCGGCGAGGCGTCCACCGGCGAGGAGAAATACCGGTGGCGCCGGCCGGTGTGCGACGAGGAATTCGCGGAGACGCCG
>Ga0307471_100001925_pt1 | contig 11715 bp, 9 predicted proteins | sample atmos_gasesAM3C__2_FD_204566 | JGI IMG/M metagenome (GOLD analysis project Ga0307471, IMG submission 204566) | Hardwood forest soil microbial communities from Morgan-Monroe State Forest, Indiana, United States - atmos_gasesAM3C_515 | ecosystem: Environmental > Terrestrial > Soil > Temperate... | reverse complement strand
AGAGACTGGCTGGCGGCCATGAACAGGCGATTTTTCTTGGCGCCGCCGAAACAGAGATTCGCGCATGTTTCGGGAAGATGAATTTTGCCAATGAGCGTACCCTCGGGCGCGAAAACGTGCACGCCGTTGAAGCCTTCGCCGGCCCATCCGGCGGCAGACCAAACATTTCCGTCCACATCGCAGCGAATGCCATCGGATGAGCCAGGCGACATGTTCACAAACATGCGGCCATTCTTCAGGCGCACGCCGTCCACGACGTCGTAGACGCGAATCGGGCGCGGGTCGCCGGGGTTGCGGGGAGTTCCCGTATCCACGATGTAGAGTTTTTTCTCGTCGGGAGAAAAGCAGATGCCGTTTGGCTTGTCCATGTCGCTGACGACGACGGTGGCTTCGCGCGTCTTCGGGTCGAGCCGGTAGACGTTGGCGGGCAGCTCGAACGGGGCTTTGTGGCCTTCGTAATTTGACATGATGCCGTAGCCCGGATCAGTGAACCAGATGGCGCCGTCGGAATGCACGGCGAGGTCATTCGGGGCGTTGAGTTTTTTGCTTTGAAAGCTGCCCATCAACACAGTGATGGTGCCGTCGTATTCGGTGCGCGTCAGCCGGCGCGAGTCGTGCTCGCAGGTGAGCAGGCGGCCCTGGCGATCGCGGTAGTTGCCATTGCTGTAGTTCGACGGATTGCGGAAGACGCTGACCTCTCCGGTGTCCTCGAGCCAACGCAAGATGCGGTTGTTGGGAATGTCACTCCACAGAAGATAGCGGCCATCGCCAAACCAAACAGGACCTTCCGACCAGCGCGTACCGGTGTATAAGCGCTCGACGGCAGCGTTGCCAACTTTGTATTTTGCGAAGCGCGGGTCAATCACTTCCACGGCTGGATCGGGATAAGCGACGGGATTTTTCCGTTCCTGCTCGTCGGCAAAAGCTAGAGGCTTGCATGCCAGCGCTGCCGCGGCGCTGGCGGTCACGTTCATGAATGCGCGTCTGTGCATTGGTCGTCCTCCGCCGCCGGCAATGCCGGGCAGGCGCAATGTATCACGGGCGGTTCTCGCGTGGGATAGCGCGTCTGATTTTCATCAAGCGATCTTTGGGCGATGAAGCCTCAAATCGCGGCATGCCCCAACGACAAAGAGCGTCAAACCGGAGCTGTCGCGGCGTGTCGCTTGCGGCCTTAGTGTGCGCCGCGTACGGTCGGGCCATCGGGCCAAATTCAAATTCAAGGAATAGGAGACTTCCGATGAAAAAAACGATTCTGAAGACAGTGTTTGCGGCAGGTTGCGCTGTGATGTTCACGAGTGCATCTCTCGCCGCCACCAAGTTTGACCATGCCGAATACATGAAACCGAAAACGGAGGGACAAAAAAAGGATGATCATCCGGTGAAAGGGAGCGTTTCCTTCGACAAAGAAAAGAAAACAGTCGAGTTTCTGGACGAGAAGGGTGTCTCGGTCATCAGTATTCCAGATGACAAGATCAAGAGCATGCTTTATGAGAAGACCTCCAAGCCGCGGTACGCGGAAGCCCTACTGATCAGTCCGTTCTTTCTCTTCACGCATTCGAAGAAGCATTTTCTGACCATTCAGTACACGGATGCAAACGGCCAGGGAAAGTTCGCGATGATCCACATGGATAAGGGGAATGCGCGGGACATCGTGGCGGCGGCCGAAGCGGAGACCGGCAAGACGGTGGATCGAAGCGAAGAAAAGTGAGGGGATGGGGCGCAGCACGTTGCAGCGGGCTGCGTCCCTACAAGCACAGGTCTAAAGACCCGCCGCTGCAATTGCGGTTGCGAGATTAGGGATGGGCGGTAGCGCGGTCACGGATGGCTTTCTCGGTGAGGAGAGCCTGCTGGCGGACGCGGTCGGAGACTTCGCGGAGTTCGCGCTGGTAGGGACGAATAGCGGGCAAGTCATCTACTTGGCCGACGAGGTAGAGGGCGCGGAGGGCTTCCCAGACTTGTTCGTCGCCGGGGTCCACGGTGGCGATTTCGGTTCCGGCGGAGACGTTTGCGCCCGGAGCAACGGAGAGGGTGCGAATGCGGCCGCTGATGGGAGAGCGGAGTTCCGAGATTTCCTGATCTTGTTTAGGCCCGCCCGCAGAACGGTCGACCTGAATTTTCGCGATCAGGCCACCCTGATGGATAGCGGTTCCGACTTTATCGGTGTCGGTCACGCGGCCAGGGCCAGCAGTAACGATTTTGGCGGGTTGCAAGAGGGCAACGATTTGCGCGCGGCCGGAAGCGTCGCCAAAGCGCACCAACGAAAGCGCGGCGTTGCCTCGCACCATGGCCGAAGAGTCCTGGAGCATTTTCAGAAGCGTTTCGTGAAATGCCGAAACGGAAGTGTCCTGGCCCATGACCCAGGCATCGGTGTTGCGGACCTCTTCGACAGAATGCGTGGCGAGTCGTGATAATTCCGGATACCACTGCGTCGCGGCGGCATCGTGCCGACCCATGCGCTCACCGACTTGCACGAGCGCATGCTGGATATGGCGCGGATGTTTTTCGTCCTGCAAATACTCGCTGACTTGTTTATCGGAGAGCTGGCGGCCGAACCAGGTGTTCCACCAGAAGAGGAAAGGCATGAGGACGATCAGCCAGGCGGTGAGAAAAAAAAGGAAACGATTCCGTGGGGACATTTTGTGGTGCGGGGAAGCGGGTTTCTCGGAGGAATTCTCCGGAGAAAACTCGGGTTGATCACCATTTTCTGGAGAGGATGGAGGGCTGGCCATTTTTCGCTAGATCGCTAGCTCTCTTCAGGTGCCGAAGGCGGTTTCGGGGAATCAGCCTGCTTCTTTCCAAAAAGCCCCTGGTCGCGGAGTTCCCAGAAGGCGTTGAGGAAGAAGACTCCGGAGATACTCAGCATGATGATGCTTTCGAAGAGGCCGTCCACGGTGGTGATCGTGCCGCTGGCGATGATCCAACCGATCCCCGCGAGGGGGATGAGGCCGAGCAGGATGGAGATCAGGAGCATCACAGGAGCCAATAGTCCTCCTCAAAAGCAACTGAGGCCGGGCTAGCTAAGTCCGGCCTCTTACATTGGAGCCCTTAGGGCTTAAAAGTGGCGTCAACCGTCTTGGTGTCCTTCGCGGCAAGAGTCACTTTGACGTCTTGTTCGCCGAGCTTTTCGTGGACGAAGGCCAGCGTATAGTCGCCCGGTGGCAAGCCTTTGATTTCAAATTTGCCATCGGGACCGGAGACTGCGTAGAAGGGGCTCTTGGTCACGTTGACGAACATGCGCATCCAGGGATGCTGGTTGCACTTCACGGGCAGCATGATTTCTTCACGGGCGAAATTCTTTTCGAGAGCCGCGGCCTGCGGTGGCTGGGATTCGTTCCACTCGCGATTGTCTTTCGGCGTGGGGTGAATATTGTGCGTGGTGGGATCGCTGTTGGCGATCTTGATGGTCTGGCCGGCCATCACGCCCATAACGTGCGGATGGTATTTGCAGCCGCTCTGATCGAGGGTGATGGCTTCTTTGGGAACGTCGAAGGTGCGGTTGCCGAGGCCTTCCTTCACATAGACAAAAACGTTGGAAAGGTGGCCGGCGGTGGCAACAACGTTTTCCGCCGTGTTGGTGCCTTTGCAGGCGGGATCCTGGCTCATGTCAATCTTGGCGGCTTTGGGAGCTTCGCCATCGAGTTTCACGGTGCCGCTGACGCTGGCGGCCGTGGCGGGATCAATCGGAGTAGCAGCGGGAGCGGGCGCCGCAGCACTGGGAGCAGCCGGCTGTTCTTCTTCCTTCTTGCCGCATCCGGCGAGAAGGACAAGAGCCAAAAGTGTGGGCATAAAACAAACGGACAACCAAGTCTTCGTTTTCATGTCTTTACTCTACCTCTCCTGAGTTTTGAAAGCTCATGCAAATTCTATTTGGAGCCGCCGCGGCCGGCACCGCTAGCCGACTTGCTGCCGGGGGATGGGCTGTCGCCTGCCGCGCGCGTACGACCCATCGAGGCGCTTACGCGCCGCTGCTCTTCTGGCGTGAGTTGCAGAATGTAGTCCACGAGAAGTTTTGTTTGATCCTTGTCGTAGCCCTGGAACGATGCAGGAGTAGGACCGGAGAAAACCCAGCGGTTGTTCACGCGCTTGAACAATCCGGAAGGCATGGAGGTGCCGGGGCTGATGGCTTGCGGGTCGATAATCCAGCGCTCCATCCAATCGGGTTTCAAACGCCCGCGGGCTTGCAGGAAGTTGGGGGCGGTGGCGATTTTATCGTGAGCAGGGTCGCCCGTGGCGTGGCATTTCAAACAGGGCGCCGCGGTGCTGCTGAAGAGGCTGCGCGCCATCTCGGTTTCTTTTGCGGTCAGGACGGGAACTTCTTCCGGAATGTAAGGAAAGGGCTGCCGTGAAAGCGCCTGGAAAAAGCGGACGAGCTTGCCCAGTTCGTTTTCTGAGAAAGAGAACGTGGGCATACGCACTTGCAAGTAGGAGCGCACGCCGTTGCGATTGTTGTCTTTGTCGCTGAGCGACGGATTTTTCAGGAAACGGAGCATCCATTCGGGATCAACGCGAGAGCCTTCGGTGAGGAGCTTGGGAGGGAGTTGCTCCTGGACGTCCCGGTAGCGGGCCATGGCCATGAGGGAAGTCTTCTGGCCGGGGATGAGCTGATGACAGCCCATGCAGTTATATTTCTTGACAACCCACCAGCCTTCTTGAATGTCACGGCGATAATCCAGCGGGCGGTATTGATAGTTGGCGGGAAGAGGGTTTTCCTGGCTGCCCAGGAGGAAAGTTGTGAGGGCGCGAACCTGCTCTTTGGTGAGATGCAGGTTGGGCATGCGCAATTTTTCGGTTTCGGGCTTGTCCTTGCCCTTGTCCCAGATATTCGGCTCGGCAAGTTTGTGCTCGAAGAAACCCTTTTGGTCGTACCAGGGATTTTTTGCGGGTCCTTCGGGCAAACGGGCTTGATCGTCTGTATCGGTGATGGGTTCGCTGCCTCCGCGCTGGGCGATGTCCGTGAGCAGTGCGAAATCCAGGCGCTCGATGGGCTTGCTGCCTTCGATGGTCAACTCGGTTCCGATGCGGCCTTCATCCTCGAGTCCGGAAATTTCATGGCAACCGGCGCAACCGAAGTGGCGAACCCACTTCTTGCCTTCTGCTTTCAGATTCGAATCATCCATGAATGAAGCATCGGCGTAGGAAGACGGTTCCTGCTTCTTCAAGGAGATGAGATAGGTGGCGACGTCTTCGGCATCCGACGGAGCGAGCCGCAGACTGGGCATTACGGTCATGTTCTGGACTTGCAGTTCGTGGCCGTCGTTCGGGCACTTGCTGTGATCCAAATCAAAAACGAAAGGAAGACCCTTCTTCTTGTAGTCCTCGGGGCCGATGTCTTTCTTTTCGTACGGGCAATAGGGACGCGTGCGTTCGCGAGCGTTGTGGACCCAGCGGACAAGGTAGTCGTAATTGTCTTTTTCGCCCACGCGCGTGAGATTGGCGGCGAAAGTTCCGCCCTGCACTTGATCGCCTTCGCCGATGGAGTGGCATGCCAGGCAGCCGCGCGTTTCGAATAGCTCTTTTCCGTGAGCGGCGTTGCCGCGATTGTGCTTGGGCAAGGAATCGGTCAGTGCCGACTGCCAGATGAAGGCAGAGATGGCCTTGATCTGATCGTCGTTGAGACGGAAATTCGGCATCTTGGTGGTGGCGCGGAAGCCGCTGGGCTTCTTGAGCCACACCGGAATCCAATTCTTGTTCAGCTTGAGGCGAATGTCCTTCAGATTAGGGCCGACCTTCTTCATGTCTTCCAGAAGGCTCTTTGTAGAGCGGTCGAGCTGCACAATTCGCAGATCGAGCTTGCTGTTGGTGACTTTCAGAGCAACGGCGCGATCGTTCATCCGATTGGCTTCTTCGTTGCTTTCGGCCTTGTCGGCTTGCTTCATCAAGTCGCTGGCTTGCTTGAAATTATCTTTCTTCTCTTGATCGATTTGCTTGATCTGCTGAGCGACGGAGAGCAGGTCTTCGGGTTCTTTGTCATAGCCTTCGTAACGATGACAGCCGACGCAGCCGCGCTGGCGGAAAAGATCCTTGCCATCGCTGAGGGTCCAGCCCACATCGTTATTCACAACCACCATGTCTGCAGAATGGCAAATCTGGCAGCCAGATTCGTAATTTCCCCGGGAGAAGAGAGGCCAGAGCCAGTGCTCGTAATTGCCGTGGGCTTTTTCAACACTGGTGGTAGCGCGGCCATTACCCTGGTGGCAAGGAGAGCAGCCGAACTTGTCCGGATCATGAATCTTCAAGAGATCGGGTTCCGGATGGCTGGTGAAGGCGCGCGCATATTCATCCGGTTTTTTCCCTTTCAATGCCATGGAAGCAGCGGTGAGTTTCACCGGCTCGCGAATGCCCATGTGACAGGACTCACAGCGGTCCACAATATTGGCGCTATCCTCTCTTTCGAGATTGGCGCTGTGCTCGTTGACGTTGATCTGCAGGATCTTTGGGGTCCAAGCTTCGGTTTTATTCTTCAAACCATCGAGCTGTGAAGGCGTGAGACTCACCATGTGATCGGTCACGTAGGCATCCATCAACGTTTTCTTTTCGTTGACCGGCTTGATCAATTCACCAAGTTCCGCGCTTAGTTGGGTGCGTTCGTTTTTCAGATCGTTATACGTTTCTTCCAACTCGTCATAATTCTTGAAAGTTTGTTTCTTACCGTCGGGCATTTCGACGGTACTGGGTTCTTTCTTATAGTCTTCGAGGTCTTTTAGCTTGCTCTTTTTTGAAGACGCGCTGGTCTCCGTCTCGATGCTATAGGTGGAAGCGTTCACATACGCGCGCCGGTCGGTGAAAACATTTTGCACGGCCAGGATTTTGCCGCTCAAGTCGCGCAGTTTTTCGTTGATTTCCTTGATGCGCGGGGCGGCGTTCTGACTGGCGGCGTCGTAATCCTGCTTCAGCTTCTGGTAGTCGGCACTGTTCACAACGTCGTTTTGAGAGTCGCTGGACTGCGACCGTGCAGTCTTCAGGAATGTCGAGTAGCGGTCCTTCCATTCGTGTTGGAAGGTTTTCCAGGGCCGCTGACCAAAATCCTCGTCCCACATGGCCCAAAAGAAAGTAGCCATCAGAATGACCATGGAGATGACGTAGTGCGGGGCGAGCGATTTGCTGACTACTGGATCGTTTTCGGGGATGGGCTTCTCGGCCACCAGTTTCTCCTAGACGTTAAACCAAGGCGTAATCCACACGTACTTAATGTGGAAGAGCAACCGCAACAGCATCTTGATCGGCAATCCGATCATGGTCAGAAAAAACGTCATCATGATGGAGTACTGCAACAAGCTCATGCGTTTGTAGTCTTTCGGATTGTTACGGCGGAAAAAGGCGTGAACCAGCATGCCGCCGAAGGCAAAGAAACCGCCGACCACCGCAGCTCCGAAGATGCCTTTGCCCCAATTCGAAGTGATCCCGAAGAGGTCGGGCAAATCGCGGTTGACTTCATAGATGAGGCGGTTGTGGTCCCAGGTCTGCCCGGGCCAGAACCACTGCCAGCCAGGGCCGCGAATGAAGGTACCGATGAAAATCATCGAGACCCATAAAATGATGAAGCCGAAGAGAAATGTTCCGATGGCGAACTTGCGCTGCTTCCAAGTGTAGTAACCGACGCCAAGAGGATTGGTGTCTATGTAAGGAATCACCATCAGGCCGACAATGATCAGGGTGGGCATGACCACCCCCGCGATCCACGGATCGAAATAAACCAACATTTCCTGGAGCCCAAGGAAATACCACGGAGCTTTCGCCGGATTCATGGTGAGGTTGGGATTCGCGGGTTCCTCGAGCGGCGCGTTCAGAGTGATGGACCAGACCATCAGGATGATGGTGACGATGATGGCGGCCAGAAATTCCACGCGGAGCAAAAAGGGCCAGACGTGGACTTCCTTGGCCCAGCCGGGCTTGAAGGGCCAAGCCTTGCGATGGTGCGTTTTCGCCAGCGCGGGGTCTCCAGCGAGTTGCTCGATCAAGACGTCATTGGCATGCGCTTGTTTCCACGCCAGGTAGATGTAGAAAGCAAGCAGCGGGATCATGGCAATGATCGGGACGTTGTCCGCAGCGGAGAGGATTTCCCACAGTTGTTTCCAATCCATGGCTACTTCTTCGCCTCCTTCACTTCGGAGTCGAGCACTACAGCCGCCGGGCCGGAGATGCCGCCATCCTTACGAACGCGCCAGAAGTGCAGGATCATGAAAATGGAAGCGATGATGGGAATGCCGATGCAGTGCCAGATGTAGGAGCGCAGAAGCGCATTGGCATCCACGATAGACCCGCCCAACAAGCCGAAGCGCACATCGTTATAAGGAGTCATGCCTAACTGCGCGCCGAAGGGACCTTCGTGACCGAGGAGCGGAGTGGCGCGCGCCATGTTGGTGCCCACGGTGACGGCCCAGAAGCCGAGTTGATCGTCGGGAAGCAAATAGCCGGTGAAGGAGAGCAGCAGAGTGAGGACGAGAAGGATCACGCCAACGTTCCAATTGAATTCGCGCGGCTTCTTGTAAGAGCCGGTGAGAAATACCCGGAACATGTGCAGTTCTACGGCGATGACCATCAAGTGTGCGGCCCAACGGTGCATGTTGCGCAATAATTTGCCGAAGGGCACGTCGTGCTCAAGATAGAGCACATCGCGAAACGCCTGCACCTTGCTGGGATGGTAGTAAAACATCAGCATCACGCCGGTAAGGGTCAGCACGATGAACAAATAGAACGTGATGCCGCCCATGCCCCAGGTGTAGCTGTAGCGCACAGCGTCGCGGTTGATCTTGGCCGGATGCAAATGCAGGAAAACGTTGGAGAGCACGCCGAGGGCGCGATTGCGCGGCGTGTCATCGTGCTTGTGGCGGAAAATCGAAGTGAAAACCTGGGTCTTGGTGGGCTTCTTGAGGATTTCGACTTGTTCTTTTGCCTTTGCCGGCAGGTCGGCCTTGAGGGACTCGAGGTCCTCCTTGACGCCCGTTTTCAGACGCTCGACCAGGCCAACCGATTTGCCATTTTTTCCGTTCGGCGTTTTCTCTTCCGGCATCGTCTGCTCTCCCGTTTCCTAGCGGCTCGGTCTATTGCTCGCTCGGATGGGGCAAGCCCCACCCCTACGAAAACTCTCCGTACGGTTACACCGGCAAAAATGAACCCGGATCGCTGAAGTGGCTGGGTTGTCCCTTGGGCCACTGGTAGAGCCGGGAAGTATCCACGATGATCTGACCATCGGGAGCCAATTCCACATGCGCGCGGTCCATCGGACGCGGCGCAGGACCTTCGAAGTTGACGCCTTCACTGTCGTAGCCGCTGCCGTGGCAAGGACATTTAAATTTGTTCTCGCTGGCCTTCCAGTCGGGAGTGCAGCCGAGATGAGTGCACCGGGCGTAGATGACGAACACGCGATCCGGCGTGCGGTCCACCCAGATGCGGTATTTCTGTTGCCACTTGGTATCGACGCCCAGAGCGTAGTCCGAGGCATAGCCGATCTTGAATACGGTGGGAGGTTCGAACAGCGTGCGAGGAAGGAAAAACTTAAAGAAAGCGATGAACCATGCTCCGAGAAATCCAGTGACGGAAACCCACACCAGACGGCGCCGCCGTTCGTTGACCTGGCTGGCTTCGGGGCCAGCAGTTGCCAAACCCGCAGCAGCCGCAGCTTTGGACGTTCCCACGGCAGGCGTGCCGACATAACTCGTTGCTGATCCGGCGCCGGTTGCGGGCGACTTCGGAGCCTCCGGCTTGGGTTTACCTGCTTCGGTTTCCGGACCTGCCATTCGCTACCTCCTGGACTAGGTGCTCTCCGAACTATGCAACGGTCGCAGACAAAATTCTATTCGAGCGGTGAAGGCGGACCACCGCAAAAGCCGTTATTGAAAGGAAATCCGAAAAGTGCGGAGGAAAAATTGCTGGCCGCTCCGCGGTCACGCAGTAAACCTGTGGGCTGGAGGCAGGGAGGGAGCGCATCCGCTCGGAGCGTCAGGGGCCCGACGGATTGGAGAAGTGTCATTCGAAAACATCGTGAGGCCCTCAACATTTCAACGGACCCCCCAGAAACGAAACGGATATTACTCAAAACAAAAATTTTCGTCAATGCGTCTTTGCGAGGTGCGTGGAAATAATTTACAACGCCAGCCGGGAAGAAGGTTCGCCAGAAAAAAACAAAGATGCAAGAAGCCGCTTGCGCTGAGAAAAACCTGTGATATATTCGCCCCGGTTTGCACGCCCCACTTTTTGTTTTGGAAAAATCAAGCGGCGCCTTAGTGGGGAAGGCCGGGAATCCAAATCGGGAGGTCGCGCTCGATGGGCCTGGTACTTCTGATCATCATCTGGCTGATCACCTTAGTGAGCACGTATTTTTTCGTGGCGAAGACCTGGTGGCTGCCAGCGGGAGCCTCCGCCGCGGCCGCGGGCATCGATCATCACTTCACGGTCACGTTTATCCTCATGGGCGTGGTGTTCGTCGTCGCTCAACTGGCGTTGGGATACCTCGTCTGGCTGTACCGCGAGCGCGGCTCGTCATCCACTAAGGTTGCGTATTCCCACGGCAACACCAATCTGGAGATCGTCTGGACGGTGCTGACCACCATCCTCTTTGTGGGGCTGAACCTGGCGAGCAGTTCGATCTGGGCTTCGGAGCGTTTTCGCGCCGCGGAATCCAATGCCGTGCGGGTGGAAGTGACGGGGATGCAATTCGCCTGGTATTTCCGTTATCCCGGGCCGGATGGCACGTTTGGCGGGACGAAGCCTGAACTTGAGGATGCTTCCGCGGGCGGCGAAGCTGCTCTGGGTCTGGACACGAAAGACCCCGCGTCGAAGGACGACGTGGTGACGGGAATCATGGTGGTGCCTGTGAATCGGGAAGTTGAAGTGATTTTGCGCGCCCACGACGTCATCCACAGTTTTTTTATTCCCAACATGCGCTTCAAGCAGGACGCCGTGCCAGGACTGGCGATCCACATGCATTTCACGCCGGTGCAAACGGGCGATTATGAAATTTTATGCGCGGAACTCTGCGGGCTGGGCCACTACAAGATGCATGGCATGTTGAAAGTCGTTAGTCAGGAAGAGTTCGATAAATGGTTGGCGGCACGGGAGGCGGAGAAGCAATAACTATGGCTACTCACGAATTCGCTGCCCAGGATGCACACGCGCACGCAGCCCCTCAGGGCTTCATTCGAAAGTGGGTCTTTAGTCTAGACCACAAGGTCATTGGCTTGCAGTATTACTTCCTGGCGCTGGCCGCGGTATTTGTCGGGATGTTCCTTTCGTTGCTGATGCGCATCCACTTGATCTGGCCCACGGTGGCGTTGCCGTTGCTCGGCGACATTAAGCCGGAGACGTATCTCACGCTGGTGACCATGCACGGCACGATCATGGTGTTCTTCGTGCTGACCACGGCGCCGCAGGGCGGTTTTGGCAATTACTTCCTGCCGATTCAGATCGGGGCGCCGGACATGGCGTTCCCGGTGCTGAACATGCTTTCCTTCTGGACCACGTTTCTCGGCTTCCTCGTGATGATCGCGGCGTTCTTCGTCGCTGGAGGTGCACCGCTCCACGGTTGGACCGGTTACGCGCCATTGAGCGCTGTGCAGTCCTCTGGGCCGGGTGAGGGACTGGGCGCGGATTTGTGGATCATTAGCATCGCGATTTTCTGCATCGGCGCGCTGATGGGAGCGCTGAACTTCATCACAACGACGCTAGATATGCGCGCCAAGGGCATGACCATGATGCGCATGCGGCTCACGGTGTGGG
>Ga0307471_100001924_pt1 | contig 11723 bp, 11 predicted proteins | sample atmos_gasesAM3C__2_FD_204566 | JGI IMG/M metagenome (GOLD analysis project Ga0307471, IMG submission 204566) | Hardwood forest soil microbial communities from Morgan-Monroe State Forest, Indiana, United States - atmos_gasesAM3C_515 | ecosystem: Environmental > Terrestrial > Soil > Temperate... | reverse complement strand
TTGACCTCAATCAGGCGGATCTGCCGGTCGCCTCCAGACCCTGAAGCGGCTGCGTTGGCCATGCGTGTACCCGCGAAGCTCCAGCAACGCTGCCCGTTCGTTCCGGTTTTGCGAAAAACCCTGCTGCGCGTTCGGCGGACCCGGATTTTTCTGTGCGATCGCGTCGGGGCGCAGGCCGCGGCGGTGACGGCGATTGCCGTCCCCGCTACTATCCTCGCAAATGCCGCCTCGCCTGCACCTCATGCCTCACCTCCCGGCGTGAATGTTGTGCTGTGTTAGGCAGCCATGGAAGACTTGGTCGCGCCGAAATATGGTTCGGGCACGGCACGCCGAGCCGCCACCTTCTTTTTTCTTCCGCGCCTTTTGGCATCGCGCCGTTCTCCAAACAGTGCGATGTTATCCTAGTCTGGTATCCCGGCAGTGCGGTGAGGAATGGGGCTGCGCCGAACAAGCCAGGGGCACACCCATTATCAGGCGCTAGCGCCTTAAGGTTGCCTGCTTAGCGCGCGATTTGGGCATTCAGCAGGGCTGCCCGGACAATCATGGCAGCCGGTCAGGACAATGTGGCGCTCTCGGATGTTCCGTTTCGCGACACTGGGACAAGAACTCGGCGGCGTCACAAGTCCGACGACCGTGGCGTTGAATCGGCCTGGGACGCCGGAGATTCCTTATCGCGCCGACGTCGACGGTCTTCGGGCCATTGCAGTCCTGGCCGTCATCGCATTTCACGCCAATCCGTCGTTCATGCCCGGCGGGTTCGCCGGCGTCGACATTTTCTTCGTCATCTCCGGATTCCTGATCGCAAGCTTGATCCTGGGCGGCTTGAAAGGCGGCTCCTTCAGCTTCCTTGAATTCTACGCAAGACGCATCCGCAGACTCTTCCCGGCTTTGATCGTGGTCTTGTTGGCCACGTGGGTGCTCGGCTGGTTCATTTTGCCGCCGACCGAATATGCCGAGCTCGGCAGGCACACGCTGGCCGGCGCGGGTTTCGCGGCCAATATTCTCAACTATGCCGAAGTCGGCTATTTCGACCTGCCGGCTACCGCCAAACCGTTGTTGCACTTGTGGTCGTTGGGCGTCGAGGAACAGTTCTATATCGTCTTTCCCGCGCTTCTGCTTTTGCTCTGGCGCTACAGAGCGATGAGCTCTTGGTTGGCGCTGATCGGGCTCGCTTCATTTGCATTGAATATCGCCCTGGTTCGCGGCCACCTCTCCTTTACCTTCTATCTTCCCTTGACGCGGTTCTGGGAATTCATCGCCGGCGCCCTGTTGGCATGTGCCCACTTGTATGGCCGCACCTTCGCTTTACCGATGCATTCCGCTTCGGCACTTCCGCTGCGCGATGTTTCCGCCGCAATCGGGATGCTGCTCATCCTTGCCGGCATTAGTTTTGCCCGCGAGGATGCCTTCCCTGGCTGGTGGGCCTTGCTGCCCGTGTTGGGGACGTTCCTCATCATCGGGGCAGGCTCGCAGGCATGGCTTAATCGCGTTGTCCTCGCGCATCCCAAATTGGTGTTCGTCGGCCTAATCAGCTACCCGCTCTATCTGTGGCATTGGCCGCTTCTGGTTCTCGCCCGCACGGCGATACGCAACGAGCACGGCAATGAGTACCTGCGCACGACCGCGATCATCGCGGTTGGGCTGACGTTCCTATTGTCGTGGCTGACGTATCGATTCATCGAGCGGCCCATTCGCGCCCGCCGATCTGGATACACCGCGCGGCGGACGACCGCGGCTTTGGGCTCTTCACTGGCCGCGATCGCGGTGGTCGGGTTTGCAATTGCGCAAATCGGAGGGCTGACCATCCGCTACCCCAAGGAAGTTCAAGCTCTCCTTACGCCGCTCGCCGCGGGATCGGATAATCCGCCTACCGATGAATCCGAGGGCTCCGCGGGCCCGAAGCTGCTGGTTTATGGCGACTCGCATGCTCACCACCTGCTCGCCGGGTTGCGGCTGCTTCAGAACGAGCGAAGTTTCCGGCTGTCGCTCGCGGGTTGGGGCTGGGGTTGCGCACCGCTGGAAGACATAAAGCCAAATGACCAAGAAAAATGTCGCGACCTCGCCGCCGGCAATGAGGCGTTATTTGCAGAACTCAAACCGGACATCGTCGTCATTGGCGCGGCTTGGCCGCAATATAAGCATCTGGAGCGAATCAGCGACACTCTGCGTGGATTTCAGCGGATCGGCGTGTCGCGGATTGTCGTCATCGGATCGGTTCCCGCTTGGCCGCAACCGCCGCAAATCATGTTGTACAAAGCCTACCGAGCTGATCCGCGCCATGGCGTCCCGGACCGGCTGTCCGGCTTCGACACCAGGACGCTGGCGGTCGATCGGCAGCTCCGCAACATCACATCGAGCCTGGGCGTCGCTTACATCTCCGCCTACGACGCGCTCTGCAATGAGACCGGGTGTCTCGTCCGCTTAGGAGACACGGCGAAAGATATAGTGCAAGTCGACCTCACGCATTTCAGCGCGGCCGGATCATCGTTTTTTGTCAGGCAGATCGCGCAGCAGATTTTCGAGTGAAGGAAGCGGATCACGCCGATCTCGCTCGTCGTGCCGTTGCGCCCCTCGGTCAGGGGCGGACGATCACAACGAACGCCGCTAACGCGATCCCCACGACGATGGCCCCGGTCGTGAGCCCCTCACCCAGCCAGAGCCATCCCTCGGCCAGACCGAAATTGCCGGCAAGCGCGGCCTCCGGCGGCCCGCTCGGGGCGTAGCGATCGACGTAAAAAACCTTTCCCACCGCGCACAGCACGTAGAGGGCGCCGATGGCCGCGACCAACGATACCAGAAACGCCGCGAAACTCGCGGCCAAGGCACCGTATCCGGCGAGAAGCGCAAGCACCATTAGCGTAAGGCAAACCCAGCCGGCGACACGCACCGCCGAGGCTTGACGCGAACTACAAACGCGCTCCCTGCCAGCCGAGGGGCGGGTCAATAGCAAGACGTGCAGCAGAATGGCAGCGACCAGCATGACGAACAGCATGTTAATTGCGGTCGACAGCACCGGCTGCGCCGCAACGGCGCGGCACAGCCCGAGCAGGACGTAGAACCAACCCAACGATATGGCGGCAGCGCTAAGGTCGAGCGCAAGCCCGCGCGCCGTGTCATCGTCAGCACCGATCAAGCGTCGCCACCGCGCATGCGGTGCCAGAACGGCAAAAGCGACGGCTTGTCCGAACGCCGCAACGACTGTCCCGATGTAGACGTTGCGGGAAATCTCGAACATGTGAACTTCGAGCGCCTCGCCGACGCTGATCACCACGATCGGCAGCGCCAGGGCGATACGCAGGAAGCCGCGCAGCGAAGATAGGGTTTTGGCGAAATAGGCGTCGCCCTTTCCGGCCACGATGATGCGCTGCCGCCACCAGAGCCACACGATTCCCATCACGATGTACAGCACGGTGAGAACGAGAAGCACCGCGGTGCCGCGCCATGGGCCGCCGCCGTCACGCACCGCGGCCATCCAAAACCGCCCCTGCCCGACCAATCGCTCGAGTGCGGATGGCAGCGCCGCGGCGGCCCCCAACCAGAGGGAGGGCGAAAGCACGCTGGCGGACGGCATCCATGGGCTCGTGCCGGAGAGTTCGCCCCGCAATTCGGTAATCCGGCCCGCGAGTCGGTCGGCCTCTAACGCGAGCAGACTGGCGCGTTGCACGGCCGCGGCGGATTGCGGTGATTGTCCCCTTTCGTTGTTCGCCGCCACGGCGTGCAACGCGGCACGGATGGGCTCGAGCTCGTTGCTCGCGGCGGTGAGCTCGGCGCGGGACACGCCGGCGCGATCGACCCTCGCTGCAACCTCGGCGACCGCGCGGCCATTGCGTTCGGCCAACGCCGACAAATCCGGCGGCTGTGCGAGCGCCGACAGTATTCCCGCCTTCTCGAACAACCCGCGGTATCGGTTTGCGACCAGGCGATTGCCGTCCGGCGTCCAATGCCCGCCGGCGAGTTGGTAGCGCGGCGCGTCCTCGAGCGTGACGTAGGGAACCTTTCGCGACTGAAGGTAAGCTTCGAGCTTTGCGTCGCGGCGCTGCAGGCCAACGACCAGAACGGCGCCGCGCGCCTGCGTGGTCCGGCGCAACATCTCGACCAAATCTTCCGTCGGATCGGGAACGATCAGCTCGTTGTAACGCAGAGCGGTCCAGGCGAGCACGGCGGCTCGCGCCAGGGCAAAGTTCTCGACCCAAGGATTGCCGCTTGCATAGGCGCGCGTCGGCGGCGGCAACGGATAGCCACGAATTTGCCATTCACCTTCGGCAACCTGGACGAAATAGGGCTTGTAGTTGGTGTGATAGCGAAAGCTGCTCGTGTTATCATCCCGATCGTTGTCGTTGGAGAAGGTGAGGACGACGACTCGCGGCATGAGCCTATTCCACAACTTCTGCACCAACAGCAACTCCTGGTCGGTCCCGAACCCGAGAACGCCGGCATTGACCATCCGATGCTGCGGCAGCTCATGCTGGAGGAGGTCGGTGAAGCGTTCCCCTACCTCCGCGTCGAGGCCCCAGACCATCGAATCGCCGAGGAAGACGAAGGTTCCGCCCGGCGCGTCCTCGTTGAGCTCTTTCTCACGCAGACCGAGGCTGTTGTGGCGCACCGAAACCGAGCGATTTCCCGTGGTAGACTGGGTGACGACATTCGGGATCTGCGACCAGCCCAGTTGGGCATCGGGCTGAACGGCGTCGCCGCCATTGAGCACAACACTCGAGTTTCCCGAAATGCGAAGGGCTGAGAAATCCAAGATGCGAAGCAGAATCTCTCCGACGCACAGCACCGCGGCCACGATGAAGCCGAAAACGAGCACCCCACGCAGGAGCGCGACAATCGAGGCCACGCGCACGATCAAGGTTTGTCGGCTGATCGGGCCGAGTTGAGAGGCTTGGCGAAGCATGAAATGCGGTGCGCGGATCGAACCGAAACGGCGCAGTTAGATGATGTTGCCTGCGGCGGTACGTGCATTAAGATGAATATGACATAGAGATTCCCGTATGTTCAAGATATCCACGCCCATAGGCAAGATTTCGCTCGCACCGATCTTGCTCTGCATCGTTCTCATCGGCGGGCTGTTTCTGTTCGGCAAGGGGTCGATCGACATTCCCAAGCTGTACCAGCTCGTGTCGAGTTCCTCCGCTCGCTGAGCGACCTGCGAACTCTCTCGACGGCAGTTGTCAGGCATGGGGTCATCCAAGGTCGAAAGGATTGCCTCTCTTGATCTGGTGAGAGGCGCGGCGGCGTTCTGCGTCGCGATCCCGCATTATTTCGTGCTCAATTCGACGGATTGGCCAACAGCCGAAGCGGTCTCGGTTCTCTCGGTCGAGGTCTTCTTCGTCCTGAGCGGATTTGTTCTGGCGCCGCAGATTATGTTCTGCAGCCGAGACGGCAGGCTGGTGAACCTCTCGATCTTCCTTGTGCGGCGTTGGATGCGAACGATACTGCCGTTCCTCGTGGCCTTAGCCGCCATATCGGTGTTGGTCGACCAGCTCTTGACCGCCGACTTCTTCCGTTACGCGTTCTACGTGCAGAATGCGTACCATCAGCACAACATCAGGGACTACTTTCCGGTCGCGTGGAGCCTCTCGGTCGAGGAGTGGTTCTACGTGACATTTCCCATTCTGATGTTCGTTTGCGCGAAGGCCTTCCGGCGCGTCGACGCGCAATTCGCCCTGACCGTGGTTGTCGCGTTCATCATTGCCATAACCGCCCTTCGCACCGTCTTCGGCGACCTGCAGTCCTGGGATGCGCAGGTGAGACGCGTCACCCTATTCAGGATCGATTCTATCGGTTACGGATTCCTCTTGTATTTGATCATTCAGCGGTTAGAGGCGAGCTGGGAGAGGGGTTCCGCCGCTTATGTTCGCCCGGTACTGGCTGCGCTGCTTATTGGGCTGTCGGTTCTAGGGCTGTGCCTCACGATCTGGGCGATTGCCCCCGGGGGCGGTGCGAGCCGTCACGTCTTCCCATTCGTCGCGGCCGCGGTCGCAACGTCGGTGATTGCGCTGTCCTACCTGTCGAACTCGTTTTTCGATAAGCCCTATCTCGGCGGGCTCTGCATATATCTCGGCCGAATTTCCTACTCGGTTTATCTCTTTCATATCATGCTGATTCTGCTGCTGCGCCCAAGTTTGCAGCAACTTCCGCTCCTCGCGCAGCTCAGCATCTACGTCGTCGGCTGCGTAATCTTTTGCAGCATTTTCTACCAGTACTTCGAAAAGCCGATTCTCGCCGCGCGTCCGAAGTTCAAGCTCGGCCGATCGCCCGCATTGGGCTCTTTTGCACCGCAAGCTCGGTCTCAGGGCGCTATTGCAGCCGCGGTCACGCTGATCGAGGAACCGGGGCAAGCGGTCGCCGTCAAGGTGGATTGATACTGCGAGGCGCCTCACGCGCGGTCGCTGCCGTGTTCGTGGCAACGCGCCGGCCTGCCGCGGCGTGCGGCGTGCGCCGTGCCGCTCGCCATGCATGAATATTCCCGGATACAATAGACCGAACCCAGCGAGGCGATCATGCTCACGCGCCGGCGCCTGCTCGCAGTATCGGCTGGGTCAGTGCTCGCGTCTCGCCTTGTCGGCGATGGAGCGCGGGCAGAGAAGTCGCCGGATTGGCCCAATCGCGTCGTACGCGTCATCGTGCCGGTGGCGGCGGGCGGACCGACGGACACGGTCGCCCGCGTTCTCGCCGAGCAGCTCGCGAAAATCTGGGGTCAGCAGGTCATCGTCGAGAACAAAGGAGGGGCCGGCACCAATCTCGGCAACGAAACCGTCGCCCGATCCGACCCCGACGGCTACACGGTGCTGTATGCTACCTCCTCGCTCGCGGTCAATCGCAGTCTTTACCGCTCGCTCAGCTACGATGCCGTTGCCGACCTCGCGCCGGTCTCACTCGTTTCCAAGTTTCCGCTCTTCATGTTCGTACCGAACTCGTCGCCGGCCAAATCGGTGATGGAGTTCATCAGCCATGCCAAGGCTCATCCGGGCAAGATGACACTGGCTTCGCCGGGGACCGGCAGCGCGCCGCATTTGGCCGGCGAGCTGTTCGGACAAATGGCCAAGATCGAAATGGCGCATGTGCCCTATCGCGGCGCGGCGCCTGCGCTCAACGATCTCATCCCGGGCAGGGTCAACTGCTATTTCGGCAGCGGCGCGCTGCTCGAAAACATGCGCGCGGGCCAGATCCGCGGGCTGGCGGTCACCGGCAGCAAAAGAGATCCGGTGGCCCCGGAGTTGCCCACGATCGCCGAGGCCGGCGTTCCCGGGTATGAGGCCTCGTCCTGGCATGCCTTGTTCGTGCCGGCCAAGACGCCGCCTGCAATCGTCAGGAAAATGAGCGCCGATACCATCGGGGCTCTCGCCGATCCCGCGGCGAGAGGCAAGCTGGAGCACTTCGGCTACGCGGTCGTCGGCTCTTCCCCGGGCGAGCTGGAAGCTCTGCTCAGATCAGAAATCGACAAATGGAGCGCCGTGATCAAGGCGGTCGAGATCAAGATCAACTAGCACTTGCCGAGAATGCGGCCGGGAGTTCTCCGGCGTGGCAACGCTTTCAGGCCGATTGGATGTAGTCGCGCAGCGCGGCCGACTCGTGCTCCATTTCCTGGAGCCGGTACTTGACCACGTCGCCGATCGACACCACGCCGACCACCTGGTCCTGCTCGATCACTGGCACGTGGCGGAACTTGCCCGCCGTCATCCGCTCCATGATCACGCCGATGGTCTCCGAGGGGCTGCATGTGAAGACCTTGCGCGTCATCACTTGTGCCAGCGGCTGCGTCAGCGCGCTTGCACCCTCCTCGGCGAGTACGCGCACGATGTCGCGCTCCGACAGGATACCGACGATCCGCCGATCCGGACCGAGCACCAGCAGCGCGCCGATCCTATGCTCGGCGAGCGTGCGCACGGCGGTTTCGAGCGTCGCCGTGGGTTCGATCGACACCACCTGGCCGCCCTTGGCGGAGAGAATATTCTTGACGTGCATGGGTCGCCTCCCTCCGACCGGCGTTACTCCGCCCTGCGGAGTGCCGTGCCGGAAATGCTCGACTTACCATCGAGTTCGTCGCGTCAGCTGTGCCGTCTGCGCACGGGTGAGCCCCGCGCCGCGATGCCGTGTGGGCAACCGGCCGGAGCTCTCGACATCGTCCGCGCTCGGCGGCGCTGACCTGTGGAAGATTATCGGCCCGAACGTTCGATGCCGCAAGGTGCTCGCCTGCAGTGCTGCGCTGCTATCTGTGCGTGTCGGTCAGCCACGGTCAACAGAGGCCGACGTCGGCCCTGGCCCTTTGCCGCCGTCGAGTGCCGCAGGGACCGGATCGAATGCAGCAAACGCCAGCAGACCGGCCAAGAAGCCGCCGATATGGGCCTGCCATGCGATCGACTGCTCGACCCCGGGCATGCCCATCGAGAACACCCCGAACAGAATATTGACGCCGAACCAGACCAGCAGGAATGCGATTACGCGCGGATCGCGAAGGCTTACCGAGAGCGGCGCTGCCGGCACCCGGCAGGCCTCGTCGCGGTCGCGCCACATCTCGAGCGGCCCGCCACGCTGAAATACAAACCGTGTCGCCGCGGCCATCGCTCCGGAAATCGCCGCCGAGGCACCGACCATCGGCAACAGTTCGCCGAAATGGGTGACGAGATGCATGGCGGCGCCGGCGGCGGCGGTCATCGCCATGAAAGCCATGAATCGCAGCGAGCCGAACCTTCGCGCAACCGGCGAGCCGAAGGCCAACAACCACACGGCATTGAAGATGAGATGACTGAGATCGGCATGGATGAGCGCATAGGTGACGAACGTCCAGATGTCGGCTGCCCAACCTCCGGGCCAAGCCACATCGGAGAGCACGCTGAAATCGTAACGCGCCGGGATGAAGGCGAAGAGCAGCAGAAATTCCGTCGTCTGCTCCGCCGACAGCACGAACATGAGCAACAACTGAACGAGCCCCAGCACGGCGAGCAACGCGACTATGGCCGCGGGCACGTTGAGCATGCGTTCGCGGCGGGGCTGATCGAACATGGGTGCTGCTGGATTTATTGACGGGATTGAGACGACCGGCCGCGTTCACATAGGCGCTCGCGCGCATTCGGGCAAGCGCGATAGGCCGATCCCGGGGAGCCGTTGCCGCCGCTTTTCTGCAATAGAGGGTCACCGGCGGGTAAATGAGAACCGTGCCTAGGCGGCGCGCACCGGCGTCCGAGAGAACTCCGCCACCCACTTCTTCGCTCCATCAATGTAGGGAAGCATGCCGGAGCGATCCTTAACGCCGCCCGACCTGCGCGCAGCAAGGGACCGCGTGGAAGGCCGCGTCGGGTTAATGCCGGAGTTCGATTCAAATTGTATCGATTTCAATTTGGTTTGAATTCGAGTCGAATGATAGCAGCATTCGTCCAACTGTTTAGTCGGCTTCTCTTCAAACTGAATTTGCAGGATTAGCGGCGGTTCAAATCGTTTGTGGGAAACGTGGCCCTCAAGACCAGGGAGGGTCACAATAATGAATTCGAGTGTTCGCGAACGATGGCGAGCCGCGCTCGCTGCCTTCGCAACGGCGGGGATGCTGTCAATGGCACCCGCCCATGCGGCGAGCGAGCGAGCATTGTTCATTTCGGTCGGCGAGGCTGCCCGCGCGCCGGCCGGATGGAGACAGTTCTGCGCAGAATACGCCCCGGAATGCGACACAACGGAACTGGCGGCGCGCGATGCCGTGTTGACGAGCCACGCCTGGGACGAGCTCGTGCGCATCAACCGATGGGTAAATGAGGCGATCAGGCCGATGACCGACATGGAGCATTGGGGCGTGAGCGAGCGTTGGAACTATCCTGACGACGGCTACGGCGACTGCGAGGATTACGTTTTGCTCAAGCGCAGGATGCTGATGCAAGCCGGATGGCCGCGCCAGGCGCTGCTCATCACCGTCGTGCGTGACAAGCAGGGCGATGGGCATGCCGTGCTCACCGTCAAGACCGACAAAGGCGAGTTCATCCTCGACAACCAGACGGAGGAGGTCCTGCTTTGGTCGGAGACCGAGTACCGCTTCGTGAAGCGGCAGTCGCAGATCGATCCCAACCTTTGGATCGCGCTCGGCGACCCGCGCCCGGCGGCCGCTACTGCCAGCTCGCGCTGATCCCTTCCCGGGTTACCGGATTCGTTTTTACCCGATTCGTTTCAATCCCTTGGCATATTGCCGCCAGCGTCGCACGTAGATGTCGGCGCCGTCCGCGATCGCTCGCGCGGCTTTTTCATCGAGCGCACGAACCACGCGGGCAGGCGATCCCACGATCAGGGAGTTGTCGGCGAATTCCTTGCCCTCGGTCACCACGGCGCCGGCCCCGACGAGGCAATTCCTTCCGATCCTCGCGCCGTTGAGCACGACCGCGCCCATGCCGATGAGGCTGTTGGCAGCGATGCTGCAACCGTGCAGGACCACATTATGGCCGATGACGCAGTTCTCGCCGATCTTGAGGGGAAAGCCCGGATCGGTGTGCAGCATGGCGTTGTCCTGGATCTGCGAACGCTCGCCGAGCTCGATCCATTCGTTGTCACCGCGCAGCACCGCGTTGAACCAAATGCTGGCATCCGTCTTGAGTCGCACTCGCCCGATCACGACCGCGCTGTCGGCGATCCAATAGCGGCCGTCAGCAGGCAGCTCCGGCGCCTCGCCGTCGAGCTCGAAAATTGCCATTCGCGCCCTCCCCCTGTCGGAGGCGCGACCTTGCCACGGCGCGCAAAGGTTGGCGAGGCGGCCTCGCCGCGCCGCCAACGCGTTCAGCCAACGCCGAGACCGAATGCCCGCAGCGCCAACACCACGACCGCGCCGGAGACCATGCTCCAGCAGCCGGCGATGGCAAAGCCGACCGCAAGCACGCAAAAGTCAACCCGTTCCGCTAGCATGACCCCCACCCCAATGTCCCCGCCTGATCCTTGGCACATTGCGACGCCGCGCGCCACAACATCCTTAATGAAGGGTTAATTGCGCCGCGATCGATCACGTTACGGCGGCAATCGCAGCTCCAGGGCGCGGCCATCGCGAAGCCTGATTGCTGATGAGTGATGACCGAGCACTGATTCGCGCAAAGCGGCGCCCCATGACGACGGCTCACTTCAACCGACAGCGCGCTCGGCCGTTGCAACGGCGCAGCGGCAGTATGTTTTTCCTGGTTCCGCTCATCGTACTCGCCGCCGTCGCGCTGAGCGCCTTCGGCTATGTCACGTACGTGCTGTGGCCGCGATGGTCTGCACCACGCCTCGATGCCCCGCCCCTGCCGATCACCGTCGCGGGTGTCGCATTCAACCTGCCGCCCGCTGCGATCCGCGCAGCAGCCCAGCGCCGAGCGGGCGCGCAGGAGCGCGTCGATCTTGTTTTCCTGTGGCCGTCGCTGCAACCACCGATCCCGAGTCCAAGCCACCCACCCTGCCAGGCACGGAGCCGGCGTCGTCACGAACGTCAGCGCGCGTATTCATGACCATCGCCGCCGCCGGCGATACGCTCGCCCCTGCCGACCGCGCGCTGACCATCTATCCCTAGGAACGGCGTCTGTGGCTGTTTGCCCATATCTGCTGATATCTTGAGTTCTCCCCGGAATATCGACACATCCTCGCTGCCTCCGTCTTGACGCCTCCGCCGATGTCTGCGAGTGTCGGCCTTGCGAATATGGGCAAGGCTATGGGGAGCGGATATGGCGCGGACACTCAACAGACTTTCAACCCTCAAGGTACAGAAGGCCAAGCGGCCC
>Ga0307471_100001923_pt1 | contig 11726 bp, 12 predicted proteins | sample atmos_gasesAM3C__2_FD_204566 | JGI IMG/M metagenome (GOLD analysis project Ga0307471, IMG submission 204566) | Hardwood forest soil microbial communities from Morgan-Monroe State Forest, Indiana, United States - atmos_gasesAM3C_515 | ecosystem: Environmental > Terrestrial > Soil > Temperate... | reverse complement strand
TATTTGTATCTGTCGTTGGAAAATATGGACGCGCCCGGATTTGAAGGCGCGAAATACGTCTTCACTCCACCGCTCCGCGAAAAGTGGAATCAGGAAAAGCTCTGGCAGGGGCTTGCCAAAGACACTCTACAAGTCGTTTCCACGGATCATTGCCCCTTCTGCTTCAAGGAGCAAAAAGAGCTCGGCAAGGACGACTTCACCAAAATTCCGAACGGCGGCCCCGGCATCGAGCACCGCCTCAGTCTTGTCTATACCGGCGGCGTCCACGGCAAACATTTCTCGCCGAATCGTTTTGTCCAGCTCGTCGCAACCGCGCCCGCAAAACTTTTCGGCCTCTATCCGCGCAAAGGCACCATCGCCGTAGGCTCCGACGCCGACCTGGTGATCTTCGATCCCAATCACGAGGAAGTCATCAGCGCCAAAACCCATCACATGCGCGTGGACTATTCCATGTTCGAGGGCATCCACATCAAGGGCGCCCCCAAAACCGTCTTTTCCCGCGGCCGCGTTGTCATTGACGCCGGCAAATTCGTTGGCCGCCCCGGCGCCGGCCAATTCCTTCGCCGCCAAACCTACGCCGGGCTTTAACGTCTCGCGGCCAACCGCGCGGAATAACCTGAGCGTCGCAGCGGTAAAATAGGAGTATGAACAGAAAAGCTTCAGCGCCGGCTCTTGCGCGAAGGACTGTTCTGTTTTTGGGCACGGTGTTGTCCGCAACCTCTCTCGCGCTAAGTGCCAATTCTCAAGAAGGGAGCCCGCTGCACGACTCCCGCTCTCGGTTCGTCGGGTCATGCGCGTTTGTCCACTTCGACGCGACTGATAATGAGAGCGCCGCGAAAAGTAGCCTCCTGGCCATTCCGCCCGGAACAATCTTACCCATTCATTTGAACTCGACCATTTCGTCGGCCAAAACCAAACCCGGCCAAGTGATCACTGGAAGAATTATGCAGGACATTGTTTTGTCCCCGGGGCTTAAGATTCGGGGAGGAGCAAAGGTAATTGGCCACATTGTTGAAGTGACTCCGGCGACTGCTGGCCTGAGAGCTCGCATCGCGCTCCAGTTTGACAAACTGGTTTCCTCGCACCAGACAATCTCCATCACCACAAACCTGCGAGCTATTGCGGGTCTCATGGAAGTGCGCGATGCCGAAACTCCTTTTGGCGCGGGAGAGAGCAACGTCAACCAATGGTTGACAACGGTGCAGGTAGGAGGTGATGTCGCCTACGGTGAAGGCGGTCCCGTCACCTCGGGCGAGAACTCCGACATTGTCGTCGGAAAGTTGATAAACGGAGGCCTCGTCGGCCAAGTCAGGGCTAAGGAAGGCACAAATTGCCGAGGCGTGATCGACGGCAATGACCGCCCCCAGGCGCTTTGGGTATTCTCTTCGGATGCTTGCGGGGTATACGGCCTCGAGCACATCAGCATTGCGCATCCTGGCCGGACCGACCCCGTTGGCGTGATCGTCTTAACGTCCGACAAAGGTAACATCAAGATTGCCGCCGGAGCAGGCCTGCTTTTGCGCGTCAATGCAAGCAGCCACAACTGAAGCCCGAAGGTCGCGTCTTGACCCTGTTCTTTCCCTCCTGCTATTGTGAGAGGTTATCTTGGGCTCAGTGTACCTACTGAGCGCCAGGGCTCCTGTGGAGGGAGCGTCTTCGACTCATGGGCCTGACCAAACTGGTAATCCGGGGCGCGCGCCAGCACAACCTCAAGAACATCAGTGTCGAAATCCCCCGGAACAGCCTCACGGTCATCACCGGCCTCTCCGGCTCGGGCAAATCTTCGCTCGCGTTCGATACTATCTACGCCGAAGGCCAGCGCCGCTACGTCGAGTCGCTTTCCGCTTACGCGCGGCAGTTTCTCGACCAGATGGAGCGCCCCGAAGTCGACGTTATCGAAGGGCTCTCTCCTGCCATCGCCATCGAGCAAAAAACAACGACACGTTCGCCGCGCTCCACCGTGGGGACCATCACAGAAATTTACGATTACCTTCGCGTCATTTACGCGTCCGTCGGCGCGCCGCATTGCCCAAATTGCGGCAAACCCATCACGCGCCAGTCCAGCGAGCAAATCGTCCAGTCCATCCTGCACGGGGAAATTTGCAAGCCGGACGACCGCATCATGATCCTCGCGCCCATTGTCCGCGGACGCAAAGGCGCGTATCGCAAGGAGCTAGAAAAATTCGCGCACGACGGCTACGTTCGCGCGCGCATTGACGGCGAACTCGTCCCTCTCGATGACATTCCTGCGCTAGACAAACGCAAGAACCACACCATCGAAATCGTCATCGACCGCCTGCTCGTGAAGCAAGGCATCGCCACGCGCCTCGAACAATCCATCGCCACGGCGCTCAAATTGGCGAACGGCTTGGTCACGGTAGCCATTGTCGGCGGCAAGGAACATACGTTTTCTGAAAAGCTGGCGTGTCCCGATTGCGGCATCTCCGTGCCGCAGCTCGAGCCGCGCTCTTTCAGTTTCAATTCGCCTTACGGAGCCTGCCCCGCCTGCAATGGCCTCGGCTCGAAATACGACTTCGATCCGTCCAAAATCATCACCGATTGGACCCGCCCGCTTTTCGATGGCGGCCTCGGCCCGGGCTCCGGCTCCGCGATTCTCAAGCGTACGCTGGAACTCGGCGCTTACGCGCACGGCTTCGACCTTGAAACGCCGTTTGAAAAATTTCCCGCCCGCGTCCAGAACATGCTTTTGTACGGTTACCCGCCGTCGAACGGCAGCGCGTCAGGCGAAAATAGTTCAGCGGGCAAAAAATCCAAAAGCGATAAGGGCTTTCGCTTTCCGGGCATTCTGAAATTCCTCGAGCGAAACTTTGAAGAATCCAGCTCCGATTCCTATCGCGAGTGGATCACGCAGTACATGTCGGCAACGCAATGCGCCGTGTGCCACGGCAAGCGCCTGCGGCCTGAATCTCTGGCCGTCAAGCTTGGCGGCTTGTCCATCGCGGATTTCACTGCGCTCTCGCTCAGCGCGGCGCGGCCCGCGGTGGACAAAATTCTCGCGCAGCTGACGGAGCGCCAAAAAGAAATCGCCGCGCGTCCGCTTGAAGAAGTCGCCGAACGCATCGATTTTCTTCTCGCGGTGGGGCTCGGCTACCTAAGTCTCGATCGCTCTGCCGCCACGCTCTCCGGCGGCGAAGCCCAGCGCATCCGCCTGGCCACGCAAATCGGCTCTCGCCTTCGCGGCGTTCTCTACGTTCTCGACGAGCCCAGCATCGGCCTGCACGCCCGCGACAACGCGCGTCTTCTCGGCTCCCTCGAACATCTGCGCAATCTCGGCAACACCGTCCTTGTCGTCGAGCATGACGAGGACACCATCCGTCGGGCCGATTTCGTCGTTGACCTCGGCCCGGGTGCCGGCAACGCCGGCGGCTACCTTGTCGCGCAAGGCAAGCCTGCCCAAATCGAGGCCACCGCCGAATCGCTCACCGGCCAATACCTGAGCGGCGCGTCGAAAATCGCCGTTCCCGAAAAGCGCCGCAGCCCGAACGGCAAAGCGATTCAAATTCTCGGCGCGAGCGCGAACAATCTGAAGGATGTGGACATTACACTGCCGCTTGGCTTGCTCACCGTCGTCACCGGCGTCTCGGGCTCCGGAAAATCCACGCTCGTCAACGACATTCTCTATCGGGCGCTCGCGCAGAAACTCTATCGTTCCTCCGAAGCTCCCGCCGCGCACCGCGAAATTCTCGGCGCCGACCAAATCGACAAAGTCATCGAGATCGACCAAGCCCCGATTGGCCGTACCCCGCGCTCGAATCCCGCCACCTATACCGGCGTCTTCGCGCCGATCCGAGATCTTTTTGCCATGCTTCCGGAATCACGCGAACGCGGCTACCGCCCGGGCCGCTTCAGCTTCAACGTGAAGGGCGGACGCTGCGAAGCCTGCCAGGGTGACGGCCTCCGCCGCATTGAAATGAATTTTCTTCCCGACGTTTACGTGATGTGCGAAGTGTGCCGCGGCCGCCGCTATAATTCGGAAACGCTCGCGGTGCGCTACAAAGGCCATTCGATTAGCGATGTTTTGAATTTGCCTTCAGCCGATGCGCTGAAGCTTCTCGAGAACATTCCGCAGATTCAGCAAAAACTTTCCACGCTCGTCGAAGTCGGTCTTGGCTACGTCACGCTCGGTCAGTCCGCCACTACGCTTTCCGGCGGCGAAGCTCAGCGGATCAAGCTAGCCCGCGAACTTTCCAAGCGCCAGACCGGCCGCACGCTTTATATTCTTGATGAACCGACCACCGGCCTGCATTTCGACGACGTAAGAAAACTCCTCGACGTTCTCCAACGTCTTGTCGATCTCGGCAACACCGTGCTCATCATCGAACACCATCTCGACGTCATCAAACAAGCCGATTGGATCATTGACCTCGGCCCCGAAGGCGGCGAAGGCGGCGGCCGCATCGTCGCGCAGGGCCCGCCTGAACAAGTCGCGCGCACAAAAAAATCCTACACCGGCCAGGTTCTCGCCCGCGTCCTCAGCGTCAATGGCAACACCAACGGCGACCGCTCCAATGGAAACACCGGCCACGGTAAATGAGGGGCAGAAGAACTTCGCTCGGGCTTGGTATTGTCCCTCTTGCGGGTTAGAGTATCCCCGTCTCCATGAGCATCTATTCCATTCAGCCGCTCACGCTTGGCGCGGTGCACACGTATCCACTGGCGTCGCGCAAGAGCAAAGTCAGTGTGCGAGACTTTGCGAAGTCGACTGGCGCGAATGCGTCGCTCAGAAAATTCCTGGATTCGCTGCCAGAGATTCTTGCAGCCGAAGATCTCCGCGATCTCCTCAGCGCGATCCACGTTGCGCGAAAGCAACGCAAAGCAATTCTCTGGGGCTTCGGCGGCCATGTCATTAAGGTCGGCCTGGGGCCTGTCTTGATCGACCTGATGAAACGCGGTTTCGTCTCCGGCATCGCTATGAACGGCGCGGCGCTCATCCACGATTTTGAAATCGCGCTCGCCGGCAACACTTCCGAAGACGTGGAGGCCGGCCTCGGCGAAGGCCAATTCGGAATGGCTGAAGAAACGGGAAAATATCTCAACGAAATCGCCAAACTTTCGCAGCGCATTCGCATCGGCTACGGCGAAGCCGCTGGGCAATTTCTTTCGAGCGGAATCATCGAAGTCAAACACTCGAATTTCAGCGTCCTCGTGGGCGCCTACCAGCATCAAATCCCCGTGACCATTCATCTCGCCATCGGCACGGACATCCCGCACATGCATCCCGCCGCGGACGGAGGGGCGCTTGGCGACGCCACGTATCGCGACTTTCGTTTATTCTGCGCGCTCGTTCAGCAAATGCATTCCGGGGGCGTTTATCTCAACTGGGGCTCAGCCGTCCTTCTGCCGGAGATTTTTCTCAAGGCCGTTTCCGTCGTTCGCAATCTCGGCATCCCTCTCCGGCCTATTACTACTGCGAACTTCGACTTTATCCAGCACTACCGTCCGTTGCAGAATGTAGTGAAGCGTCCCACCGCCTCCGCCCAGGGCCGCGGCGGACCCGCGTCGCACGGCTACGCCATCACTGGGCACCACGAGCTGCTCTTGCCGCTCGTCGCCGCCGCGCTGGCTGCCGGGTGGCCCAAGAAACACAACAAGCGCCGCGCTGGAGCACCATGAGCCTCTTCGACGACAATCCAGTGAACCCTCCGGAGGAAAATGTTCGGGCGCCGTTTTCTTCTGACCAGCGGGAGGAATCGCCAATTGAGGAACCCGGCGCTCAGCCAATCATCACTCAGCCACTGGGAGGCGACCCTCTTTCCTACGTCGCCTTTTCTCCCGCGGCCTCCGCGCCGGCACCCAATTTGCCGGAGGACTTGCGCATCTCCTGGTCCTGGCCGCACCTTTTGGTCTTTGTCCTTTTTGCCATCGCCAGTCAATTCACAATCGCCATTGTTGTCCTGGCGTATTTTTCGGCGAACGGGCACCTCTCGCAGAAGCAACTCCGGCACCTGTTGGAGTCCGATCCCAGGCTCATCGTCGGGACGAATGTTCTTTGGTTTGCGCTGATCATTTTGTTTTTGTACGTCACACTCGGGGTCCTGCGGGACTCCCCTTTCTGGCGCTCTCTCGGCTGGAAGAAACTCGACTCCGACCCCGGCGAGGGCAAAGGCAGCCCGTGGATGTATTTTCTTTGCGGCTGCGGGTTGTCTATCTTCGTGGTGATTGCCAGCTCGCGTGTGAAGGATGCAGAGCACGCCCCGATACAAGAATTGTTCAAGAGCCGCGACGGCGCAATCCTTCTGATGGCCATGGCCGTATTCGTCGCGCCGCTCGTGGAAGAGACGATTTTTCGAGGTTACTTGTATCCCGTGTTGGCGCGTATTTTCTCTGCCGTAGCCGAGTTCTTAGGCCTCGAATGTCCACGCGCCATTCGCGCCGGCGTGGTCTTCAGTATCTTGCTGACCGGCTTCCTCTTCGGCCTCATGCACGCCCCTCAACTCGGGGGGAATTGGGGGCTGGTCAGCTTGCTCGTTCTCGTCGGGGTTATTTTCACCTTCGCCCGCGCCTGGACCGGCACGGTGCTAGCGAGTTTCCTTCTTCACCTCGGCTACAATTCCATGATTGCTGTAACTTCCATCATCGCCACGCATGGATTCACGCAAATGCCTAAAGGCCACTGAACCGCGCATGAACCGATTCGTGTTCCTTCGCGGGCTTCGTTACAATTGGATTTGGTGAGGACATCGAACGCATGTACGTAGCGCAGCCCATCGAATGGACGGATCGCGGCGTGATTATGCTGGACCAGCGCCGGCTCCCCGGCGAGGAGATTTCGCATACCTATACGGATTACCGGGAGGTCGCCAAAGCAATCCGCGAGATGGTCATTCGCGGCGCGCCGGCGATTGGCGTTGCCGCGGCCATGGGTGCGGCGCTCGGCGTTATGCATTCTAGCGCGAAATCCGCGGAAGCTCTTGGCGCTGAATTCACTGGAATTTGCGCAGCGCTTGCAAAAACGCGCCCTACGGCCGTGGATCTTTTCTGGGCGTTGGAGCGCATGAAGCGCCGCTTCGTGGAATTGACAGCCGCCACTTGCGACTTGGGCAAAATTCGGCAGGGGATGGTGGACGAAGCCAAGCAAGTTCATCTTGAAAAAAAAGCAACCGACGAAGCCATGGGCCGCTTCGGCGCGGAATTCATGCCTCGCGAAGGCCAAGTCATGACGCAATGCAATGCCGGCGCGCTGGCCACCGGAGGAATCGGCAGCGCCCTCGGCGTGATTCGAACCGCGTTCGAGCAGGGGAAAAAGCTGCATGTGCTCGTTCCCGAGACACGTCCTTATCTGCAAGGCGCGCGCCTCACAGCATGGGAACTGCACAAGGGCGGCATACCGCTCACGCTCATTACCGACAACATGGTCGGCCACTTTTTGAAATCGGGAAAAGTCGGAGCCATTGTTACCGGCGCGGATCGTATCGCCGCAAACGGAGACACTGCCAACAAAATCGGGACGTACCAGATCGCTGTCCTGGCGAAGGAAAACAACGTCCCCTTCTACGTTGCCGCGCCAGTCTCCACTTTTGATTTATCGATTCCTGACGGCGAGCATATTCCTATCGAAGAGCGATCGGCGGCTGAAGTTACGCATTTTCAGGGCGTGCGAATCGCGCCAGACGTCCACGCCGCGCACCCTGCGTTTGACGTCACTCCGGCGCGCTACATCGCTGCCATTTTCACCGAGCGCGGAGTCGCTCGCGCGCCTTATAAGGATTCACTCCGCAGTCTCGCTTCTTCCGGGCACGCGGCCGTAACCGCGCGCACCTAGGGCACGACTCCGGTTAGCCTGAGTTCCGCCAAAAGAACGGGCTTCGGATTTCCTCTAGTTTTGTTTTATTGAAGGTCCGGCCTGCGCGATGCTTCCTTGAAGCAAGTCCGTCTTGATGGTGATTTTCTGGCGCGCCAGCAAGCTGACTTCGGTGTCGAAATCCTGATATCCGGGAAGAGCAATCCTGATGCGGTGTTTCCCGGCGCTGACGAGCATCCCGTGTCCGGCGCCGCTAAATTCGCCAACCGTTCCGGCAAACGCATCGTCCACAAAAACGGCGGCTCTCTCGGGCGTGACTTGCAGCTTGATTTGAGACGTGACTTGAGGAAGGCGAGTCCGCGGATCCCTCACCATGACAACTTGCAGGACTATTTTCTTGCGGGGTTCCACGACGACCTTCTGCCGGAAATCCGTGTATCCGGACTGGCGCACAGCAATCTCATGTTCACCGGGCAGAAGCAGGATTTTGTTTTCGGATTTCAACTCATTGACATAGCCGACATACTGGCCATCGACCCAAACTCCGGATGTTTTGTCCGCCTTAGTCTTTCCGACCAATTGCAGCTCCCCTAGAACCTGGTTTTGAGAGTGGGACGCGGAAGGAATAATCAGCCAGGATAAGGCAAGGCCGAAAGCGGCTCTGCGCACTGCTCTTTGCATTTTCATCTTTAGACTCCCAGGAAGGCGCTGTTGAAACCTTGAATCGCCTGGGAACGATTCGACCTCCCACTTGAATAGTCGGCCGCTCCTATTCTAACCACAACTGGGGACATCGGCGTGAAGAAAAATTCGGCGGGAAGGCAAGGACGGGGCGCTCGGAGATAAACCCTTGACCCCAGCCCTATTCGGCGGTAGTTTCACGCGTAAAATTCTCTCATTCCTGTTTGCATACTTGGAGGCAACGCATGGTTTCTCTCACCGCACTTTTGCTCCCTATGCTGCTTTCGGCCGTCATCGTGTTCGTGGCCAGCTCTGTCATCCATATGGCGCTGAAGTATCACGCTAGCGATTACCGGCAGCTTCCTGAGGAGGACAAGGTTCTTGCCACCTTGCGGCCGGCCGGCTTGACGCCGGGCCTCTATCATTTCCCTTTTTGCACGCACAAGGACATGAACACGCCCGCCATGCGGGAAAAATACCAGCAGGGACCGGTGGGTTTTCTAACGATTTATCCCAGCGCCCCACCGGCCATGCCGAAGTTCCTGGGAATGTGGTTCGCTTATTGCTTGCTTGTCGGTTTTTTCGTTGCTTATCTCACAGGACGCACGGTCATGCCTGGCGCGCCGTATCTGGCGGTCTTTCGCGTCGCAGGCACCGCTGCTTTCCTTGCTTTCGGTCTGGGCCCCTTGGTCAACGGCATCTGGAAGGGCCAGCCCTGGAGCATGGTCCTAAAAGAAGCTTTTGATGGCCTGGTCTACAGTTTGCTGACTGCCGGCACATTTGGCTGGCTCTGGCCCAGGTAAAGCTTCTTTCACGCGGGACGGAGCACGAATACCGTGTGATCGCGGCTGCGGAACTTCGCGAAGAAATCCAGCAACTGTTTCCAGGGGAAATACTTTTTCTTGAGCAATTGCGTTCCGCGAGCATCCTCTTCGCCGGTGACAATTTCAGCGCGGGCTTCTACCCATTCACCAAGCACTCTGCCGCGCATGTCGCAAGGCGCGATTCTCACGCGCGGGTTGTTGCGAATGCGCTTCACTTTTCCGGAAACGCCGATGGTGTAGACGTACAGTTTGGCGTCGTTCGAATCGAGGCTCGCCGATGGGCCAACAGCAAACCAAACCGGCGTTTTTACGCCCGTGCCATTTTTCTTGAACGTTTCGAGGTTCAGATACTTGTGACTGTTAAACGCAGCAAATCCCATGGCATCGCTCCCGCTCTCGCAATCCTTCGCAACAGCTATTCGATGCGGATTATTCTACACGCGTCACAGGCGCAAATGGCGCTCCGATCCGGCCGGAGCGCCATTTGAACCACTTCGGAGAGATTTGTCTTACTTGGTCCGGACGTACGTTACGTCCTCCGTGAACGAGTCCTTCTGCGCCTTGCGGAACGTCCAGGTGGTCTTGAAATGATCGTTGTCGATAAACGTATACACCGCGTGATGCATGTGACCGTCATCGGGACTTTTCAAGTTCGAGATGCTGACGAGATCAAACGTAATGGTCTTCGTCTCGGGAGCATACCACCCCTTCATGGTCGGCTGGTTGCCGGCCATGCAATAGTGCGTCAGCTTCACCTGGTCGCCATCGAGGTAGTACAACGTGGTCATTTCCACGGGGTTGCCGTTTTCAACCATGTGGAACTTCTCGAGGACCGCCGTGCCCCCGGACGTCAGCTCCAGGTCCAGCGAAGCCTTGTTCATGTTTGACTTGTCGGTCTCCCAGTGTCCCACCAGGGCCTTCAGCTTTTCGAAGGCCTCGTTCCCGCTGCCGGGCCGGGCATTCGCTGTCACTGGAATGATTCCCACACTCAACACCAGCACACTCAGAATTTTTGCCAAGCCTCTCATCGATCATTCTCCTTTCAAGCTTCGTTTGAACCGTTCTCGAAATTCAACCACTCGAACCAAAGAATTCATTGGGCTGCGGTCGCCGATTCCTTTGCACGGCCAAACCTTTGCGTTGCAAATCCCACGAGCGCTCCGAAAAGCATTCCGGGAATCATGATGTCCCAGAACAACGCCATTCCTGCTCGCAGGATGACGAGAAGGCTCAATATTGCCGCAATCGCGATTCCCGCCACTATTCCTAGCAGCATCGAATCGACTCGCTCGGATACATATCCAGTAGCGATGCCCGCCAGCAATCCCTTCAGCAAGGAGAACGTGATCACGCTGGACATGACCCCCGCCAGTGACGGCTCGAAGAATCCGCTCAAGCCATCAAGAAGTCCGAGAGTTCCTCCCACGGCGAGTCCGAGTATCGGTTTCCTAATGCTCATTGCTGCCTCCGATGAAAGCGCGATTGCATCTGCGGCGTTTCTACTTCGCACTCTTGTCGGACTGCATCACGCCGAAGAGATTTCCTTCCGTGTCCTCGCAGTAGGCAAAATAACCGACGCCCGGAATCGGCGTCTTGGGCATCACGAGTTTTCCGCCGGCGCCCGTCGCCGTCTTGATCGCTGCGTCGACGGACTCCACGCCAATGGTGTTGGTCGTGGTCTTGACGTTTGTGTTCCGCATCAGGCCGCCGTTGATCCCCGGCGCGCTGTCCGCACCGGTGGTGACCATCCAGTACTCCATCGGCCCGGCCCACTTGTCGAATTTCCAGTCGAAGACTTTCTTGTAGAACGCCGAAGCGCGTTCAGGATCACTCGCCGGTATTTCAAAATGGATGACTCGAGACATAGATATCCTCCTAGTTTGAACGAACGGAATCTTCGCTTGCCAATCGGCTGCTTGTTAGCGCGTCGCGGGTGTTGCCGGCGCACCGTACCGTTGCGTCGCGTAACCCACAATCATTCCTACGATGCTGCCGGGCAAAATAATCTCGAAATAGTAGCCGTGCTGCATATAGGCCACGATATATGCGAGTACGAATCCCACGGCCAGACCGAACAGAATGCCAAGCGGCACGGAATTCACCTTGCGCGCAAAAATACCCGCTGCCACTCCCGCGATCAATCCCTTGATCGTCGAACCGAAGATGATTCCCGCCAATTGCGCTCGCACCGCAGGCGTAAACCAGGCGGATCCGCCGTCAACCGCCCCCAACAATGCCCCGAGCAGAAGCCCCAGCAGCACCTTGTTCATCACCGCCTCCGTTCGAATCTGCTTTCTACCGTTCTTTACAACGTGTCCTGGAATTCCTTTAGCCTATCTATGCATAAAAAACAAAATCAGGACTCGCATCGCCAAGTAGGCTGCAATCAACAAGATAAAGAATCGATAGCGGCGGTAAAAGCGGCCGGTCTTCTCAAAAACGGTCTCGCGGTGGGCGCC
>Ga0307471_100001922_pt1 | contig 11727 bp, 9 predicted proteins | sample atmos_gasesAM3C__2_FD_204566 | JGI IMG/M metagenome (GOLD analysis project Ga0307471, IMG submission 204566) | Hardwood forest soil microbial communities from Morgan-Monroe State Forest, Indiana, United States - atmos_gasesAM3C_515 | ecosystem: Environmental > Terrestrial > Soil > Temperate... | reverse complement strand
ATCTGGGAGAGTCTCCTGACCGGCGTGCTGGTGCGCGTCGAGGACGCGGCGCGGCCGAAGCGCGCGATGGTCCAGTTCTTCCTGCGACTGGCCCAGGACATCGAGCGCAAGCGCCTGACGGGACAGACCGGTTCACTCTGGCAGCGGCTGCTCTACCCGCTGGGAAGCCTCCTCGTGTACGGCCCGCTCAAGGACAACCTCGGACTCTCGCGCGTGCGCCGCGCCTATACGGCCGGTGAGGCCATCGGCCCCGAGATCTTCCTCTTCTTCCGCGGTCTCGGCGTCAACGTCAAGCAGCTCTACGGCATGACCGAGGCGAGCGTGTTCGTCACCATCCAGCGGGATGGCGATGTGCGGCTCGACACCGTCGGAACGCCGCTCACCGGTGTCGAGATTCGCATCTCGGAGGGCGGCGAGGTCTTGTTCCGGAGCCCGGGCGTCTTCCGAGGCTACGCGAAGAACCCGGAGGCGACCAGCCAGACGCTGGCCGACGGCTGGATTCGCTCCGGTGACGCGGGCTTTCTGGACCACGACGGCCATCTGAAGATCATCGACCGGGCTCGAGATGTCAGCCGGCTGGCGGACGGCACGATGTTCGCCCCCAAGTTCCTCGAGAACAAGCTGAAGTTCTCGCCCTATGTCCGCGAGGCGGTCTGCATCGGCCAGGACCGGCCCTGCGTGACGGCGCTCGTGAACATCGACCTGGTGGCCGTCGGGAACTGGGCGGAGCGCCGGAACATTGCATACACGAGCTACGCCGACCTGGCGCGGAAACCGGAAGTCTACGACCTGATCCGCGGCGAGGTGGCGCGCGTCAACCGGAGCCTCGCCGAGGACGACGTCCTGCGCGGGGCCCAGATCCGGCGCTTCCTGGTCCTGCACAAGGAGCTGGACCCGGACGACGAGGAGATCACGCGCACGCGAAAGATCCGCCGCGGCTACATCGCGCAGAAGTACGCGCCGCTCATCGAGGCGCTCTACGCCGGGCGCGACCACGTGTCGGTCGAGGCGCAGGTGACCTACGAGGACGGCCGCACCGGCACCATGCGGGCAGACGTCATGATCCGCGACGTCGACGACGGGCCCGCGCGGACCGCGCGGTGAAGGGGTCCGCGGCCGCGCCGCCCCTGCTCGAGGTCGACCGCGTGAGCGTGCGCTTCGGCGCGCTGATCGCGGTCAACCAGGTGAGCCTCCGCATCGGCCGCGGCGAGATCGTCGCGATCATCGGCCCGAACGGCGCCGGCAAGACGACGCTGCTCAACGCCGTCAGCGGGTTCTATCGTCCCTACGAGGGCACGATCGCCTTCGAGGGCCGCGACCGGACGCGCATGGCCCCGCCGGACGTCGCCGCGCTCGGCATCGCCCGCACGTTTCAGAACGTCGCCCTGTTCAAGGGCATGAGCGTGCTCGACAACATCATGACCGGGCGGCTCCTCAAGATGCGCGGCAGCTTCCTGCTCGAGGCGCTCTACTGGGGCCCGGCGCGGCGTCAGGAGCTCGAGCACCGGGCCTTCGTGGAGCGGATCATCGACTTCCTCGAGATCCAGGCGATCCGCAAGACGCCGGCGGGCCGGCTGCCGTACGGGCTGCAGAAGCGCGTCGAGCTCGCCCGGGCGCTCGCCGCCGAGCCCAAGCTCTTGCTGCTCGACGAGCCCATGGCGGGGATGAACGTCGAGGAGAAGGAAGACATGTGCCGGTTCATCCTCGACGTCAACCAGGAGTTCGGGACCACCATCGCGCTCATCGAGCACGACATGGGCGTGGTCATGGACGTCTCCGACCGGGTGGTGGTCCTCGACTACGGCCGGAAGATCGCCGACGGCCCGCCCGCCGAGGTTCGGAAGGACGCGGCAGTCTTGGACGCGTACCTCGGAGTCGCTCATGAAGCTTGAGCGAGGGCGGTTCGTCTGATGCTCGACGTGCTCTACGCGGTTCTCGTTGCGCCGTTCAAGGACATGGCGGGCTCGCCGGCGTTCCTGATCGAGGTGCTGATCGGCGGTCTGTTCGCCGGCCTCATGTACTCGCTGGTCGCGCTCGGCTTCGTGCTCATCTTCAAGGCCTCGGGCGTGTTCAACTTCGCCCAGGGTGTGATGGTGCTGTTCGCGGCCCTCACGCTGGTCGGCCTGCTCGAACGCGGGGCGCCCGTGCTGCTCGCCCTCGGCCTGACGACCGCGGTGATGGTGGCGCTGGCCTTCGCGATCGAGCGGATCGTGCTGCGCCCCCTCGTGAACCAGGAGCACATCATCCTGTTCATGGCCACGATCGGCCTCAACTTCTTCCTCGAGGGATTCGGGGAGATGCTGTGGGGCGCCAACGTCAAGAAGCTCGACATCGGGATCCCCGATCGCTCGTTCATCGTCCGCGGCGTGCAGATCAACCAGCTCGAGCTGACCGCGGCGGTGACGTCGGCGGTGCTGGTCGCGCTGCTGGCGCTCTTCTTCCAGCGCACGCGCATCGGCCGGGCCCTGCGCGCGGTCGCCGACGACCACGAGGCGGCGCTCTCGCTCGGCATTCCGCTCAAGACCATCTGGGTCGTTGTCTGGTCGGTCGCCGGCGTCGTCGCCATCGTGGCCGGGCTCATGTGGGGCGCCAAGAGCGGCGTGCAGTTCAGCCTCTCGCTCATCGCGCTCAAGGCGCTGCCCGTCCTCATCCTGGGCGGCTTCGAATCGGTGCCGGGCGCGATCGTCGGCGGGCTCATCATCGGTGTCGGCGAGAAGCTGGGCGAGGTCTACTGGGGGCCGCTCGTCGGCGGCGCCATCGAGAACTGGTTCGCCTACGTGCTGGCCCTGGCTTTCCTGCTCGTGCGGCCGCAGGGCCTGTTCGGCGAGCGCATCATCGAGCGAGTCTGATGGCGTGATCTATCGGGAAGCGGGCCAGTTCAAGAGCTCCTACGCGGACGACCAGGCCATCTTCCCGGTCGTCCAGGATCGCGTGGTCGTGGCGGCGGCGGTGTCGGCGGCCTTCGTGGTGCCGCCGCTCGTCGCGAGCGAATACTGGCTTCAGGCGGTGCTCATCCCGTTCCTCGTCTACGCGCTTGCGGCCCTCGGGCTCAATCTCCTGACCGGGTACGCCGGGCAGCTCTCGCTCGGCACCGGCGGGTTCATGGCGGTCGGCGCCTACTCGGCGTTCAAGCTGGCCACGGCGTTTCCGCGTCTCAGCATCATCGTGGTGTTCCTGCTCGCGGGGCTCGTGGCCGCGGGCGTGGGAATTCTCTTCGGCATCCCGAGTCTCCGGATCAAGGGCTTCTACCTTGCGGTGGCGACGCTGGCCGCGCAGTTCTTCCTGATCTGGCTCTTCAACAAGGTGGCGTGGTTCACCAACTACGCCTCGTCCGGCACCATCACCGCGCCGGACCGGACCTTCTTCGGCGCCCTCGTCACCGGCCCGAACTCGACCCCGTCGGCGCGCTATCTGACGGCGCTGGGACTGGTCGCCGTGTTCGCCCTGGTCGCCAAGAACCTGGTGCGCGGCCGCATCGGGCGCTCGTGGATGGCGATCCGCGACCGCGACATCGCCGCCGAGATCATCGGCGTGCGCCCGCTCCGCACGAAGCTGCTCGCGTTCGCCATCAGCTCCTTCTACTGCGGGGTGGCCGGGGCCGGGCTCGTCTTCTTCTATCTCGGCACCGCCGAGACGCTGGCGTTCGACATCAGCATCTCGTTCCTGGTCCTCTTCATGGTCATCATCGGCGGGCTCGGCAGCATCCTCGGCTCGTTCCTCGGCGCCGCCTTCATCGTGCTGGTGCCGATCGTGCTGAGCAACGCACCGCGCATGGTCGGGCTCGCGCTGCCGGTCGCCCTGCAGAAGCAGATCGAGCTCATGGTCTTCGGCGGACTCATCATCTTCTTCCTGATCGTCGAGCCGCGCGGGCTGGCGCGGCTCTGGCAGATCTCGAAAGAGAAGCTGCGGCTCTGGCCGTTTCCTCACTAGACGCTGACGAAAGGAGAATGTCATGAACGGACGAAAGATATGGCTCGCGGCGCTGGCGGCGCTGATTCTCGCGGCGCCGACCCTGGCGGCCGCCCAACCCAAGGAGATCTACATCCCGCTGCTCGTCTACCGCACGGGTCCCTACGCGCCGAGCGGCATCCCGATCGCGGACGGGTTCGTCGACTACTTCACGCTCCTGAACGAGCGCGACGGCGGCATCAACGGCCTGAAGGTCGCCTGGGAAGAGTGCGAGACGCAGTACGACACCAAGCAGGGCGTCGAGTGCTACGAGCGGCTGAAGGGCAAGGGCCCCCTGCTGGTGAACCCGTACAGCACCGCCATCACCTACTCGCTCATTCCCAAGGCCCCGGTCGACAAGGTCGTCGTCTTCTCGATGGGCTACGGCATGAGCGCGGCCTCTGACGGGCGGTGGTTTCCGTGGGTGTTCAACTTCCCCACGAACTACTGGAGCCAGGCCTCGGCCGTCATCCGCTACATCGGCCAGCAGGAAGGCGGCATCGAGAAGCTGAAGGGCAAGAAGATCGTGCACATCTTCCACAACAGCGCCTACGGCAAGGAGGCCAACCCGACGCTCGAGGAGCTCTCGAAGAAGTACACGTTCGAGCTCACGCTGCTCGCGGTCGACCACCCGGGCCAGGAGCAGAAGGCGACGTGGCTCCAGGTGCGCCGGATCAACCCGGACTGGATCTTCATGTCGGGCTGGGGCGTCATGAACCAGGTTGCCATCAAGGAAGCGGCGTCGGTCGGCTTCCGGATGGAGCGGTTCATCGGTAACTGGTGGTCGGCCAACGACTCCGACGTGGTTCCGGCCGGCGAGGGCGCCAAGGGCTACAAGGGCGCCACATTTCATGCACCCGGCACAGGGTACAAGGTGCACGCCGACGTCCAGAAGTTCGTCTATGACAAGGGCAAGGGCTCGGCGAAGAAGGAGGAGATCGGCTCGCCCCTCTACAACCGCGGGCTCGTCAACGCGATGCTGACGGCCGAGGCCATCCGCACGGCCATGGTGAAGTTCGGCAACAAGCCGCTCACCGGCGAGCAGGTGCGCTGGGGCTTCGAGAACCTGAACCTGACCGAGCAGCGCCTGGACCAGGTCGGCATGCGCGGCTTCACCCATCCGCTCAAGGTCACCTGCGAGGACCACGAGGGGAACGGCCCGGTGCTCATCCAGCAGTGGGACGGCAAGAAGTGGAGCGTCATCACCGACTGGATCGCGCCCATGCGCGAGGTGGTGCGACCGAAGATCGAGGCGGCGGCGGTCGACGAGGCCGGGAAGCTCAAGTACACGATGCGCGACTGCTCGAAGGAGAAGTAGAGGCGCCGGTGACGGGCGATACACTGCGGCCGCTCCTGTCGGTCGGCAACATCGAGGTCATCTATGACCACGTGATCCTCGTGTTGAAAGGCGTGTCTCTCGCGGTGCCCGAGGGCGGTGTGGTCGCGCTCCTCGGGGCCAACGGCGCCGGCAAGTCGACGACGCTCAAGGCCATCTCCGGCCTGCTGCGAACGGAGCGCGGCGAGGTCACCAAGGGCGGCATCGAGTTCCAGGGGCGGGCGATCCACCGGCAGAGTCCGGCCGAGGTCGTCAAGCATGGCATCGTCCAGGTGATGGAAGGCCGGCACGTGTTCGAGCACCTGACCGTCGAGGAGAATTTACTCACCGGGGCCTACACGCGCCGGAACGGCCAGGAAACCAGGAAGGACCTCGAGGTCGTCTACCATTACTTTCCCCGGCTGCGGGAGCGAAAGGGCGTCAAGGCCGGGTACATTTCCGGAGGAGAGCAGCAGATGGTGGCGATCGGCCGCGCCCTGATGGCACGGCCGCGGCTCATGTTGCTCGACGAGCCTTCGATGGGGCTGGCGCCGATGCTCGTGAAGGAGATCTTCGACATCGTCGGGCGGCTCAACCGGGAGGAAGGGGTGGCCGTGCTCCTCGCCGAGCAGAACGCCACGATGGCTTTACAGGTTGCGCAGCACGGCTATGTTATGGAGAATGGCCGGATTGTACTGGACGGGGACGCGAAGACGATCAGCCAGAACGAGGACATCAAGGAGTTCTATCTGGGTCTGACGGGCGTGGGACAGCGCAAGAGCTATCGGGACGTCAAGCACTACCGCCGACGAAAGCGGTGGCTGTCATGAGCGCGCTTCTCGAGATTCGCGAAGCGTCGAAGGCGTTCGGCGGTGTGCAGGCGGTCACGCGCGTGTCGCTCGAGGCTCAGAAGGGCGAGATCCTCTCCGTCATCGGTCCCAACGGCGCCGGCAAGACGACGGTGCTGAACATGATCAGCGGCTTCTATCATCCCGACAGCGGCCGCATCACGCTCGAAGGGCAGGACATCACCGATCTCGCGCCGAGCCGCATCGCCGAGCTCGGCATCGCGCGCACCTTCCAGAACATCGCCCTCTTTCGCGGGATGACCGTGCTCGACAACCTGATGCTCGGCCGCCACGTGCACATGAAGACCGGCGTGCTCAGCGCGTTCGCCTACTGGGGGTTCGCCGAGAAGGAAGAGGTCCAGCACCGCCGGCGCGTCGAGGACATCATCGACTTCCTGCGTATCCAGGATCTGCGGCGGCGGCCGACCGGCTCGCTCGCCTATGGGTTGCAGAAGCGCGTCGAGCTCGGCCGGGCGCTGGCGCTCGACCCGAAGATCCTGCTCCTCGACGAGCCGATGGGCGGTTGCAACCACGAGGAGAAAGAGGACATGGCCCGCTTCATCCTCGACGTCAACGAGGAATGGGGCGTCACCGTCATCCTGATCGAGCACGACATGGGCGTGGTCATGGACATCTCCGATCGCGTCGCCGTGCTCGACATGGGCCAGAAGATCGCCGAGGGCACGCCCGACGAGGTGCGCGCGAACCCGCGCGTCATCAAGGCGTATCTGGGTGACAGCAAGAACACCGGCGGCGGAGGCTCCCGTGGCTGAGACCACCCTCTCGCGATTGCTCCTGCGCAACGCGCGCGATCTTCGTAACCGGCCGGCGATCCGCGAGAAGGATCGCGGCATCTGGCAGACGTGGACGTGGGGCCAGTACCACGACGAGGTGCGTGACTTCGCGCTCGGGCTTATGGCGCTCGGATTCAAGCGGGGCGAGCGGCTCTCGGTCATCGGCGACAACCGCCCGCGGCTCTACTGGGCGCAGGTGGCCGCGCAGTGCCTGGGCGGGGTACCGGTGCCGGTCTTCCAGGACTCGATCGCGAAGGAGCTCGCCTTCGTCTGGAATCACGCCGAGTGCGCGGTGATCGTGGCCGAGGACCAGGAGCAGGTCGACAAGGTGCTGGCGCTCCGCGATCAGCTCCCGGGCCTACGCTTGGTGGTCTACGACGATCCGCGCGGCATGCTCCATTACAAGCACGAGTGGCTCCGGTCCTATCAATCGATGCAGGAGCTGGGCCGCGAGTTCGGCGCCAAGCACCCCGGCGCCTTCGAGGCCGAGATCGAGAAGGGCAAGCCCGAGGACGTCGCGATCATCTGCTACACCTCGGGAACGACCGGCAACCCGAAGGGCGTCATGCTGACGCACGCCAACGCGCTCGCCCTGGCCGAGGCGTTCCGCAAGGCCGACGACGTCGGCCCCGACGACGATGCGCTCGCGTACCTGCCGATGGCGTGGGCGGGTGACGCTGCCTACACCCTGTTCCTGAGCCTCGTGGTCGGCTTCTGCTCCAACTGTCCGGAGAGCCCCGAGACGGTGCAGCGCGACCTGCGCGAGCTCGGTCCGACGACGGTGCTGGCGCCGCCGCGCATCTGGGAGAACATGCTGACCGGCGTGCAGGTGAAGGCCGCCGACGCGCCCGCCCTGAAGCGCTGGATCTTCGAGCGATTCCGCGCTGCCGCCGAGCGTGCCGAGATCCTTCGCGCCGACGGCAAGCCGATTCCGCTGGGGCTCCGGCTGGCCTTGATGCTCGGCGAGGTGCTCGTCTACACGCCGATCCGCGACCAGCTCGGCCTGCGCCGCGCCAAGTGGGCGCTCACCGGCGGCGCGCCGCTCGGGCCCGACACCTTCCGCTTCTTCCGCTCGATCGGCGTCAACCTCAAGCAGGTCTACGGCTCCACCGAGACGACGGGCCTGGTGTCGCTGCAGCCGAGCAACGAGGCGAACCCGACGACGGCCGGCCGGCCGTGCCCGGGCATCGAGGTGAAGATCGCCGAGCGCGGCGAGGTGCTCGTACGCGGGCCCGTCATCTTCAAGGGCTACCTCAAGAACGAGGAGGCCACGCGCGAGGTCATCGATCCCGACGGCTGGTTCCGCACCGGCGACGCGGGCTTCGTCGATCCGCGCGGCCATCTGGTCATCATCGATCGCGCCAAGGACGTCGGCGCTCTCCAGGACGGGACGCCCTTCGCGCCCCAGTTCATCGAGAACAAGCTGAAGTTCAGCCCGTACATCCGCGAGGCGGTCGCCTTCGGCAACGAGCGCCCCTTCGTCACCACCATGATCGCCATCGACCTCAACACGGTGGGGAACTGGGCCGAGCGGCGCGGGCTCGCCTACACGAGCTACACCGACCTCAGCCAGAAGCCCGAGGTGCGCGAGCTGATCCGCGACGAGATCCGCAAGGGCAACGAGACTCTGCCGGAGGCCTCCAAGATTCGCCGGTTCCTGCTCCTGGCCAAGGACCTCGAGGCGGACGACGCCGAGATGACGCGCACCCGCAAGGTGCGGCGGCGCTTCGTGGCCGAGAAGTACGCGCCGGTCGTCGACGCGTTTTACTCGCGCGGCCGCGAGGTGGAGCTCTCGTCGGCCATCACCTTCGAGGACGGTCGCCAGGCCACCATCAAGTCACGGGTTCGCGTCGAAGACGTCGAGGCGGAGGTGGCCGCGCGTGTCTGAGGATTTCGGCTTCTTCTTACTGCTCATGTCGAACGGCCTCCTGATCGGACTGATGTACTCGCTCATCGCGCTGGGCTTCGTGCTCGTGTACAAGGCGACCGACGCCATCAACTTCGCGCAGGGCGAGTTCGTGATGATCGCGGGCTTCGTGGCGGCGGGGGTCTTGATGGTGTGGGGCGCGCCGCTATGGCTGGCCGTTCTGCTCGCGCTGGCGAGCCTGATCGCGTTCGGCTTCGTGCTGGAGCGCGTCATGCTGCGCAAGCTGATCGGCCGGCCCGTGATCGCGGTGGTCATGGCGACCATCGGGCTGGCGTCGATCCTGCGCGGGGTCGGGCCATTCACCATCTTCTCGGGCACCAAGCCCCTGCCGCTGCCGATTCGCGACGAGCCGTTCATGCTGGGCCCGCTCTTCATTCCGCCGATCCAGATCCTGGGCGCCGGGGTGAGCCTGGCCTTCCTGGCCGGCTTCGGCTGGTTCTTTCTCCGGTCGCGCAAGGGCATCGCGATGCGGGCGGTGGCCGACAACCAGCAGGTCGCCATGGCCATGGGCATCGACGTCGAGCGCTACTTCGGCGTGGCGTGGGCCATGACCGGCGTCGTGTCGGCGCTCGGCGGCATCCTGTGGGGCAACCTGCTCGGCGTCGACGTGAACCTGGCGCTGGTCGGCTTCAAGGTGTTCCCGGTGGTCATCCTGGGCGGCCTCGATTCCATCCCCGGCGCGATCATCGGCGGCCTCATCGTCGGCGTCGTCGAGAACATCGCGGCCGGCTACGTCGACCCGCTGGTCGGCGGCGGCACCAAGGACTTCGCGCCCTACGTCCTGATGATCCTGGCGCTGATGATTCGTCCCTACGGCATCTTCGGCAAACGCATCATCGAGCGCGTATGAGCGTCATCATTACCGGGCTCGCGGCGGGGGCGGGGCGTGAGGTGAGGGGTTCTGGGACCACGCGGCAAGCGTCCGCTCGCCCCTGTGCGGCTGGGCTCCATCCCGGCGCGTCGCGTCCGCACTCGACTTGGAGGGAACGGGTCCCAGAACCCCTCACCTCACGCCCCGCCCCCGCCGCGGGCCCTTCCGTTGCGCTCATACCGCCTCTCTTCTTGGCTGAGGTCAACTCGGTGTCCTACGCTCCAAGGCCAAATTTGGTCCGCCTGGGACGAGTCGCAGCCTCCGCTCGGCGTGGGATGTCGGTGGATTTGGCCGAGTCGCATTGGTGGGCGACGTGGGCGGGCGGGAGGGGTCGAAGGGACCCGTTCCCGAAGAGCGGCCACGGAGCAAACGCGCCCGGATGGAGCCCAGCCGCAACGGGGCAGCGAACGCGTGCCGCGTGGTCGTCTCGACCCCACCCGCCCGCCCACGTCGCCCACCAATGCGACCGGTGGAACGAACGATGATCCAGCGCGAATGCGGGGTGCTGAAGACGACGTACGAAGCGGACATGGGGCTCTATCCGCTGCCGATCGCGCGCTGGACGGTGGCGGCGATCGCGGTGCTGTTCTTCCTGGTCATCCCGCTCACGCTGCACGAGTACTTCCTGTCCGTCGCCAACCTCGTCTGGATCGCGATCATCGGCGCACTCGGCCTCAACATCCTGGTCGGCTACACGGGGCAGGTGTCGATCGGCCACGGCGCGTTCATGTCGGTCGGCGCCTACACCGCGGCCAATCTGGCCAACCGCCTGGGCTCGCCCTGGCCGGTGAATCTGCTGGCCGGCGGCCTCATGGCGGCGCTGATCGGCGCCATCGTCGGCATCCCGTCGCTGCGCATCAAGGGGCTCTACCTGGCCATCGCGACGCTCGCTGGCCAGCTCATCATCGAGTGGACGATCAACCACGTGACCTTCATCAGCGGCGGCGTGCAGGCCTCGATCGAGGTGGCCCGGCCGCGGCTGGGTCCGTGGGTTCTCTCGAGCCAGCGGGAGATGTACTACTTCCTGCTGGTGTTCGTCGTCCTGGCCATCATCGGGGTGATGAACCTCATGCGCACCCGGGTCGGGCGTGCGTTCATCGCCATCCGCGACCAGGACATCGCCGCCGAGATCATCGGGATCAACATCTTCCGCTACAAGCTCCTGGCCTTCGCCATCTCGTCGTTCTACGCCGGGGTCACCGGCGTGCTGTACACGTACTTCCTCGGCATCGCGAACTACGAGCAATTCCAGATCGGCGTCTCGATCGACTACCTGGCGATGATCATCATCGGCGGGCTCGGCTCGGTGCTCGGCTCGATCTTCGGAGCCATCTTCGTGACCCTGCTGCCGATCGTCATCCGCTACTCGATGGAGGCCTTCGGCGGCATCTTCTTCTCGCAGCAGACCGTGCTGAACCTCATCCCCAACCTCCGCCTCATGCTGTTCGGCGCCCTCATCATCTTCTTCCTGATCGTGGAGCCCGAAGGGCTGAATCGTCTGTGGCGGAACATCCGAAGCTATTTCCGGGTCTGGCCGTTCGCCTACTGAGATACGCATGAAAAGGAGAGTGTTCATGAGAGCTATCCTCGCGATCACGACGGCGCTGATGCTGGCGGCGGGAAGTTTGCTGACCGCGACACCGTCCAACGCCCAGTCGAAGGGCGAGATCGTCATCGGAGTACAGTGCGATCGCACCGGACCGACCCAGATCGTGGGCACGGTCCTGTGCCCGGGCTTCCATGACTACGTCGCGCTCGTGAATTCCAAGGGCGGCGTCGAGGGCTACACGATCAAGGCCCTCGAGATCGACCATGAGTACAAGGTGCCGCCGGGCATCGAGGCCTACGAGCGCCACAAGAAGGAAGGCGCGGTCACGATGGCCGTGTACGGCACCCCGCACATCTACGCGATGGCCGCGAAGCTGACCGAAGATCGGATCCCCGGCACCTCGCCGGGCTTCGGCAGTGCCGCCGCCGCCGACGGCATCCGGTATCCGTACATCTTCCCGATCGCCGCCACCTAC
>Ga0307471_100001921_pt1 | contig 11729 bp, 8 predicted proteins | sample atmos_gasesAM3C__2_FD_204566 | JGI IMG/M metagenome (GOLD analysis project Ga0307471, IMG submission 204566) | Hardwood forest soil microbial communities from Morgan-Monroe State Forest, Indiana, United States - atmos_gasesAM3C_515 | ecosystem: Environmental > Terrestrial > Soil > Temperate... | reverse complement strand
GGTCGGCTCGCGCAACGTCTTGCGTGGGAACGGCTTCGCCGAGTGGGACATGAGCTTATACAAAAGCTGGAGGATGCCCTACCGGGAAACTCACAGCGTACAATTTCGGTGGGATGTGTTTAACGTGCCAAATCTCACGCGCTTCAACGCTCAATCGGTGGGATCGTCGGCTCTGCTGACGTCGCTTACACAGTCGCCGAACAATTTCGGCGCCTACACGAGCCTGCTGACTCAGCCGCGCGTCATGCAATTCGCCTTGCGGTACGAGTTTTAATCGCGCAGCTCTAACCCCTTCCTGGAAAGCGGTTGAGAAGTCAGGTAGAGTAGAGAATTTTCAGAACCGATCAAAACGCTCCCGTGTACTCAGAATCCCTTGGTCCGGGGTTCGAATCCCTGCGGGCCCACCAAATCCAAACCATTGAAGTGAGAATGGTTACTGGCACACTTGGCAGTTGTTCATCTGAGCCCTCAATTTCCCCGGTGGCAGTTGTGGTGGCACTCTCCACTGGAACGATCAGAGATTTTAGTGGTGCGGTCATCGTCGCCTCAATAGTCGTGATTCGAGACACGGCCAAGAAAGTGGATCGGTTCACGACAACTGATGGCAATGGAGAATACGCTTTTTACTTTCTGCTACCGTCTCGATACACCTTAACGGTAGCCCACCACGGTTTCCGGACCCAGAGTCGAGAGGTCATTGTCAGCCTCGGACCTGCCGTCTCGGTAAACATAGTTCTGGAAATCGCTTCAGCACGCGCGAGCACGACGGTGACCGCACAGGCTCCAAAACTACAAGCAGGCGACGGAGACAGTTCTACCACCCTGAATCATCAGCAGATTTCTGAGCTGCCCAATCCCGGCAACGACCTCACCTATATTGCGCAAAGCGCCCCCCCCGCGTTGTCATGGATACGGACGTGCAGGGTATGCGAACTTTTCAGTGCTAGGGATGCCGGGCACATCCAACCTGTTCATCATCGATGGCACGAACAACAACGAGAACGGGACAAACCTCAACCTCAGCGGTGCGCTCGGACTCTCTCTTGGGCAAAACCAGATCCAGGAAGCCACGGTTGTAATCGGGCAGCACCGAATTGCATGGCAACGCGCAGTACTGGAATGGCACGGCTCTCAATGCGAACAGCTGGTTCCGCAATGTATTTCAAGCACCAGCGGAATTCCGAAGATCATTGAGATCGTAACTAGTACCGTGAGACCGTAGCACTTGGCTGAAGTGTGCGGCCGATTAATGTTGCACCCTCTTTGCATGTGTGCTACTTTCCGCTCCGCAGCCCTCGGCCGAGGAACGTGGCGTGTTCTGGAAGGCCAGCCTGGTCGTGCCGTCTGCGCCGTTGCATTGGATAGCAGAACCTCCGCGGCGCTTGGGACCGTAAATGTCACAGCTGTTCACAACCGATCTCCTGCCAGCTTCCGACCGCATTGACGCGTGGCAATGGAATGCGCAAAAGATCTGCGGTGACTGCCGGATACAGCTTCCCAAGTCCTCCTTTCACGGCGCGATCGAAATTCGGCACGTCAGCGGCTTGCACCTGACGCGGTTTTCTTCCAGCCCGCTGTCTTTCTGGAAGTGGCCGACCGAAACGGTAAGTCCCGACAATCGCTTCTGCATCGTGATCACGCAACTCGCTGGCGCCAGGCGCTACGTGCAAAACGGGAACAGCGTGCTACTGAACGCCGGAGATACAACCCTGATCGATTCGGGACTCCCGTGGTCCTCAAATTGCGGGACCGACTGCGACCGTCTCTACCTGCGCGTGCCCCGGTGGATGATGGAAAATCGGCTGCGCCTGCGCGAGATACCGATCGTCCAGCGGATTTGTGGATCCGGTGGGTTGGGCGCCACCCTCTTCCAGTTGTTCCGATCTTTATACGAAGAAGCGGAACAGTTGAGAGCGGACGAAGCCTCGGTCGCGCTGGATGCCTACTTCCAGATTTTGTCGGGATGCATCGGTGGCGCGGAATCCCACGGTCAACGTCGCGCCGAACTTCGGCCGCGGATTCACCGATTCATTGACGATCACTTGTCGGACCCCGCGTTGGGTCCTGCAGAGATTGCAGCAGCAGCCGACATCTCGGTGCGTCATCTGCACCGCCTTTTCTCAGTCGGTAGCAACACGCTTGGGGATTGCATCCGCACGCGCCGTCTTGAGCGCTGCAGGAATGATTTAGCGAATCCGCGCCTGCGCAGCCGAACGATCACCGAGATCGCATTTGCGTGGGGCTTCAGCGATTCGGCTCACTTCAGCCGGACCTTCCGCCGGCAGTTTGGCGTTTCTCCTCGCGTTTTCCGCGCACAAACTGGTCTGAAAACGTGGGCTTACGAAGGAGACCACCACGGTTCCGACGACTTCCTGCGCTCCGAGATCACCGAGTTGAGATATTCCAAGCCCAACTAGACGGCACCGGCCGACGAGACCTTAGTGTCTCCCCAGAAACTCCGCGAAACGCGCGTCCATCGGCTTCGGTTTTCCTTGCTTCCCGGCTTTGTCAATGCGAAGAAAAGCATTCTGCATGTACCGCACTGCCAGCCACCGCAAGGGTTCGCGCTCCCAATAGGGCGAGTGTCTTGGGGCGATGGGCAACTGACTCAGTTCGGTAGGCTGGCCCGAAATCAGCTCCGCCAGGATTCGGCCCGTCAAGTTGGTGGTCGAAACGCCTTGCCCGGTATAACCTCGTACCGTAGCGATCTTCGTCGCAGGATTGACTCCGTCATCGGCATCCAGTCACGCGGCATGCCCACCGGGCCGCCCCACGCATGCGTGAACTTCACATCCTTAAGAGTCGGGAACCACTCGAGCAGCATTTGCTGAATTCGGGCATGGGTTGCGTGACGGTCCTGCTCATCAGAGATTTTTGATCCAAGACGGTAAGGCGCTCCCCGGCTGCCAAAAAGGATCCGCCCGTCGGCGGTCCGGGTCAGATAGTCAACCGTGTAGTTGCAAGACGCCAGGCTCTCGCGGTTCTGCCACCCGATCTGTGCCCACTGCGCCTCGGTCAGCGGTTCCGTCAAGGCAATCAGCGAGTAGACCGGCAGAACCGTGCGGTGGAGCTTGGCCAGACGAGTCAGGTACGACTCGCCCGCCAAAACGATAGCGTGCCTCGCACGAATTTCTCCCACTGACATCAATAGTCGTGGTGAAGGCCCGGTTTCAAAGTCGGCCACTTCCGTACGTTCGAAGATCATGCCGCCGCGTCTTTCAACCGCACGAGCCAGCCCGCGAATGAGGCGACCGGGATGGACGCTGGCGTTTTCAGAGGCGTACAGCGCGCCGCACACATTCGTCACCCGCACACGCTCCTGGGCCTCAGCCGCGCTGCACAAGCGGTATTGCTGCCCGAGCCCCAACCTGGAATACGCGTCGAACGCGGACCGAAGCATCGGCAGATGATGCTCGCCCCGCCAGTGTCAGGATTCCGCCTCTGTGAAACTGAGCGTCGATGTTCTCCTGCCGGCATACACGGTCCACTTCGTCGACCGAGTCATTCATGGCAAGCATCAGGGCGCGCGCGGCTTCGCGCCCATGGCGGTGCTCAAGCGTGGCCGGCGTCACGGGAAATTTGGAGGAGCACCATCCGCCATTGCGCCCGGAAGCGCCGAAGCCTGCGATCTCTTTTTTCAATGACAGCGACTCTGAGGCCCGGACTGTTCTTCAGCAGATAATAGGCCGTCCAGAGTCCGGTGTATCCGTCCCCCAGGACGACCACGTCAACTTCCGTTGAGCCCAGCAGTGAGGCCCTGGGCGTAAGATCATCTCCCGAGGTCTCGAGCCAAAAGCTGTACTTGGAGTAGTCCGTCATTCCTTGCAGACTCGGTATTAGAAGGTGACAGGCGTCTCGTAGGGCACAAACTTAACCCTCGACCCCCGCCACTTCTATTTCAGGTTCCTGTCGGTGGTCGCGCTGCCGGGATGCACGAATAGCTGCACCCAATACTCCCCAGATCCCTAGCGCGATCCATTCGTGCGAGGTGAAATGACCCGGGACCAGGGGAACGAGCTTCACGAGTATCATGGCCGACGTGACAAGCAGGCCGAAGATTGCCGCGGCACGCCGGGGCCATGCCGGTTTCATCCGATAGTAGGACGCACAGGCGGCCATCCAGGCCACGGCCGCCGTCATCGCACCTAATTCCAGAATAGGGATCAGAAGAGCCTCCCCCATGAAGATGCCCAGCGCGGTCGCGACCCCCACTGAGATGACTGCCGTGGAGGGAGTTCGGTTGACGGGATGCACGTGGCTCATCCAAGGGTTGAGCAGGTTGCGGCGCGACATGGCAAATAGCAGACGGGAGGACGCCACCATGTTCGCATTAAAAGCTTGGACTAGCGCCACCAGCGCCGATCCCATGATGAGTACGACGATCCAGTGAGCATGCAGGGCGCGTTCAAATGCCACGGCTGTCGGGAACTGCTGGTTGCTGTTCAGACTCTGCCAGGGCGCTACGTAGGAAACCGCGGTGATCACGACCCAGAAGAATGCGAGCCCGGCAAAGATCGTCAGAAGTATGGCAACTGAGAAATCGCGCCCTTTGAAATTCGGGTTCGCTTCTTCGGCATACTTGCCCACCGATTCGAAGCCCGACACCAGCCAGGGCACAACTTGCCAGACCAACAGGATAGAGAGCAGGGGCGCATGGCTGAACAACGGATAGAAGTTCGAGGCCGATCCGTGTTTTGCTCCGGCCAAAGCAAAGATGACGACCAGTGTGAGAAACGTGAACGTGGTCGTCTTGCTGAGCCGGGCGCTGCCTTGAATTCCTCGATAGTTGATCCATGTCAACCAGACCGTGAGGGCCAGTCCCAGCACCATGTGCGGCAGGTACACCGGGTATCCACCCAAGCGGTACAGTTCGTATCGGTTCAATGAAGGGAACAGGTACCCGCTGATCCGCCCCGCGGCCAAAGCCTCAAACGGGCAGGTTAGAAAGTAGCTGAGGAACGTTATCCAGCCGGTCGCAAAACTCACGACCGGAGGAAAGAACCGAGCCACGTAGGCCGCTTCGCCCGCGGCGTCCGGAATCTCCTTCACCAATTGCCCGTAAACGTATCCGATGGGCAAGAGAATCAAGGCTCCCGCGGTGAAGCCGAGGATCGCGCCGAGAGGGCCGCCCCGCTCCAGGATGTCGTCCATGACGACCAACCACGCCGTGCCCACCATCACGCCAAAGGCAAGCGCGAAGTAGTCCACCAGATGCAGTTTGCGGGCAAGGGTCGTCATGTCGTCGATAAGAATCTACACGAGCGTCAACGAAGGAGCCTTTGTGTCTCCCTCACAGTTAGATCTCAGAACTCGTACCTGAGCGCAAACTGCATCACGCGCGGCTGCGTCAAGAGGCCAGTGTAGTTGCCAAACGATTGCGGCACTTGTTGCAGCGATGCGATACAAGCGCAAGCTTGGGTTCCGAGACCCGACAGGACGTTGAAGCGGTGCAGATTGGGTACATTAAAAACCTCCCAGCGGAATTGCAGGCTATGTCCTTCCATCGGCATGACCCAGCGCTTGCTCAGCGACATATCGAGACCGGCGAATCCGTCTCCACGAACCACATTGCGAGAACCACTCCCACCCGGAAACGGATGGATGAAATCGTTCTGGAAAGCGTCTGCAGGGTTGGCGAAAACACTGACCGAGGCATTTGGTTGCCGGAAATGTCCCGTCCGGGGCCGCACCACCATCTGGGCGATACCCTGCTCGTCCCAATCTGTGGGCCAGAAGTTACCGTTATCGACAGTGAACGGAAAACCGCTAGTCCAGCGGGCCAAACCAGAAAGCTGCCAGCCACCGACGAAGGCATCAAGCAGGGTCCCCGCGTTGCTCACGAAATGGCGGCCCTTGCCGAAGGGCAACTCGGCAATCCAGTTGGCGTTGATCTGGTGAGTGGTGTCGAAATCCGACACCCCGCGCCGCCCGTTCGGGCTGAACGCATTGACCAAGCGCGTGCCGGGCGCTCCCACGTTTACGCTGGAACTGAACCCCAGTCGCGTTGCCGAGGACGTGATATCAATGGACCTGGAATACGTGTAGTTGAGATCAAACTGCAGGCTGTGGGCGAATTGCTTGCGCACGCTGGCCTGGAGCGCGTTGTAGTTCGATTTGCCGATAGAACTCCACGCGTATTGCGTGGTCAGCTGATTGTTGAGCATCTCGCCGGGTTGACCATTAAAGAAGTACGTGTTGCCCACATCGTCATAAAGGTAGTAGTAGAGGTCAACGTTCCCCAGACCCACCACCTCGTTGCCGGGATAGGCGCCGGTCCCAGTGAAGAGCCCATAAACAGCTTGAATCAGGTTCGAGTCGAGGCAGGTCGGATTTGCCTGCGAAACCTGACAACCATTGTTGCTGAAGTACACCACGTAGTTGTTCCCGAGAAGCGGGCCAAGCATATTGTGCCAGTACTGTGCTGTCTTGCCCACCTGGTCGTCCGTGATTGCATTGGGCGCCACTCCCTGCCGAGCGAGTTCCGACAGGCGCGAGGCGGCAGAGTAGTAGTCCACCTTCGAATTCGGGTCGACGAGATCGAGCGGTTGTCTCAGATCTCTCTGGGTTAACAGGTTCCGTCCGAGCCGGCCCACGTAGGCCAACTGCACTGTAAACCTGTTCGGAAGCTCTCGCGCAATGGAGAAATCCAACGTGTATGCATATGGAGTTTTCAGAGATTGGTCGACACCCCACGTAATGGCCTGACCGCCATTCGTGGGGGTTTGCGGGAACTGGCCCGGAGGGGGATCAAAGAAGATCTGCAGGCCACCCTGCGTGTACTTGGGAATCGTATTCACATCTGTAATGCGAGGGACGCCGTCCGCCGTATCGTAGGGCAAAGTTGTATTGAGGCTGGGATCCGTGAGGTAGCAGCACGGATTCTGCACCGTTGAACTCAGGCCGCCGGGTGCGTTGGCGTCAAAGGTGCTGAGCAGCTGCATCCCCGAGCGATCGTAGACTTTTCCGAAGCCGCCGCGGATCACAGTCTTGTCATTGTCGCCGAAGAGTTTCTTCAGCCAGCCGCCTTCCGGCCGGGGTGCATACGCTACCGAGAAGCGCGGCGAGACGTCTGACTTTTCGAAACTATAAAAACCACGTCCGTGGTTCACCGGTCCACCGAGGGCAAACGACAACAAAGGGATCGAGTTATAGCCCTTTCCTTGATTCATGTACTGAACCATCTGATTGAATTCGGAGCCGGCATTAAATGCCCAGGACGGACATCCGGTGGTTGTATTGATCCCCTGAGTCTGATCCACGATGCAGGTGGGTGAAGCCTGAAAGCCATTCACTTCCCAGGGCGGCGGGAAAAGTGACCAGCGCAGACCGTAGTTCACAGTCAGGTTGGGTTTGACGCGCCATGAGTCCTGCCCATAAAACTCGTACCAGTTGAGCCCGTACTTGCGCTTGACCGGATCCCCCTCGGAAAGGTTGCTTCCGCTCTTGTCGTAGTTGGTATTCCTGACAATGTCCGAGACCATGCCCAGCAATCCCAGCAGGGGCAGGTCGTACTGTGGGCTGGAGGACGGCTCGGGGAAGCCAATGTAGGAGGGGTCGAGAGGGCTGCCCGCTGTTATGTCAGAGCGGGTGTTGGCAAAGCCCGTGGGCGCCATCCAGTTGGTTGCGCCCTTACCCACACTGAAGGAGTGCTCGTAGCTCACGCGAGGGTCACGGGCAAAGCCCACATTCGTACCAAACTGAACCGTGTGTCGCCCTTTGGTCCAGGAGAAATCGTCGAGCAGATTGTGAGACGGTGTCTGCGAGTTGTGGCTGTATACGACGCCTTGATCAAGCCCGTAGAACAGATTCCAGTGTTGGTTGGTATCCCCCAGCAGACCTGTGCTTTGCCGGGTGAAGCCCCAATGGAAAGTGTTAACCATGTTGGAACTGAACACTGAGGTATATCCCACAACAAAACCTTTGCTGTGATCGGTGATGGTCTGCTCGGGCGGTGAACCCGGCAGAAACGGCGCCTGCGGATTATTCAGGTTTTGCAACGCTCCGCGCCAGAACAGGCTGTGCTTGCCGTCGGCGGTCAGGTGGTAATCGAGGCGGGCGATAAAGGCGTTGTTATCCAGGCTCACCGGCGCCCGGAAACGGAAACCGGAGTAATTCAAGCCGTCTCCGACCGAGGTATCGTTCGTGATGAATTTGCCATTACAGAACGTCTTGTCCCAGTAGCCCGAACTGCCATTTAGGACCGCCAGGTTGATTCCCGGACCTTGCGTGTTGTACCCGCTCTGCAAGGGATCTAGTTGCGCGATGTCGGCGGGCGTCATGGTGGTAACTCCACCATTGACATCGTTGTATTGCAGATTGCCCTGGCAAAGGCTGGGTGTCGGAATCGTCCGCACCGTACTTTCTTCCTCGCGCTGGCGAGTTCCTTCGTAGTTGACAAAGAAGAAGAGCCGGCCCTTGCGCAGCGGGCCTCCCAGGGAGACACCAAAGATGTTACGCAGCAACTTGTTGGGAGTATTCGGCTGGCCGCTGCTCACCTCCGCTGACTTCACGAAATAGTCGTTGGCGCTGGTGATAGTGTTTCTGTGATATTCGTAAAGTGAGCCGTGGAAATTGTTCGTTCCACTCTTGGTCACTAACGACACCTGGGCTCCCGACCCAACCCCCTGATCGGCATTGTAGTTAGACGTCGTGACACGGAATTCCTGCACCGAATCCAGAGTCACCGGCAGAACCGACGTGAACGCATACCCGTGCGACTGGTCGTTCACGTCAACGCCATCCAAAGTCACGTTGCTCTGGTCACTGCGCGCGCCGTTCACGGATCCGTTTCGAGAATCTTGGTCGCGGTCAATCTCAGGACGGTTTCCGGTGTAGGCCACTCCCGCTTGCAAGCTCAGCAGATCCGGGACATTGCGGCCTTCGAGCGGAATCTGGCGGATTTGATCTTCGTTGAAAGAGTTGCCGATCGAGGCATCGACCAGATTCAGTGCGGGAGCCTCGCTGCTCACTGTCACCTTTTCGGTAGCGCCACCGATCCTAAGCTGTGCGTTGGCCGTAACCGGAGTGTTCACCAATAACTGAATACCGGTTTGCTCATAGCGCGCGAATCCTGTCGCGGTAACGCTAAGCGTGTAGGCACCGGGTGGCAGAGAAAGGAAGCGAAAATCTCCCACCTCACCCGTAGTCGCCGTTCGCGTGGTTTGGGATTCCGCGTTCGCGATCACAACCGTCGCGCCCGCGATCGCACTCCCACTCGGATCCGTCACTGTCCCTCGAAGCGAACTGGAGGAGGCTTGGGGAAAGCTGGCATTGCTCAAGACCAGACAGAGTGCAACCAGGGATGTCCACCGCTCAAAGCGCTTCATGGCTCCTCCTAACGGGAAGTACTTCCACGACGCGACATCGGTCGCCGGGCATTGCACCCCAGCCCGGAAAATCCGAGCACGTTTGGGAGACAAGGGTACTCGCATGCAACGCTTAAGACTTGTCTGACAGTGACATTGGCTTGTCCCGAAGTGACATGGCGTGACAACTGGATTCCCTGCCGAATCGTTGTCTATGCGGGACTATCCTGGTCCTTGTCGCACCTCGCTACGGATTTTTTGGCTTGTTAGCATGGATAGCGCGGGCCAGCCCCAAGCAGTGAGTCCAACTGTAGTAAAACTGTAGTAGTTCCATGGTCAGAAGGGGGCAAAGTCGATCAGTACGCGCGAAAACCCGTTCCTGGTAAGCGATTGAAGAATCAGTTAGCGTAGAAAATTTTCATAACCGATCAGAACCATCCTGGGTACTCATAATCCCTTGGTCCGGGGTTCGTTCGAATCCGTCGTACTCCGCTGCATGTATTTCTCGCGCATCTGTTCAAGCTTGCGGATTGCATCGCGCCGATACTCGTCGATTGCCTTCGAATATCTCTGCAGAATGCCGGGACTCGAATGCCCAATCATTTGAGCGACGAATAGGTCAGGGACTCCTGCCGCGCTGAGGCGGCTTGCGTACGAGTGACGCAAGTTGTACACCCAGAAATATTCAATTCCCGCATCTTTGAGCGCTTTTGCCCAAGTCTTGCGAACGTCTTTTGCCGGTTGGCTTGGGTCCCGAAAATTAGGAAAGACAAATGGAGAGTGGACCCCCAACAGCTTTTGCCAACGTAACAGTTCCGCCTTGCATCATACTGGGGCCATCAGATCGGCACCAAGGGTTTCATGAAGTAACTTTCGCGCTACCATTCTCGAACGACATAAAAGGTCACGTTGACAATCACCTTCCCACTGCTACAGTTGAAATGCCTGACTGCTAAACAACACCTATGGAAAAAGAAAAAACGTTCTGGGGTATCCACGCGGGCAAGACCGGCGACGCCGAGTCCTCGTTTGAAGAGAAAAACGTAGTCGCGATCGCGTGGGAAAAAATGGGCGACCTTGCACAACTCAAGACGCGCGAGGATTTTAAGAAGAAGTACGAACAGGTGTATCCGAACGCGAAGCCCGGTGCGATTCCCGTCAGTGCCGGGCAGCTCTACCGCTTCGTCCGGGAAATGAAGGTTGGCGACATCGTCATCTTTCCCTTGAAACGCAGTGCGGAGATTCGGCTCGGTCGTGTGACAGGTGAGTCTTGAAGCAGACGAAGCCGCGGTGTCCGAACTTTCCGGCAAGGTATCGGAGAAAGACTTCGGTCTCTTCGTCTCCGCTGCTGGCTTCAACAAACGGGCCCGGGATTTCGCCTTCGCAAAGCGCAACCTCAAGCTCATTGATGGCGACGAACTCGTGGAGCTCGTCTACAAGTACTACTCGCAACTCGACGCGAGATACAAAGGCATGATCCCGCTCCGAAGCGTCTACATCCCCGAAACCCTCACGGAGTAGCCAGGACAGTTCGAGATGATCGTCGCGGGCTACGCTTCTCACTTTAAATATCTGGTCGTAGCCGAGCCCCGAAGCTCGTTAGAAAACCCCTTGAAGATCCTCGAGGGCAGACCCTGGTAATCAGTGGGTGCGTACGTCTATTTGCACAACGTTAGGAATGTGTAGTTTTCTAATCTCCGCCAGACTCCGGAGTACTGTCACGCTGAAAGAGGCCTCAAGCCAGGTCAATGAGCGAAATAGGGATTTTTCGCCAATTGACCAGCCCGTTATTTCCTGTTTGCCGACCAGATCGGCATAGGGGCGGCGGTCACCCGCCGGATGGTCGCTAGCCTTGATCGTGCAGCGAAGTCTTCGTCAGCCACGTCCCTCGATTGACAAGGGCTTAAGGGGCAGCTCCCCACATCTGTCGTTAACTAGCTCAAGGCCGAACCCCAATGAATATCCCGCTTGACCCTATATCATGGATGTGCCTGATCACCGAAGTTGTTTCATTGCGCTCAGACGAACCAGTAAACCACGTGGATCTTCCATGGTTATGCCAAGCTTGAAGACTGGCCATGATGCCGCTCGCCGCCGATTCTGGCTGGCTATGTCGGGGTTTGTCATAGTGCTTGCGCTGCTGCCCTTTTCCTACCAAGTCGAACGTCACCTGGAGACAGCCGTTCACATCAAGGGGGGAGAATCCCAAAAAGTTGACCTGGAACTAGCGCAGCGTTTCCAGTCTCCGTACGCCGACCGCCTGGTTCTGGTGATCAGCGGTATTCCCGACCCGGATTCAGCCAAAGGCGCAGATGCGTTGGGCTTCTTGACCAGTTCACTGCGTAGTGTGCCAGGAGTGTCGAGTGCCGTCTCAAGTCTGGATTGGCCAGATCCTCTGTTCACTGGCAACAACGGCGGCGCCTT
>Ga0307471_100001920_pt1 | contig 11733 bp, 10 predicted proteins | sample atmos_gasesAM3C__2_FD_204566 | JGI IMG/M metagenome (GOLD analysis project Ga0307471, IMG submission 204566) | Hardwood forest soil microbial communities from Morgan-Monroe State Forest, Indiana, United States - atmos_gasesAM3C_515 | ecosystem: Environmental > Terrestrial > Soil > Temperate... | reverse complement strand
ACCCACGAGGCCGAGGCGAACGGCTCCGGAGAATCGAAAAAACGTGAGCCAGTTTTTCGCGAGTTCGCGCGTTGTCCAGTAGAGCCGGTGGCCAGTGCGCTGGCCGACCGACGAAAGATCCAGGGCGTTTCCCCAATCACACTCAAAGAGGATGATGTCATGAATACTTCCACTCCCGGACTCAACCGTATCGCCGCTGCCGCGTGCGCCGCAGTGATTACCGCAGTGGGTGCGCTGGCGTTCGTGAGCTCGACGGCTTCCAGCGAGCGCGACCCCTTCCACTTCGCGGCGGTGATGGCCACCAATGCGCAGGCGCGGTCGGGGTCACTGTTGACCTTCAACACTGCACCCGCGTGCTGGAACGAGCCTGTGAATTCCGCCTACGCGTCTTCGTCCCCCGCCCACGTCTGTCGTCGCGCCTGAGCGGCTGCCGCGGTGCGACACAAATGAGGGTGGACCGTGCCGGTCCGCCCTCATCGGCGCGCCCCGCTCGAGTCAGCGCCAGCCTGATTCACACATATAATAATGAGGGGCGCGCCGACCGCCGCCCTGGCGAGGTCGGCGGTAGGACCTGAACCTTAAGCTTTGGCGGACGCTGCGGGCCCGACCGTGTGGGGCGCTCACCGCTAGTCGGAATGGCCCGCCGACCGGAACTCCTTGCTGCGACTCTCCGGCGGAGTAGCATACCCTCCCAAAGAGCAGCGATAAGAAACGAATCCGCCTGGGTCGCACCCTCCGGACACGTGTAGCGAATAATTCATCTGCGTACACATTGGCCGTCCTTATGACGCAACTCAGCCGCTACAAACTTCTCGAGAAGATCGGCAGCAGCACCCTCGGCGCGGTGTACAAGGCGCAAGACACGGCCACCGGCTCATTGGTGGCCCTGAAGGTCCTGCAACTCGGTCTCCTCGACGATGTGAGCAGTACTGAGATGGACGGACGCCTGCAACGCGACTACGAGGCGGCAATCCGTCTGCAGCATCCGGGGATCGCGCGCGTGTTCGAAATCCGCCGCGATGGTCGCACGGCGCTCATTGCCACCGAACTGGTGGAGGGACCGCCCATTACGTCCCTGGCCAGAACCACCCCGGAGTCCGACCTCTCCCAGATCGTAGCCGCGACCGTGCAGCTCCTGGATGCAGTGGATTTCGCGCACAACCAGCTCGTGATCCATCGGGACCTGAAACCCTCGAACGTGTTGATCCAGGGCGGCCGCATCAAGATCACCGACTTCGGCATGGCAGATCTTGCAGCCAGAAACCGCACGGACACGGGTGCTCTGGTGGGTGAGACCGAGTACATGGCGCCCGAGCAATTCCTCAGCGGGACGATCGACAAGCGCTGCGACATTCACGCAGTCGGCACGATTTTTTACGAGCTGCTCACCGGCACATCGCCCTTCCGTGGGGACCCGCACTCGGCGGCTGCGATGTTCAAGGTCCTGGATTTCGTGCCGCCGCCACCGTCTCAGGTCAAACCCGGCCTGCCGCGCGCCTTCGACAGTCTGGTCGGGCGCGCGCTCGCCAAGAAGCCTGAGCAGCGCCTGGTCAACGCGCGCTTGTTTCGCAATGAATTGTGTGCCGCGTATCTCACGGTGAGGGGTCGAGCGCCGCCTGAGAGTCTCGTCCCTGTCGGGGTGACGCCGCTCACGGCAAGCTACGACGCACCCCGTACAACCATCGTCCAGTCCCGGGCCGCAGTGCAGTCACCCAGGACAGGTTCACAGAACCAGGCTGAGCTGGCTCGCGCCAGTGCGGTGTTCGCTTCAAACAAGGAGCCCTCCGGGGTGTCGGCGCCGCCGCGCAGTGAATCGAGCACGCCCGCAACCGCCTCGCGCGCAGCGACGCCCCAGTCCGATCCCGCCGCTGCGTTTGGCTTCGGCAGCAGCCTCGCCGGAGAGAGCCAAAGCTCACCTGCACCGTTTCAGCTCCAGAAAATCCTGCGACCCGGAGCCGACGGGATTCGTGTGCAGCCGGCCCCCGTCGCGCAGAGCGCTGGCGCGAGCTCGAGCCCATCGTCACCCATGCGGGACACCACCACCCCGCTGGGACCGGAGGAACCGGTGGGCACTCCAGCTTCCCCGGAGCTCACGCGCGTGGAACTGCCACGGAGTGAACCGCGCAGGGCTGCGCCACTCCCTGGAGGCACCGTACTCGCGCGACCGAAGTTGGCCATCGCTCCTTCCGGCGCCGTCGACGATGCCGCGGACCTTGTGGGCAAACCAACGCCTCCAGAGCCCGCGCCGCCGCAGCCGCCGCAAGCCGTGCCCTCACCGCTCGTTGCCTCAGTCGAGGCCCCTGCTCCGTCCCGCGAGGTCGTTCAGGAGCCCCGCATCGGTGATGCGGCGTTCACAACACCGGCGCACGTTCCGAGACCGGAAAACGGATCCGCACCCGAGCGACAGGAGAGCGCACGCAGCTTCTCGCCGCCGTTGCCGGCCTCACCGGCACCTGCCCCGCGGGCCTTTACTGGTGTGGTTGAAGCGGCACCAAGCGCGACTCGGGCAGAGATGCGCCCGTACGAAGTTGGCCCACCCTCGGCCGACAGCATGCCGATGCAGCGGACTCGCGCAACGTCGTTCCCACCGAAGCGAATCATCCCATTGACCGATGAATCCATTGCGCGCGGTGGACGCGTACTGGCGCAATTCGTCGGCCCGATAGCGATCGTTTTCAGCCGGCGGGCGGCACAAGACGCGCATGACGATGAGCGCGTGTACTTCGACATGCTCGCTGCGCACCTGTCCGATCCCGACGAGCGGGCACAGTTCTTCCGCAAACTGCGGCAGAAGCCCGCTTAGCGGCAGCACTGCCCGGTTCAGCGCCGGGAAGAAGGCGCGTCGCTCGCGCGTGCCTGGGCCGGAATGAGGATTTCCAGCTCGCGATGCAGCGCCTCCTCGTCACTCGTACGCGCTGCGATGGCTTCGAGACGTGTCACCGCCCGCTCGTCATTTCGCGCTTCGCTCGCGGCAGCAGCGGCACTGCCGCGCTGCTCGAGCTCCTGCAACAGAAACCGCGCAGTGCGGTGTGCTGCAGCCAGGCGCTGCGCTGATTGCGCGGTGTGCGCGCGCTCGTTGTGCGCCACCAGCACCATACTCGCGATCGAGACGAGCGCGACCGCCAGAGAGGCTGCGGTGGCCAGGCGGTTGCGGCGAACGAATTTGCGGACGCGGTAGGCGGGCGCGCTGCCGTGCGAGCGCACGGGCCGATTCTCGATGTAACGGCGGACGTCGGCGGCAAGGAGATCGACGGAGGCATAGCGACGCGCCGGGTCCTTCTGCAGTGCCAGCATCGCGATGCTGTCCAGATCCGTGCCAATTCGCGTTGGCCTCAGCTCGGCGCGGCCGGAGCTCCGCGTCGCTACCGCGCTTGGGGGGCGAGGCGGTTTCTCACAGATCTCTCGCGAAAGCGCACTCAGTGGCCCGTTCGCACACCGATAGGGACTGACCCCCGTGAGCAGGTGATACAGGAGCACGCCGAGCGAATAGACATCGCTCGCCGTCGTCACCGGCTCACCGCGGATCTGCTCGGGGCTCGCGAAGGTCAGGGTAAAAGCGCGCAGCAGCGTCACGGTCGGTTGGCCGCCGGGTGGTGTCATGGAGTCGAGGACCTTCGCGACACCGAAGTCCAGCAGTTTGACCGCGCCGTCCGTGGTGATGAATATGTTGTTTGGCTTGAGGTCCCGGTGGACGACCAGGTGCCGGTGCGCATAGCTCACTGCCTCGCACACCGAAACAAAGAGCCTCAGCCGTGACTCGAGCGAGAGTCTGTTTACCTTGCAGTAATCGTCGATCGGCCGGCCGTCGACCAGCTCCATGACGAGATACGGCACGTTGTCCGCAGTGGTGCCGCCATCGAGGAGACGCGCGATTCCGGGGTGCACCAGGCCGGCCAGAATCTGGCGCTCTGCAGCGAATCTCCGCTCCACGGCGGGTGATGCAAACGCGGCGGGAACCAGTTTGATGGCGACTTCGGACTTGTACTGCCCATCAGCGCGCCGCGCACGAAGCACCTGGCCCATGCCTCCACGGCCGATCTCTTCCACGAGCTCGTACGGACCGACGCGGCGACCGATCCACCTTCTGCTGAGGTCCCGCTCGAGGAGACTGGCGGCCTCGGCAACCGCCGTGCTCTCGAGGAAACCCTCGGTGTCGTCGTGGGAGGCAAGCAAGGACTCCACTTCGCGCTTCAGCACCAGATTGCCATGACACGCCTCCTGTAGGTATGCCGAACGCTGTCCCGACGCCATATCAACGGCAACATTGAAGATGCTCTTGACTTGCTGCCAGTCGGGCGTGGTCACGGTGACGCTTCCGATGTCAGTTCACGCCGCAGCCAGGCTCGCGCCAGCGCCCACTCACGCTTCACCGTCGCGGGGGAGACTCCAACGACCTCCGCCGTCTCCTCGATCGAGAGTCCGCCGAAGAAGCGCAGCTCGACGATACGGCCCTGCTTAGGATCGAGCTCTTCGAGGCGCGACAAGGCCGAGTCGATGGCAGAGAGGTCGACGGTTGGATCCTCGGCAAATTCGAGCGCTTCGATTCGGGCGCCGCCCTCCTCATCCCCCGAACCCAGGATCACGCCGGTCTGGTCGAGGCTGACAGGTGCCACTCCTCCACCCCGCTTCGCACGCCGTCGCGCACGCGCATGATCGATCAGGATCCTCCGCATGAGCTGCGCGGCAAGCCCGATGAACTGTGCACGACCCTGCCAGGACACATTTCTCTGGTTGATCAGGCGCAGGTAGGCCTCGTGAACCAGGGCCGTACGCTGCAGCGTGTGATTTGCCCGTTCCGCGCGCAGCTGCCGGTCGGCGAGCCGGCGGAGCTCCGTATAGACGAGCGGCATGAGCTCGCCGAGAGCACGCTGGTCGCCCGCCGACCAGTTGAGAAGGAGCTGCGTGACCCGGCTATCGGGAGATTCGTTCATTTCGTTGCGCAGCCAGCCGACCAAAGCGACCCGCAAACCTGATTTCTGCGTGAAAGTATGCACCGAAACGCGCTCGTTGGCCCTGCGTCGTGAGGCTTGAGACGTCGACGCCGGATTGTTGCGTTGCGACATTCTCGGCCAGGCGGTGCGCCGTAACACGGCTGCAAACAATCGATCGTTCGGGTGAAAAACCCCGTACAACACAACTGGTTTCTCGGCGATATTTGATTTAGTGTCATCTCACGGAGGTGACTGAAACTGCCCTGGCGCACACCCGGAACGCGCCCGTGAGAGCGGTAGAGGGACGCGCCAAAAGATAAATAACGACGTCGGTGCCATTGAGCCGGCGAGAGACTTGGAGCATGACCGGTACTTCAGTGTTTGAAGGGCTGATGCAGCCTCTGTCAGAGTCTGCCCCCTGCGGGCAGAGTCTCGAGGACACGCCGTCGCTCGCCGCGTTCGACGCCTTCAAGCTCTTCGGTCAACAGACTGCGATCGGAGCGCGACGTCCAGGTCAGAAAGAGGACGAGCCTCCAACTCCCCCGGACTGGAACGACGTGCTCGAGAAGTCGAGTGCGGCGCTCGCGACCAGCAAGGACCTGCGTGTCCTCGCATACTTTGGTGCAGCGCAGCTGTGGACCGGCGGCCTGCTCCCGTTCTGCGACACGCTGCGAGTCGCCGCCGGCTGGCTCGGGACCTGGTTCACCGGGGTATATCCGCGCACCGACGAAGACATCTACTTTCGCACCAACGCACTCAACAACTTCAACGACCGTCTGGCGATCGTTGACGCGCTGCGGCGTACGCCGCTGGTCTCGACGCGCTCCAGCGGCCCGATCTCGCTGCGGCACATCGAGCTCGCCACCGGGGTCATCCCGGTCGGCAAGCAGGACGGCGTGCCCACCAAGGAGGGCGAGATCAACGCGGCCTTCGGCGCTGCACCGCTCGCCGATCTGCGGGCGCAGGCGGACGCGGCCAAGCAGGCACTCGACGCTCTCACCCAGATCGACGCGCAGATGTTGGCCGCCGGCGGAATTGATGCGACGCCAAATTTCGACGGCCGCGGCGAGAAAGAGAAGCTCGTCAGCCTGCGTCACCAGCTCAAACGCATCAACGAGGTCGTGCGCGCGCAGATCGCCACACGTCCCGATGCCGCACCGAGCGAGAGCGCGGCCGCAGCGGACGGCGCCGCGGCACCGGCCGCGCTGGGGGCCATCCGCACTCGGCAGGACGCCATTCGCGCCCTCGACGCGGTGACCACGTTCTTCGAGACCACCGAGCCATCGAGCCCGGTGCCGCTGTTCATCGAGCGGGCCAAGCGGCTCATCGCCAAGAATTTCCTCGACGTGTTGCAGGACATCGTTCCCGATGCACTCAACGCCGCCAAAGCGGCCGGTGGCATCCGTGACAAGAAATAACCCCTTGCGCGCGAGCGGGCGCACCGCCCGGTTTCGCGCCTTACCGATCCTGGAGGTGTGACGTGGCCAAAGAAAGCAGTCAGAAATTCATCGCGCGCAACCGTGCCCCGCGCGTGCAGATCGAATACGACCTGGAAACGTACGGCTCGCAGAAGAAGATCCAGCTGCCGTTCGTGATGGGCGTGCTGTCGGATCTTTCCGGTAAGCCCGCCGAAGCGCTGCCCGCGGTCGCGGACCGCAAGTTCCTCGAGATCGACGTCGACAATTTCGATGCGCGCCTCAAAGCCATGAAGCCGCGCGTCGCCTTTCAGGTGCCGAACACGCTCACCGGCGAAGGCAACATGAGCGTCGAGCTCACTTTCGAGAGTCTCGACGACTTCTCGCCGACCGCCGTCGCGCGTAAGGTCGACGCGCTCAACAAGCTGCTGGAAGCACGGCAGCACCTGTCGAACCTGATCACCTACATGGACGGTAAGAGTGGCGCCGAAGATCTCGTCGGCAGACTGCTGAAGGATTCCGCGCTGCTGCAGACACTTGCGGCCAGCAAGAAACCCGAAGGCGAAACCACTTCATAACCCATGCGCCACCCGAAGCGGAGTACTAAGTCATGGCCGAGCCCAAATTGAAAGAAGTTGCCGAGCCCTCTGCTGCAGTCGCCGAAGGCGGTGAGCTCGACGCATTACTGCAGAAGGAATTCCGTCCCAAGACGGATGAAGCGAAGGAAGCGGTCGAAAGAGCGGTGCGCACGCTCGCCGAACAGGCGCTCGCGCAGACGCAGCTCATCGGTGCGGACGTCGTACAGTCGATTTCCGCAATGATCGCCGAGATCGACCGCAAGCTCAGCGAGCAGATCAACCTCATCATCCATCACGCGGATTACCAACGACTCGAAGGCGCCTGGCGCGGCTTGCACTATCTCGTCAACAACACCGAAACCGACGAGATGCTGAAGATCCGCGTGCTGAACATCAGCAAGGCCGAACTCGGCAAGACGCTGAAGCGCTACAAGGGCACCGCCTGGGATCAGAGCCCGATATTCAAGCGCGTCTACGAGCAGGAATACGGGCAGTTCGGCGGTGAGCCCTTCGGCTGCATGGTCGGGGATTATTTCTTCGATCACACTCCGCCGGACGTCGAGCTGCTCGGCGAGATGAGCAAGGTGGCGGCAGCCGCACACAGCCCGTTCATCGCCGGAGCCAGTCCGACGGTCATGCAGATGGGCACCTGGCAGGAGCTCGCGGATCCCCGCGATCTCACCAAGATTTTCCTGACACCCGAATACGCCTCCTGGCGGTCGCTACGCGACTCCGAGGATTCGCGCTACATCGGGCTCGCGATGCCGCGCTTCCTGGCGCGTCTGCCCTACGGCGCCAAGACCAACCCGGTGCCGGAATTCGACTTCGAAGAAGATACCGCGGGCGCCGACCACGGCAAGTTCTCATGGGCAAACGCGGCTTACGCGATGGCGACCAACATCACCCGCTCATTCAAGATGTACGGCTGGTGCTCGCGCATTCGCGGCATCGAGTCGGGAGGCTCACTCGAGGGCCTGCCGGTGCATACCTTCCCGACCGATGACGGTGGGGTCGACATGAAGTGCCCCACGGAAATCGCCATCAGCGATCGCCGCGAGTCCGAGCTGGCAAAAAACGGCTTCATGCCGCTGATTCACAAGAAGAACTCCGACTTCGCGGCCTTCATCGGCGCGCAGTCGCTGCAGAAACCCGCCGAGTTCGATAACCCGGACGCCACCGCCAATGCGAACCTGAGCGCGCGCCTGCCGTACCTGTTCGCCGCGTGCCGCTTCGCGCACTACCTCAAGTGCATCGTGCGCGACAAGATCGGCTCGTTCAAGGAACGCGACGACATGCAGCGCTGGCTGAACGCCTGGATCATGAACTACGTCGACGGTGATCCGATCAACTCTTCCGAAGCCACCAAGGCGAAACGGCCGCTGTCGGCTGCGATGGTGACCGTCGAGGAGGTCGAGGGCAACCCGGGTTACTACACCTCGAATTTCTTCCTGCGGCCGCACTATCAGCTGGAAGGCCTGACCGTGTCGTTGCGGCTGGTGTCGAGGCTGCCGAAGGAATGACCGGCGGGGGTCGTCCGCCGGTGTGTTGAGGGGGAGTTGAGCCGATCAAACGCAATCTGTCGCGTCATACAGTGTAAGACTTGAGACTTGGCATCGTCAGCGGGCCGCTCGGTCACGCGACAGATGCTTCAACCCAAAAACGAGGAGATTACCGTGGCTGCTGCCGATATCTTTCTGACCATCAAGGGCCCAGACATCTCAGGCGAGTCGCTCGACAAGGTGCACAGCGGCATGATCGAGTGCCTGTCCTGGCACTGGGGTGCAACCAACTTGGGTACTGCCTCAACCGGTGGAGGAGCCGGTGCGGGCGCCGTCGTCAAGCACGACCTGACGATCACCAAGTACGTGGACAAGTCGTCCAATGTACTGTTCCAGGGGTGCGCGGCGGGTGTGCACTACACCTCAGCTACGCTCTACGTCCGTAAGTCCGGCGGCGATCCGCTCGACTATCTGCAGATCGACCTGGGCGGGGTAGTGTTCATCTCCGGATACAACGTCGGCGGGCAGCACGGCGACACCGTCGTGCCGGTGGAGACCGTGACCCTCAACTTCTCGACGATGATGATGACCTACAACCAGCAGGCTGCCACAGGCGCGGGCGCAGGGGCGGCACCCCTGGGCTACGACTTCGGACAGTCGGCCAAGATGTAGGACGGCGAGCGCGTGCCAGCCCGCGCCGTAAGGCGCGGGTGGTGCGGCCTCGCTCGGTGGCTCCGCGCGCCGCGCATTGGACGGTGGGGCGCCGGGCGAAGAGACCAGCGACGAGACTCGCTGTCCGGCAGGGATCGTCGTGCTGTGCCGGACGGCAATCTCTGGAGAACTCGATCATGGCGATCGCGGCGATGTACCTGAAGATGACCGGCATCACGGGCGAGTCGCTCGCGAACGGCCACGTGGGCGACATCGATCTCGTGTCCTGGGACTGGGGGTTGCAGTCGGCGCACGCATTGGGTGACGGCTCGCCAGGCGGCGCCTCGTCTTTCAATGCCCTGAACATCGTGAAACGAGTCGACCGCGCCACTCCGACGCTCTTCAAATTCTGCGATGAACACAAGGTCATCAGCAGCGCGACACTGACGGTCAGCAAAGCCAGCGGGGCGAGCCCGCTCGAGTACGTCACGATCGACATGACGAAGGTACGCATAATCAGGGTCGACGTGCGTACCGTGGAAGCCGAGCTCACCGAGCACATGAGCCTCAGCTGCGAAACGATGACCTTCAACTACACGCCGCAGGCCTCCGGCGGCACAGGGGCGAGCGCGCCGATCTCCTACACCGCAATCCATCCTGCCAGCCAATAAGCCGTCGCCGAGGAGCTCTGTATGACACAGGACCAGGCTCGAGAACTACTGCGCGCAGGCGAGCCTGCGCAGGCGCTGGCGGCGCTGCAGGACCAGGTGCGCGGTGATCCGTCCAACGCGGAGAAACGCGTGTTCCTGTTCCAGCTGCTGTCGGTACTCGGACAGTGGGAGCGCGCAGCCACTCAGCTCGAGGTGGCCGCGGGCCTCGATGCCAACACGCTCGCCATGGCGCAGATGTACCGCGAAGCCCTCAAGTGCGAGGCACTGCGCGTGGACGTGTTTGCGGGGCGCAAGTCACCCCTAATCTTCGGCCAGCCCGAAGAATGGCTGGCGCTGCTCATCGAAGCGCTGCTCGTCAGCGGCACTGAGCGCGCCGGGCAGGCCGACGCGCTGCGGGCGCGTGCTCTGGAGCTCGCGCCGGCGAGCAGCGGCTCAATCAACGGCGAGCGCTTCGAGTGGCTGGCGGATGCCGACTCGCGGCTCGGTCCGGTGTGCGAAGCCATCGTGAACGGCCGTTACTACTGGGTGCCGTTCGCGCGTCTCGCACGCGTGGAGATCGAAGCGCCTGCCGATCTGCGTGACATCGCCTGGACGCCCGCGCACTTCGAGTTCACCAACGGCGGGGAGACCGTGGGCATCATCCCCAGCCGTTACCCCGGATCGGAGGCGGCGGTCGATGCGACGCTGTGCCTCGCGCGCAAGACCGTCTGGCAGGAGATACGACCGGGGGTGTACGAAGGCCTCGGTCAGCGCTTACTGGCCACCGATGCGGGCGAGTACCCGCTGTTCGACGTGCGCACGATCGCGTTCGATCCGGTGCGCGATGTGGCGACGCCTGCCGATGCCTGACCTGCCGCTACAGGACCGGCTGCAGCCGGCGCTCCTCGACAGGCTCACGGACGACGAGCCGCTCAAGACCCAGGAGCCACGCGAGCAGCGCGTGATGTCAAAGTCACGCCTGCGTCAGGCAGTGCTGCGCGATCTCGCGTGGCTCCTCAACGCCAACCGTCTCGAGAGCAGCGACGAATTCCGCGGCGCACCGCTCGCGCGTCGCTCGGTGATCAATTTCGGGCTGCCGGCCTTTTCCGGCCACGTGGCTTCCTCGGTCGAGCCGGTCGACCTCGAAGGGGCGATTGCCGCGGCGGTGCGCGACTTCGAGCCACGCATTCTGCCGAACACGCTCGAGGTGAAAGCGCTCATCAGCGACAGTCAGCACGAAAAGCACAACATCATCGGCGCCGAGATTCACGGCCTGCTCTGGTCGCAGCCGGTCCCGCTCGACATGCTGGTGCGCACCGAGATCGATCTGGAGACCGGCGAGGTCGATATTGCGGACGTCGGCGGGACGCGGGTCGGTTGAGGTATGGATCCGCGGCTCCTGCACTACTACAACCAGGAGCTCCAGTACCTGCGCGAGCTCGGCAGCGAATTCGCCGAGGAATTCCCCAAGGTAGCCGCCCGGCTCGGCATGAACGGCCTCGAAGTGGCCGATCCCTACGTGGAGCGACTGCTCGAAGGGGTCGGCTTTCTCGCGGCGCGCGTGCAGCTGAAGCTCGACGCCGAGCTGCCCCGCTTCACGCAGTCGCTGATCGAGATCGTCTACCCGCACTACCTCGCGCCGACCCCCGCGATGCTCGTGGCGCAGCTGAGGCCGGAGCTGAGTGACTCGAACCTTGCGGCGGGCGTGACGGTCCCGCGCGGGACCTCGCTGCAGGGGCTGCTGGGTAAGGATGATCTCACTGCGTGCGAGTTCCGTACCGGGCAGGAGGTCACGCTCTACCCGCTCGAGCTCGTTGGCGCCAACTATTTCTCCTTTGCGCCCGACCTGCCGCTCAGCTCGTTGCCGTTCGGTGCGCGGGTGAAGGGCGGAGTACGGTTGCGGCTGAGGTCCACGGCCGGAGTCGACTTCAACGAGCTGACTCTCGATCGCTTGTGCTTCTACCTCGGTGGCCGGGAAGATGTCGCGAATTCACTCTACGAGCTCACCC
>Ga0307471_100001918_pt1 | contig 11744 bp, 10 predicted proteins | sample atmos_gasesAM3C__2_FD_204566 | JGI IMG/M metagenome (GOLD analysis project Ga0307471, IMG submission 204566) | Hardwood forest soil microbial communities from Morgan-Monroe State Forest, Indiana, United States - atmos_gasesAM3C_515 | ecosystem: Environmental > Terrestrial > Soil > Temperate... | reverse complement strand
AGAGCGCCACTCGTCTTCTACCTGTGGGATTGCTCATGATAGAAAGACTTGCCGTTGCTGATAAACTCGGGAGACGCAAATCGCACGACTAAATGGAGAAAAACATGCCCGTCGTAGCCGGAGTGGATCTTGGGGGAACTGCCGTCAACTATACCCTGGTGACCAGCGAAGAGAAGTTTCTGATCGAGGGTCTGTGCGAGCACCCGGCGCTAGCGAAGCAGGGGCCCGAAGTCTGCCTCAAGCAGATTGAAGACGGTCTCAGGCTGACCGCCCAGAAGGTGAACGTTCAGTTTTCGGACATCGTCGCCGTCGGCCTGGACACCCCTGGTCCGGCCAGTGCGGCCGGCCAACTCAGTGCCAAAGGTTCCACGAACTTTGTGCATCCGAAATGGGCGGGATTCGATATTCGCGAAAGCCTGGCGCGCCGGCTCGGCATACCTGTGTCCTATCTGAATGACGGAAATGCCGCCGCACTGTGGGGCCACTTCGCCCTTTTGGGTGCAAACAGTCAGGAAACGTCCATCTCGGTGGTGATCGGGACCGGTTTGGGCGGTGGCGTCATCATCGACAGCAATGTCGTCAAGGGCCGCAAGGGTTTCGGCGGAGAATTGGGTCACGTGTTGATTCCTTACCAGAACATCGTGGGAATCGCTGGGCTAAAGCCGGATTGCAATTGCGGACGCGCGGGTGACCTGGAATCGCTCTGCTCCCTCACCGCCATCGAAAAAACTTTTCTCCCGTTCTTCTTGCCGCGCTTTCCCGGTCACGAGCTTGCTAAGCTCGGTGACCTTCACCATGCCGCAAAACTGGTTCGCGGGCTGGCGGACAAGGGTGATCCGCTGGGCAAAGAAATCTTCCGTGTTCAGGCGCATGCCTTGGGGCTCTTCTTTGATGAGATGATTAACACCTTCGATCCTGATGCCTTGATCGTGGGCGGTGGCGCTATCGAAACGACTCCGGAGTTTCAGCGCTGGTTCATCCAGGAGATCCGCGTGGGCATGCCGGCGCAGCGCGAGGAGCAAGCCGATATTCCCATCTTTATCATGCCGAATGGCGACACCGCCGGTGCCCGCGGCGCGGCTATAGAGGCCCTGAAGCTTGCCAGGGAAGGCGGCCTCGCGTAAGCGTTAGACGCAGACCGCTGCAAGTCGGCGTTGTGCAATCCGCCTCGACCTCGCCCGTATGGGAGTAGACTCAATGTATAAGGGAGGCCTCCATGGACAAACCCCGCCACCCCCTCGTCATTCGCCCCTGGAAAATCCAGCAAACCAAGAAATCCAGTCTCAATCCTCCGCCCGCGGCCCGTCCGCGCAAGTATAAACCTGGAGCAGCAAAGCGCGGCTGAGAACCAGTTCGGCCCGATTTTTTCGGCTGGTTCTCTTTCGTGCGCCTTTTTCTCTGCTTTGTCTCTCTTAAGAGCGAACAGTCCCCATTGACTCCCGCCTTGCCGCGCAGTGGAATTCCTGCAGCGCATGCTATAGTCTGACCCTCACTTCGGATTTTCCGGGGATCAAGGATGGAACTTACACAGGTCGACGCGTCTCTCTACAATCCTGATTTGGCCCCCATTCCTCTTGAGAGACGCTCCTGGGGCACCTACAACTACGCATCCCTCTGGGTGGCCATGAGCGTTTGCATCCCCACGTACATGCTGGCTTCGGGCCTGATTGCGGGCGGCATGAGCTGGATGCAGGCAGTGGTTACGATCTTGCTCGGAAATTTGATTGTCCTGATTCCCATGTTGCTCAATGCCCATGCCGGCACGCGTTACGGCATCCCTTTCCCCGTGTTTGTCCGCGCCTCGTTTGGGGTGCGCGGCGCGAATGTTCCTGCAATTCTGCGCGCGCTGGTTGCTTGCGGCTGGTTCGGTATCCAGGCATGGATTGGCGGGCAAGCCATCTACTCGATGTTGCGCATCGTGTGGCTCAGGGCGGCAAGTCTCCCCGGGAGCAGCTGGATTTGTTTTTTTCTCTTCTGGGCGATCAACATGGCCGTGATCTGGCGCGGCATTGAAACCATCAAATTTCTCGAAGGCATTGGCGCGCCGTTCATGCTCGTGGTTGGATTGCTTCTTCTCTTTTGGATCACTCGCAAGGCTGGCGGATTCGGCCCAGTTCTGCACACGCCGAGCAAGTTTCACAGCACCTCGGAATTTGTGCGCTTCTTTATTCCCGCGCTTACCGGGATGGTAGGTTTTTGGGCCACGGTGGCTCTCAACATTCCGGACTTCACCCGCTATGCCAAATCCCAACGCGCCCAAATGGTGGGGCAAGCCCTCGGCCTCCCCACCGCCATGACTCTCTACTCCTTCATCGGCGTCGCCGTTACTTCCGCCTCGGCCGTGCTCTTTGGCGAAGCCATCTGGGACCCGGTCATCCTGCTTGGACGATTCAATCAGCCTCTCGTTGCCCTGATTGCCTTGGTTGCCCTGCTTCTGGCGACGCTGAACACCAATGTCGCGGCCAATGTAGTGTCGCCTTCCAACGATTTTTCCAATTTGCGGCCCAGTCTCATCTCCTTCCGCACCGGCGGCCTCATCACCGGCGTGGTCGGGATTTTGCTGATGCCGTGGAAACTTCTTCGCGATTTCAGCTCCTACATATTTGGCTGGCTGGTGGGTTGTTCGGCGCTGCTCGGGCCCATTGCGGGGATCATGATCTGCGATTACTACCTGGTGCGGCACCGCCGGCTTGTCGTGGAGGATTTGTATCGCCGGGGCGGAACGTATGAATATTGGCAAGGGTTCAATCCCCGGGCAATCGTGGCTTTGGCCGCGGGTGTTGCGATCGCGCTGGTCGGGCTCGTGGTGCCATCCTTGCGCTGGCTATACGACTACGCCTGGTTTGTGGGCTTCGTGATCTCCGGCGGCTTGTATCTTCTGTTCATGCAGCGGCACGCCCCGAATTGAAGCAGGTTGCTGCCCGCGGATAGTCTATTGAAAGTTGTCGCTTTCGCTTCTAACCTTCCTTCATCCCGAGCGATGCATCGCAACGCAAGGATGGACGATCAGGAGGGCGGGTTGACCGATTTTCAGCAAAGAACGGCGCATGCGAATGCCCTCGACGAACTCCTGCCGCCGCTCTCGCGCAACGAAGCCGCCGTCGAAGCGGCGCGCTGCCTGATGTGTTACGACGCTCCCTGCACGCACGCCTGCCCCACGCACATCGATATACCCAAGTTCATCAAGAAAATCGCTACCGCCAATTTGCGCGGTTCTGCGCGCACCATCCTGGAGTCCAATGTACTGGGCGCTACCTGCGCGCGCGTATGCCCGGTGCAGGAATTGTGCGAAGGCGCTTGCGTGCTTGGCTCCGAGCACAAGCCCATCGCCATCGGCCGGTTACAGCGTTACGCCATGGACTCGATTCATGGAAAGGGAAGCGACCTCTTTCCGCCCGCCAAAGCTACCAAAAAGAAAGTGGCGGTAATTGGCGCGGGTCCGGCGGGTCTTTCCTGCGCCGGCGAACTCGCGAAACGTGGCCACAGTGTGACACTCTTTGAAAAGCGTGATTTGGCCGGCGGACTTTCGACCTACGGCATCATTGGCCTTCGCGAACCGGTCGATGTGGCTCTTGCGGAAGTAGCCATGATCGAAAGACTCGGCGTCAAGCTCGAGACTGGCAAGGAATTGGGAACGGATTTCATCTTGCACGACCTGCACGCGAATTTTGGCGCCGTGTTTCTCAGTGTCGGTTTGGGCATCACGGCAGGCTTGGGCATTCCTGGAGAAGAGCACATCATCGATGGCCTGGACTACATCGAGCAAAGCAAATTGGACGCACCCAACCTCGTCATCGGCCGCAATGTTGTCGTGATCGGCGCCGGCAATACGGCGATTGATTGCGCCACCATCGCCAAGCGCCTCGGGGCCAGCCACGTTACGATGGTGTACCGCCGCACGGAAAAAGAAATGACCTCCTATGCCCACGAGTACGATTTCATCAAGCGCGAGGGCGTGAACTTCTCTTTCTTGACCCAGCCTGTCCGCGTCCATTTCGAAAACGGCTCCGTGAAAGCCTTGGAGTGCCTGCGCATGACTTTAGGGCCGCCCGATACCTCCGGACGCCCATCGCCGCAACCTGTCGCCGGTTCCGAATTCCTCCTTCCCGCTGATCAGGTGGTGAAAGCCATCGGCCAGGACAAACCCTCACTGGCTTCTCAATTGAAACTCAAAACCGAAAAAGGATTCATCCAGGTGAACGCGAATTTCGAAACAAATCTGCCGGGCGTTTATGCCGGGGGAGACTGTATCCGCGCACGGGGCGCCGCCTCCACGGTAATGGCCGTCCAAGACGGCAAACTGGCCGCTCGTTCGATTCATGAAAGGTTGGTAGCACATGGCTGACTTGAGTATCAACTTCGCCGGTATTCGTTCCCCCAATCCTTTTTGGCTGGCTTCCGCACCGCCGAGTAACTCCGGGATGCAGGTGCATCGCGCGTTTGAAGCAGGCTGGGGCGGCGCTGTGTGGAAAACGATTGGCGCTCCGGTGTTGAACGTTTCCAATCGCTATGGAGCGTGGCACTACGGCAGTCAGAAAATGCTAGCGATTAATAACGTTGAACTGATCTCCGATCGCCCTCTGGAAGTAAATCTCCGCGAAATTGGGGAAGTAAAACGCGCCTGGCCCGACCGCGCCATCATCGTCTCCGCCATGGTCGAATCCAAGCCGGAAACCTGGCACGACATTATTCACCGCATTCAGGATACCGGCGCCGATGGCATTGAACTGAACTACGGTTGCCCGCACGGCATGAGCGAGCGCGGCATGGGTAGCGCCGTTGGCCAGGTGCCGGAGTATTGCGAGCAGATCACGCGTTGGGTCATGGAAGTGGCCAGGATTCCAGTGATCGTAAAGCTCACCCCCAACATCTCGGACATCGTCATGCCGGCACGGGCCGCGGTTGCGGCCGGCGCCAACGCCATCTCCCTGATCAATACTCTGAATTCCATCATCGGCGTTGATCTGGACACGCTCGAAATCACGCCCAATATCGGTGGAAAGGGTGGCCACGGCGGTTACGCCGGCCCGGCCGTGAAGCCCATCGCCCTCAATATGCTGGCAGCGCTTGGCAAGGATGGAATTGTGGCTGGTTCCAAGTTGCCGATCTCCGGCATGGGCGGCATTTCCACGTGGCGCGACGCGGCTGAATTTTTGCTGCTCGGCGCCAGCAGCTTGCAAGTCTGCACGGCGGTCATGCACTACGGTTTCCGCATCGTGGAAGACTTGAGCGACGGTTTGTCCAACTGGATGGACGAAAAAGGTTTTGCAAAAATCTCCGACGTGGTGGGCCGAAGCCTGCACCGCGTTTCCGACTTCAATAGTTTTGATCTTTCCTTTCGCGCCGTCGCGCGCATCGATCAGCAGAAATGTATCCGTTGCAATCTTTGCTATGTCGCCTGCAACGACACCGCCCACCAATGCATTGACCTGATCGCCAAGGACGGTAGCGTCGTACAGCCTCTCTCCTACGACATTCGCGCCAATGGGAGGGAAGAAGCCATGAACTCGCGTCCCAGCGTGGAAGTGCGCGAAGAGGATTGTGTCGGCTGCCGCCTCTGCTATAACGTTTGTCCTGTGGAAGATTGTATCCGCATGATTGAAGAACCATCCGGGCGGCCTTCTGTCACCTGGGGCCAGCTCTCCGAGTCGCACCGGGAAGTAACCGAAGACTGGGAAAAGATGAAGCAATACCGCGAAAAGATGGGCATTCACATTCACTGAGGGTCACGCGACGCGTTACAGGAGCGTGTAATGGCTTTGCTGATCCGCAATGGCGAAATCGTGACCGTGGGCTCGCGCGTCCGCGCGGATATCTACGTCGAAAACGAAACCATTACGCGCATTGGCAATGGTCTTGAGGCTCCGCCAAACGCGGAAATCATCGACGCCACCGGAAAACTTGTTTTTCCAGGCTTCATCGATCCGCACGTCCACATTTATCTCCCCTTCATGGCCACGTTTGCCAAGGACACCCATGAAACCGGCAGTATCGCGGCGCTCATCGGTGGAACGACTACCTACATCGAGATGTGCTGTCCCAATCGCAATGACGATGCGATGGCGGGCTACCAGCTTTGGAAATCGAAAGCGGAAGGCAAGAGTGCCTGCGACTACGCCTTCCACATGTCCGTCACCAAGTTTGTCAAAGAAACAGAATCACAGTTGCGGCAGATTGTTGCCGACGGCACCGCCTCCTTTAAAATCTTCCTGGCCTACAAGAATTTCTTCGGCGTTGACGATGGCGAAATGTACCAGACCCTCGAGCTCGCCCGGCGCCTCGGCGTGATTGTTACCGCGCACTGCGAAAACGCGGAACTTGTGGCCCGTCTACAGCAAAAGCTGCTCGCCGAAGGCAAGACCGGCCCCGAATGGCACGAGCCCAGCCGCCCGGAATCGGTTGAAGCCGAGGGCACCGGCCGTTTCGCCACGTTCCTTGAAAACACAGGCGCTACCGGCTACGTCGTTCACCTGTCCTGCGAGAAAGCGTTGCACGCCGCGCTCGCAGCGAAATCACGTGGTGCGAACATTTATGTGGAATCCGTGCTCCCGCATTTCCTGCTTGATAAGTCCTACGCCGAAAGACCGGGAGTCGAAGGCATGAAGCACGTCATGTCGCCTCCCTTGCGCGCCCACCACAATCAGACTGTGCTTTGGAACGCGCTTTCACTCGGCTCCATTGATACCGTCGGAACCGATCATTGCCCGTTCGACACCGACCAGAAACTCCTGGGCAAGGATTCTTTCGTCAATATTCCCAATGGCATTCCCGGAATCGAAGATCGTGTCAACCTGTTGTATACCCATGGAGTGAAGCGCGGACGCCTGGACTTGGATCGCTTCGTCGACGCTGCGAGCACCCGTGCCGCAAGACTTTTTGGGCTTTTCCCACGCAAGGGCACGATCGCCGTTGGTGGCGATGCCGACCTCGTTATTTATGACACCAGCTACCGCGGTGTGGTCTCCGCAAAATCCCACCACGTAAACAACGATTACAGCGGCTTCGAAGGGATGGAAATCGAGGGCCGCCCCTCGGTCGTGACTGTGCGCGGGAACGTCCAGGTGCGTGACGGGAGATTCATCGGGGACCGCGCGCGCGGCAAAATGCTGAAACGCGAGCCGTCTCATTTCTGAGGGACCCTTATGAGCCTGAATCCCAAACGTACGGTCGCAGAATTGAAGGAGTTGCGCGCGCTGACCGGTGACGAAAACGGCGCCCAGCGTGTTGCTTGGACGGACGCCTGGCTGAAAGCGCGCCAGTGGTTCGCCGCCAAGGTCAAAGAACTGCCCGTTGAACAGCACTACGACGCGGCCGGGAACAACTGGGTCACGCTTCCGGGCGCCTCCGAAAAATCCTTGCTCATCGGTGGGCATCTTGATTCCGTACCCAACGGCGGCTGGCTCGACGGTGCCCTGAACATGCTCGCCGGACTCGAAGTTTTGCGTCGAATCGCCGCTGAATTTCGCGGCCTCCCTCCGCTCACGGTTCGTCTCGTAGATTGGGCCGATGAGGAAGGCGCACGCTTCGGACGCAGTTTGCTGGGTTCTTCGGCATTTGCTGGAACACATTCCATCGAAGCCGACCGCGGCCGCACCGACCGTGACGGCATAAAGTTGGAAGACGCCTTGCGGCGCTGCGGTGTTGAGATCGACAAGTTCCCGGAAGCCAGGAAAGGGCAGAAGAACGCTGTGGCCTACCTCGAATTGCACATTGAACAAGGACCGGTGCTCGAGCGCATGAACCTGCCGCTTGGCGTTGTTCTCGGTACAAAAGGCGTCGAGCGGCACATCATTACCTTCCATGGCCAGGAAGCGCATTCGGGTTCGACGCCCATGAATGCGCGACGCGATGCTTTAGCCGCGGCGGCGAAGCTGGCGCTCGAAATTCGCACCATCGCCAAGAAACATGAAGACGCCGTGTGCACCATGGGCAGCGTCAAGACCTTTCCGGGAATCGTCACGGCGGTGGTTGGCCGCTGCGAAGTGACCCTGGACCAGCGCGATCTGGACGCTAACATTCTTGCCCAGATGTACCGCGAAGCGCAGGAAGCCAGCTCTCGATTTGCCGCCGAGGAAAATTGCACGGTGAACTGGTCGCGTCTCTGGAACATCGAACCCGTGCCGTTTCATCCGCACCTGCTGGATCTGTGCGAGCAGGCCGTGCGGGAGACTTCGGGCACTTCGCACCGCATGCCTTCTGGCCCGCTGCACGATGCCGCCGAAGTCTCGCGCGCGGGAATCCCAACAGTTATGATGTTTGTGCAATCGTTGAAAGGCATCAGCCACAATAAAATAGAAGATACCCGGGAAGAGCATCTGGAACTGTCGGTGCTGGCGCTGGACCGCCTGGCATCGAAAACGATGGACTGGATTTTGAAGCAGCCCTAGCAGGCCGCTGAAGGTTTTCTCTTCTCTGCTTTGTAGCGCTGGCTTTCATGCCAGCTCTTGAGTTTTTTTGGCTGGAAATCGGCGCTGAAAGCGCGCAAAGTTTCAAGATAAGGATAACGCCACCCATGGACTCTCATTCTCGCAAGGTAGTGCAGGAAAACCGCGATTACACCATGTTCTCCTGGTCGGTGCAGGGCACCTCGAACCCCATTCACATGAAACGCGGCCAGGGCGTTTGGTTCTGGGACGGTGACGACAATCGCTGGCTGGACTTCAGCTCGCAACTCATCAATCTGAACGTCGGCCACCAGCATCCCAAAATGTTGGAAGCCATCAAAAAACAGGTCGACGAACTTTGTTTCGCAGGACCCGGCTTTGCCACCGAGCCGCGTGGCCTGCTCGGCAAAAAGCTTGCCGAAGTTACCGGCCTGGCGAAAGCCTTTTTCACGCTGGGCGGCGCCGAGGCCAACGAAAACGCCATGAAAATGGCCAAGCTCTTTACCGGGCGCGAAAAAATCATCACCCGCTATCGCTCCTATCATGGCGCGACCATGGGTTCGATGACCGCTTCGGGGGATCCGCGCCGTTGGCCCGTCGAGCCGGGCGTTCCGGGAATCGTCCGCGTTTTCGATCCCTACTGCTATCGTTGCCCCTTCGGACAAAAAGTTGAAACCTGTCATCGCGAATGCGTTTCCCATATCGAGGAAATCATTCAGATGGAAGGCCCAAACACGATTGCGGCGATCCTTGTCGAAGGCATCACCGGCTCCAACGGCTTGCTCGTTCCTCCCGACGATTACCATCCTTTGCTCCGCGCCCTTTGCGACAAATACGGCATCCTGCTTATCGACGACGAGGTCATGAGCGGGTTCGGTCGCACGGGCAAATGGCTTGCCACCCAGCATTACGGCATTCGCCCGGACATCGTGACCTGCGCCAAGGGCCTGACCAGTGGCTATCTTCCCCTCGGCGCCGTCATCGTTTCCGATCCCATCGCCAGGCATTTTGAAACCAACATGCTTTGGGGTGGGCTCACCTACAGCGGCCACCCCGTTTGCTGCGCCGCTGCTGTCGCCAATCTCCATCTCTACGAAGAAGAGAAGATCTTCGCCAACGTCGAGCGTCAGGGGCGCTATCTTGCTGCGCGCCTCGAGGCCATGAAGCAGAAATATCGCTGCGTCGGCGATGTTCGCTACAAAGGACTCTTCAGCGTCCTCGAACTCATAAGAGACAAGTCAACACGCGAACCCTTGGCCCCCTTCAATGGCACTAGCCCCGAGATGTCCAAGCTTGCCGCCCATTTGAAGAGTAAGTATCTTTACGCCTTCAGCCGCTTCAATATGTTGTGGGTTTGCCCCCCATTGATCATCAAGGAAGAAGAACTCCAACTCGGCCTAGATATTGTCGAAGAAGCGCTCTCCCTCGTTGATGCCGCGCTGATACCGAGCTCTTCGGCTCGGCCTGCGGAGGCACTAGCGTAAACTGGAGCCTCCCCGTAGCATCGCGGCGTCCTCGTGCATCGCAGGGAGAACGTGGAGCGAGCCATAAATCTCGAGAATCGCATTCGGACTTCGATCGAAGCATCAATCGCCGCCAAGGAATCTCTCCTTGCAGCTCCGGGCTTTGTGTCGGTTCTCGCGAAGATCACTGGCAGTCTTGTCCACGCCTTTCGCCAAGGCAACAAGGTACTCTTCTTCGGTAATGGTGGCAGCGCCACTGACGCACAACATTTGGCCGCGGAGCTAGTCGGCCGTTTTGCCTTCGATCGCCCCGCTCTACCGGCCCTCTCCCTTGCGGAGAATCTTTCTGCCGTCACGGCCATTGCCAACGATTACGGTTTTGACCAGGTCTTCTCCCGCCAGATCGAAGCATTTGCCCGCCCAGGTGACGTGGCTATTGCTATTTCCACCAGCGGCAATTCGCCCAATGTGCTTCAAGCCGTCACCACGGCGAAGAAACTGGGCGTACACACGGTGGCTTTAACCGGCCGTTCCGGCGGCAAGCTTATTCATGCTGTAGATGATTGTGTCTGCGTTCCGTCCGACGACACGCCGCGGATTCAGGAATGCCACATTTTGATTGGGCACATTCTCTCGGAACTCGTTGAACAGGAATTGTTCGGCCAAAAGGGCCAAGTTTCCCAGCCTTAGCGTGGATTCCTCATCATCGAATGGTCAAAAGTAGCGGCCGCCTCCTAGGCGGGCACTTTTTCTATCGCGAACCTACACAATATGGGCTAAATACCTGCGAACACCTCTGATCCTAATGGTGGACTGGATCAAGCTGCAGTTCGGTCTGTACTTGGACGGCCGATTCATTTTGCCCAGACAGTCCGGTTCGTCCCCGCACTTCTGTTTCTTGCGCATCCACCACGGCAATCGACGCGATGTTTACGATTTCTTCGACTTCCGCGCCGCGCTGCAACACGTGCACCGGTTTCGACATGCCCATCAGGATTGGACCGATGGTTTCTGCTCCGCCAATCCGCGCCAACAACTTGTAGCAGGTGTTGGCTGACGTCAGGTCGGAAAAGACCAGCACGTTGGCGCTTCCCTTCAACTTTGAAAATGGATACGTCTCTTCGAGGATTCCCGGGGTGACGGCCGTGTCCGCCATCATCTCCCCGTCGATCATCAGTGCGGGATCCGCCTGGTGCACCAATTCCACCGCACGGCGTATTTTTTCAGTTAACGGATGCGGCGTGCTCCCGAAGTTTGAAAACGACAGCATCGCCACTCGCGGCGTGGCATTGAAGCGTCGCGCCATCTCTGCGGCACACAGCGCTATCTCCGCAAGGTCTTCCGCGCTCGGTTCAATGTTCACGGTGCAATCCGCCAGAAAATAAAGATCCCCGCGCCGGGTCACCAGCGCGTACACTCCGGAAACTTTGTGCAGGCCGGCCGCGGCTTGATTACCTGCAATGCCGGTCGGAGCGTATCCGGAAAATGCTGGGCTTGACCGGCCACCAGGGCATCCGCATCCCCCAGGTGCACCATCAACGACCCAAACAAATTGTGATTGTTGATCAATTGCCGTGCTTCCGTGAGCGTCACGCCGCGCCGCTGCCGCAACTGGTACTGTGTGTCGATATACGCCTCTCGCTTTGGCCAGATACCCGGATCCACAATCACGATGCCGTCGAGATCAATCGAGAGATCCAGCGCTTTGGCTTGAATGACCTGCGTATTCCCAATCAGCATCGGTTGCGCAATACTTTCTTCCACCAGAATGTGGGCGGCGCGAAGAATCTTTTCGTTCTCGCCCTCGGGGAACACCACGCGCCGGGGTTTCGTCTGTGCTTTGTGGATGATCAGCCGCATCACTTCGTGAGCCTTGCCCAGCAGTTTCTCGAGCCGC
>Ga0307471_100001917_pt1 | contig 11745 bp, 10 predicted proteins | sample atmos_gasesAM3C__2_FD_204566 | JGI IMG/M metagenome (GOLD analysis project Ga0307471, IMG submission 204566) | Hardwood forest soil microbial communities from Morgan-Monroe State Forest, Indiana, United States - atmos_gasesAM3C_515 | ecosystem: Environmental > Terrestrial > Soil > Temperate... | reverse complement strand
GCCGCGACAGGGCCATCGCCGGATTCGGCGCCCAGTTGCCATAGTGCCCGCTGTGCAGCGCGCGCACCGGCCCGTACACGGTGATGTCCAGTCCGATGTCGCCGCGGTTGCCGAAGAAAACCAACGGCCGCCCGCTCTGGTGGACCGGCCCGTCGGCGGTAATGAGCAGGTCTGCGCCCAGCAGATTCTTGTGCAGTTCCAATGTCCTTTGCAGGTTTGGCGAGCCCGCTTCTTCTTCGCCCTCGAGAATCACTTTGAGATTCACCGCCAGGGGAATGGCTTTCGCCCGCAGCGCGTCCAAGGCCGCCAGCAGCGCTACGATCGGCGACTTGTCGTCGGAAGCAGACCGCGCGTAAATCCGCCAATCGTCGTTATAAGCGGCCCGAGCACCGGCGCCGTTGCCCGTGAAAGGGATGCGTTTTCCTCCCGCCTCGATTGCGGCGCTGCGCAGCACCGGCTCGAACGGTGCGCCATCGGTCCATGCCGCGGGATCGACGGGCTGTCCGTCGTAATGCGCGTAGAAAATGACCGTGCGCTTCGCCTCGGGCGAAATCAGTTTTCCGAACACCACTGGCCCGCGTCCGGTAATCGGCAGCAAGTGCGTTTCGATTCCTCGCGCTTCCAGCATCTCCACAAGATGCGCGGCATTTTTCTGGATGTTTGAAGTGTCGCTCGCGATATTCGGAATCGCCAGAAATTCGCTGAGCTCACGCACGATGCGGTTCTCGTTCTCCATTCGGTATTCGCGCACCGCCTGCACTGCCTGTGCCGGTGTCGGAGATGCCGCTTTCTGGCCGCACGCCAGGCACGGCGAAAGAAGAACCGCCACTGCGCCCACGATCTTCTTCAAGCTATTTCCCTCACGGTTTCCGTGATTACGGCCGGCTGGTGAACGCTTTGAGGTTTTCGAGCGTCTCGCAAGCCTTTCCGGAATCGATCGCAAAGCCAGCGGTCTCGGCGGCATCGCGAAAACTCCCGGACGCACCCGTTGCTACCAGGGCCGCGGCGGCGTTGATCACGACAATGTCGCGCGGAGCTCCCGCCTCCCCTTCGAGGATTCTGCTGATCATGGCCGCATTTTCTTTCGCTGTTCCGCCGCGAATCGCTTCGATCGGCGCGCGCTTCACGCCAAACTCCTCCGGGGTCACGCTGAATTTTCGCACTGTGCCGTCGCGAACTTCCGCGACAATCGTTTCCCCGGCCAGCGAGATTTCATCCAATCCCCCTGCGCCATGCACCACGAACGCGTGCTCGGTGCCGAGTTCCGCCAGCGTTGCGGCGACGAGGTCCATGACGTCCAGCGAAAAAACTCCCAGCACTTGCGCCTGTGCGCCCGCGGGATTCGTCAGCGGCCCAAGCAGATTAAACACCGTGCGAAATCCGATCTGTTTCCGTGCGGGAGTGGCATGCCGCGTCGCTGTGTGCGCCGCCTGTGCAAATAAAAAACCGATGCGGATCTCCCGGATGGCGCGACCGTATCGTTCGAATGGCAAATCGATGCGCACGCCCAGCGCTTCCAGCACGTCCGCCGATCCGCTCTGCGAGCTTGCCGCGCGGTTCCCGTGCTTGGCGACGCGTGCTCCCGCAGCCGCGGCCACAATCGCCGCCGCCGTCGATATGTTAAAGGTTCCGGAAGCGTCGCCGCCGGTGCCGCAAGTATCCACCATGTTTGCGGGACCTACCTCCCCATCCACGAACACGCGCGTGGCGTGGCGCCGCATCACCCGCGCAAAGCCTGCGAGTTCCTGCACTTGTACCGGCCTTCGGTTGAGCGCTGTCAATAACCGCACCATCTCCGGGGTCGCGATGCGCCCGGCGAGCACTTCCTCCATCAAGGCTTCGGCGCCGGGGCGCGTCAGAGTGGAGCCCGCCTCTAACCGCTCGATCAGAAGCAGGCTCATCGCGCGACGCTCCCGCAGCCGCCGTTAAGCGTCCTGAGCAATTTCGATTTGCGCTTCATTTCATGATATTTCGCGTCGCGAGCTGTTTGCGAAATGAGGCACCGCCTCACTAGTGTCGTCCGCGTGTCCTTGCTCCCTTTTTCGGTTCCGAGTACACTTTGATGTTTCGACTAGCCAAATTCTAACACTGGCTGACTGGTTCAAGCCTGAACGGAAGCACAGAAACCTTCATGAAAATCCACGAGTACCAGGCCAAAGCAATACTCGCGCGTTATGGCGTCACCACTCCCCGCGGCGAGGTCGCTTTCACCAAGGAAGAAGCACTGCAAGCCGCGCAACGTTTGAAATCCAACATTTGCGTGGTCAAGGCGCAGATCCACGCGGGCGGCCGCGGCAAAGGCGGCGGCGTCAAGCTGGCGCGTTCCGCAGAGGAAGCCGCCGATATTGCCGGCCACATTCTTGGCATGAAGCTGGTTACTCCGCAAACCGGGCCTGCCGGCCGCATTGTCAAGCGGGTGCTGATCGAAGAAGGGTTGGACATCAAGCGCGAACTCTATCTGGGGCTTCTCGTAGACCGCGCATTGGGCCGCGTCGTTTTCATGGCCAGTGCGGCGGGCGGCATGGAAATCGAGGAAGTCGCCAAGAAAGATCCCTCCGCGATTTTGCGCGAGACCATCCATCCGGCGGTCGGCTTCGAACCTTATCAGACCCGCAAGATTGCTTTCCGACTCGGCTTGCCCCTCGAAGTCGTCAACTACGCTACGCCCTTTCTGCAGGCCCTCTATCGCGCCTTCACGGACACCGACGCTTCGCTGCTCGAAATCAATCCCTGCGTTTTGACCGGGGACGGCAAGTTGGTGGCCCTCGACGCCAAGATGACTCTTGACGACAACGCGTTGTTCCGCCACAAAGAGCTCCGCGAGTTGCGAGATTTCGATGAAGAAGACCCCCTCGAAGTCGAGGCCTCCAAGTACGGGCTCAACTACATCAAGCTCGACGGCAGCGTAGCCTGCATGGTAAACGGCGCGGGCCTCGCCATGGCCACTATGGACATCATCAAATACGCCGGCGGCTCGCCGGCCAACTTTCTTGACGTCGGCGGCGGCGCCTCTTCCGACCAGGTCAAGAACGCCTTCCGGATTCTGATGAATGACCCCGCCGTGAAGGCCGTGTTCATCAATATTTTTGGCGGCATCCTCCGCTGCGATGTCCTCGCCACCGGCGTTGTGGCGGCAGCCAAAGACTTACATTTGAAAGTTCCCGTGGTGGTGCGAATGGAAGGCACCAACGTGGAGGTGGGCCAGCAAATCCTCCGCGATAGCGGCTTGAACTTTACCATCGCCAGCGACATGAAGGACGGGGCGCAAAAAGTCGTAAATCTGGCCGGAGGTCCCCGATGAGCGTCCTCGTCAATGAAAAGACGCGCTTGCTCGTTCAGGGTTTCACCGGCCGCGAAGGTACATTTCACGCCCAGCAAATGATCGAGTACGGCACAAACGTTGTCGGGGGCGTCACACCCGGCAAAGGCGGCTCCAAGCATCTGGAGCGTCCCGTCTTCAACACCGTCGCGGAAGCCGCCAAAGCCACCGGCGCAAATGCGTCAGTTATTTTTGTTCCGCCAGCCTACGCTGCCGACGCCATCCTGGAGGCGGCCGACGCCGGCATGGCGCTTGTTGTTTGCATCACAGAGGGCATTCCCGTGATGGACATGGTCCGCATAGCCTCCGTCGTGGATTTTCAGAAAACGCGCCTCATCGGCCCGAATTGTCCGGGCATCATTTCTCCCGGCAAATGCAAGATCGGCATCATGCCCGGCCGCATTCATAAGCAGGGAAATGTCGGCGTGGTCAGCCGCAGCGGCACATTGACCTACGAGGCGGTCGATCAACTGACGGGACTCGGCATCGGCCAGTCCACTTGCATCGGAATCGGTGGTGACCCCATCATCGGCACCCCTTTCCTCGACGCCATCAAACTTTTCAACGAAGATCCCGACACGCACGCCATCATCCTGATTGGGGAGATCGGGGGCAACGCCGAAGAAAAGGCTGCGGAATGGATCAAAGCGAACGTGAAGATTCCCGTCGTCGGTTTCATTGCCGGCCAGACTGCGCCGCCGGGCCGCCGCATGGGTCATGCTGGCGCGATCATCAGCGGCGGTCAGGGCACCGCGAAGGACAAGTATGCCGCCATGAGCGCCGCCGGCATCCGCTGTGTGGAGACTCCCGCGGACCTCGGCTCGACCGTCGCGGCAGCCTTGCAATAAGGCTGAACCATCCGTGGTCTGGCACTGCGTTCGAGGAACTCCTCTACGGAAGGCGGCCGGAGCAAAAAAGATCGCAAATCAAGGGCAGGCTCCATGACCTTCCCATTCTCAGTCGTGAACCTCGGGAATGGCTGTCGCAAAAGGCAGGCCCACGAGGAACCCTGGCCCTTTTGCCCTAGGTCGGTAAAGCCTGGCAAGGAAGCACGCAAACCAAGGTATGGCCAGCAGACAGCGAACCCAAATCGTTATATCGGCAGGGAAGGGGGAATGAGGTATGGCCGCGGACAAGCAGCAAGGCCAATTCCCAGTGAGAAGACGCTTCATTTTCTGACGGTCATGCTCGATGCTACGTCACAGTTGGCTTAGGAGAACACCTTGTCTCTCGAACGCACTTTTGCCATCATCAAACCTGACGCCGTAAGCCGCAATCTCCAAGGGGAAATTCTCTCTCGCATTCACAAAGCAGGCTTCCAAATCATCACTATGAAATCGATGCGCCTAACCAAGGAAGAGGCCGGTGGCTTCTACGCGGTTCATCGTGAGCGCCCATTTTTTGGCGAGCTCACCGATTTCATGAGTTCCGGCAAAATCTTCGCGATGGTCCTTGAAGCCGACGGCGCCATCTCCAAATGGCGCGAAACGATGGGGGCCACGGATCCCAAGAAGGCTGCTCCCGGCACCATTCGCCGCGACCTCGGCACCAGTATTCAGATGAACTGCACACACGGCTCTGACGCGCCGGAGACCGCGGCCTTCGAAATCAGCTACTTTTTTTCCTCGATGGAGCTGATCTGATTCGCTCTTTTCGTGGATCTCGTGGTATCTATAGGGCGGAAATTCTGGGTGAACACGCCAGTGATAGCTGGGTTTTGACTGAGGGCTTGATTGCCGCTTCGGGTAAAATGACGTCATGGACCCTTTCCGCGAGCTCGGCCGCTCTCTTCTTTTCTTCGGAGCACTCCTCCTGCTCGTCGGCGCTTTTCTGTACTTCGCCAACAAACTCCCCTTCCGTTTGGGAAAGCTTCCCGGCGACATCGTTCATCGCGGCGAACACACCACTTTTTACTTTCCCATCGTCACTTGCCTTGTTCTTAGCGTCGCACTTTCTCTCCTTTTCTGGCTCATCTCCCACCTGCGCCGCTAGCTGCAGACGGTTGGGAGTCTGGCAGGTCTACCCGGTCGCGTTGCCACTCTCCGCGCTTTTCTTTAGCTTGAGGGCGGTCCGCGGCACTCCCGGGTATATAAGGCTCCTAGAACACTACTGTCGCAAAGGAGGATCCCGATGAGAAGCGCTCTTTTGGCCTTGGCTGCCCTTCTCTCCCTTTCTTTTCCCGCTGCGGCGCAATCTCCCTCCGCAAAGCCGCCGGCTGAGCAGCAAGCGCCCCCACAGGCCGCGCCCAGTCCGTCGGCGAGCGCTCCCGCACCGCGCAGGGACGACGTGAAGTCCATCGACAGTATTCTCGCGGCGCTCTACGGCGTGATTTCCGGCCCCGCTGGCGAACGCGACTGGGAGCGTTTCCGCTCTTTGTTCTTGCCTCTGGGACGCCTCACTTCCGCCACCAAGAACCCGGATGGCTCCTTTCGCATCCATCCCATGAACGTCGAAGATTATGCCAAGGGGGCCGGCAGTTACTTCGCGCAACATGCCTTTTATGAGAGTCCCATTGTGAATCGCGTCGAGACCTTCGGAAACGTCTCCCAGGTCTTCAGCAGCTACGAATCGCGCCGCGCGCCCGGCGAAGCTCCTTTTGCCCGCGGCATCAACAGCATTCAGTTGCTTTACGATGGCAGCCGTTGGTGGATTGTCAGCATCTTGTGGGACCAGGAGCGCGACGACAACCCTCTTCCCAAGGAATTTGCTTCCAAGTCGTCCGGCGACCGGAACTGATCTCCGAACGTGGAACAACCTTCCCTAACCATCGGAAGGCTGGCTCTTGACTTGAATGGTTCGAGGCCGTTCCCTTGCGGCAAGATGAATTCCGCGCGCGGGAACTGCTTGGTACCCCCTTTTCTCCCGTCAGTCCGAGGCAAATCAGCTTGCCCTGGTTCTCCAGGTCAACTTTATGGCATTCCTGTAAGGGATTTGCCACGTCCCATCCCGGAATGCCAAAAGTCAAAGTCAGCTTTAAGTCAAGTGCCCGTTCCTGCGGCGCAGCCTTATCCCGAGCAGACCAGGAAAAGCCGCGCCCTGGTCGCCGAGTACTTGTTTACGAATCCTTCGGTGCGGAGCAAGTCGACAGTCGGCTTGCGTCGTCGAAGAGGAGGTTCCATGAAAATCGGCGAACTTGCTAACCGCGCCGGTCTTAAAGCCTCCGCGATCCGCTACTAGGAAAGTGTCGGTCTGCTCGCCCCGCCCCACCGTGTCGGCGCCCAGCGTCGCTATTCCCCTGACGCTCTCGACCGTGTCCTGCTCGTTCGCTTTTCGAACGAGATGGGTTTCTCCTCGCGGAAATCAAGCTCTTCCTCGGCGGCCTCCGGGATACTCTGGAAGCAATGCGTCGCCGCTCTTGGCCTTAGCGAAAGTCTCCGCTACGTTTCCGGACGCGCGTCGTAGGTCGCCCGATAAACGGGCTTGACGGCTGCGCGGGAGCGCGAATTATGGCAAACTGAATGTTACTCGGCACGGTTTGTGCCTGCCCTGCTTCGAGCAGGCAAGCTGCGGCAGGCCAGCTTGCGTGTGGCGGACTGTCCTCAGGAGAAGTGGCTCCTGCCGGTAGTTGAAAAGGTTAAAAGCAATTCCAAAGCTGGGCGATAATCGAGTTACATGGATCCAAAATTCATACGGAATTTCTGCATCATCGCGCACATCGACCACGGCAAATCCACCCTTGCCGACCGCCTGCTCGAAATGACCGGCGCGCTTTCCGAACGCGAGATGCACGAACAGGTGCTCGACTCCATGGACCTGGAGCGCGAGCGCGGCATCACCATCAAAGCAAAGAGCATCCGCCTGCATTACACAGCGAAAGACGGAAACACCTACCGCCTGAATCTGATCGACACGCCGGGCCACGTGGACTTTTCCTACGAAGTATCGCGCGCGCTTTCCGCGTGCGAAGGTGCGCTGCTTGTGGTTGACTCTTCGCAGGGCGTCGAAGCGCAGACCGTTGCGAATACCTTCCTTGCTGCGGGACACAACCTCACGATCATTCCGGTGATCAACAAAATAGATTTGCCCGCAGCGGAGCCCGATAAGGTGAAAGAACAGATCGAAAGCGTGCTCGCGATCCCCGCGGACGACGCACTGCCGATCAGCGCGAAAAGCGGGCTCGGTGTGGAAGACGTTCTCGAGGCGATTGTCGCGCGTGTGCCGCCGCCGAAAGGGAGCGCGGCAGATCCGTTGCAGGCTCTGATCTTCGATTCCTGGTTCGACATTTACCGGGGCGCCGTAATTCTCGTGCGCGTGAAAGCAGGCCGCGTCGCGGATCATATGAAAATCAAACTGGTCGCCGGCGACCAGACTTACGAAGTCGAACAGCTCGGGACGCTCACGCCCAAACCGGTCGCGCTCGAGGAACTGGAAGCGGGCGACGTTGGCTTCATCATCGCAAACATCAAACGCGTGGCCGATGCGCGCATGGGCGATACGGTGATCGAAGTTGACCGCCCTGCTCCTGCGCTTCCTGGTTTCGAGGCCATCAAGCCGATGGTGTTCGCGGGACTGTTTCCCGTTCTTGCCGACGACTATGAGCCGCTGCGCGACGCGCTCGGAAAATTGCAGTTGAACGACGCGGCGTTTTTCTACGAGCCGGAGAACTCCGTCGCGCTCGGCTTCGGCTTCCGCTGCGGCTTCCTTGGGCTGCTGCACATGGAAATCGTGCAGGAGCGATTGGAGCGCGAGTTCGGGCTCAACCTGATTACCACAGCCCCGAGCGTTCGCTACCGCATCACGCGCGTGACCGGCGAAGTGACGGAAGTCGACAGCCCCGCCAAGTTCCCGAATCCGAGCGACATCCAAAAGATCGAAGAGCCGATCATCAAAGCGATGATCATCACCAACGACGAATCGGTAGGCGGCCTGCTGCAGCTTTGCCAGGAGAAGCGGGGCACGCAAAAGAATTTCGAATATCTCTCGCCGACGCGTGTGATGCTCACGTACGAATTGCCGCTGAACGAAATCGTGTTGGACTTCTACGATCGCCTGAAGAGCGTTTCGCGCGGCTACGCGTCGCTCGACTACCAACTAGCGGGGTACCAGGAATCGGACCTGGTGAAGCTCGACGTGCTGGTTGGCGGCGAGCCCGTGGATGCGCTGGCGCTGATCGTGCACCGCGAATTTGCTTACGAGCGAGGGCGCGAACTGGTGACCCGCCTTCGGAAATTGATTCCGCGGCAACTATTCGAGGTGCCGATTCAGGCGGCCATTGGCAGCCGCATTATTGCGCGCGAAACGGTGGCAGCGATCCGCAAAAACGTGCTGGCCAAATGCTACGGCGGCGACATCACGCGCAAACGCAAGCTCCTCGAAAAACAGAAAGAGGGCAAACGCCGCATGAAGCGCGTCGGCCAAGTTGATATTCCGCAGGAAGCCTTTCTCGCGGTGCTGAAAGTTTCTTCCTCCGATGAAGAATAGTTCGAAAAAGTCGTAAGTTGTAGCTCCCGGCTTTTGGCTGCTGAATGGTTCCTATTGACCGTCCGCTCCCCGGTAGACGAGCAAACGATTCGGCCCCCTGTTGTGCCACGATAGTAATGTCCCCTTTTCTCCAAAATAGAAATGTCCCCCTAAAGTAGACCTCCGAAAGGAGGTCAGATTGGGGCGGACAGAGATGAGTCAGGAGGAATTGCGGAGGGTGGAAGTGCTGGCGAGAGTGCGCAGCAACCAACTGCGGGTGGTCGACGCGAGCCGGCTGCTGCGTGTGAGTTACCGGCAGGCCAAGCGGCTGTCGAAGCGCTATCGCGAAGAGGGACCTGCGAGTTTGAAACACCGCACTGGCGGGTGCACCTCGAATCATGCCTATGCGCCGAAGTTTCGGCAGCGGGTGCTGGAGCTGGTGCGGAAGAAGTACGGCGGGCCGGTGGGCGAGCGTTTCGGGCCGACGCTGGCGGCCGAGCACTTGGACGCAGAACATGGGTTTCTGGTGAATGCCGAGACGCTGCGGCTCTGGATGTTGGAAGCAGGACTGTGGAGTCGGTAACGGAAGCGGCGGAAGCACCGGCGACGGCGAGAGCGCAAGGAACATTTCGGAGAGCTGGTGCAGATGGATGGCAGGTTTCATCCGTGGCTGGAGGCCGGAGGCTGCTTGATCGACATGGCCGACGATGCGACCAACATGACCTGGGCGCAATTGGGGGAACAAGAGACCATCTGGGCGGTGACGGATGCGCTGCGCGCGTGGATCGAGCAGTACGGCGTCCCCTTGGCACTGTACGTGGACTGGAAGAACTTGTACAAGCGGCCGGCCAATTCGCGGGAGCGTTTACGAACGAGCGGACCATCGGGAACGACTGGGTGGTACGCTACGCGAATCACTATTTTCAGCTGGAGCCGCAGAGCCGCCATTATGCCCCGGCGCGGAGCAAGGTGCTGGTCTGCGAAGGGCGGCACGGCGGCATCAGCATCGAGTATCGCGGCCGTGCCCTTGGCTGGAAGCAAATTGCGGCGCCGCTGAAGCCACCGCCAAGGGCGGAAGCGGTGGGCGCACGCGTCGCGGTAGGCAATGCGAAACGGAAGTGGGTGCCGCCGGCGGACCACCCTTGGCGCGAGGCGGCCCGGCACGCCGTGCAGCAAAAAGCGCTGCGGGAGGTGGCCCGAGCACCGTTGGCTTGGCCCTGCGCTTCGCCCTAAACGCTCCGCCCCTCGGGCTCCACGGGGCTCCGCTCCGGTCCAAGCCAACGGATCGAAAAAAAACAGGATGTCGCAGGTCGAGCCCAACGCGAACCGTCGCTCCTATGGGCCTCTGGACGCGAAATTTCTTAAAAAATCCGCGGAAGCAGAAAAAGAGAGCAAGGAGAAACAAAACGCAAAACACAGAAAGGGGACATTTTAAACGAGGTAAGGAAGGGGACATTTTAAAAGAGCTTTGACAAGACGATTCGGCCCCCTTGACACGGCAACTTCAAACCGATAGGTTCGCGCGGCATGTCCCCCCGGGAGGAGGCTAGCCGTGCGTGTGTTGCGTATGCTGTTCTTTGCGTTTCTTTTCTCGAGCGGCAATCTCATCTCGCAAGCAGCAACGAACCATCCCAAGATCCTGCTTATTTACGACATGGAAGGCGTTTCTGGCGTGAGCCACTACGAAATGACCTGGGTGGAACGACCAGAGGATTATGCTCGCGGCCGCGAGTTCCTGACTTCGGACGTGAACGCGGCTATCCGCGGCCTCGCCGCCGGCGGTGCGGGCTCGATTTGGATTCAAGACGGCCATGGCTCCGGAAACGTGAAAGAGCCCGACCTGCTTGTGGACAAAATGGATCCGCTCGCCCAGTTTGATTTTCGCGACCGCGACTTCGATCCTTACGACACCGGCATCGATGGTTCCGTGGACGCCATCGTCTGCATCGGAATGCACGCTCGCGCCAACACCGACGGCTTTGAAGCGCACACGGTCACGGACCGGATCAGCTATCGCATCAATGGCGTGGACTTCACGGAGACCCATATCGTCGCGCTGTCTGCGGCCCGCTGGGGCATTCCGGTGATTATGGTCTCGGGCGACAACGTTCTCGGCGAACAGTTGAAGCCGGATTTTCCGGAGCTCGAGTACGCGGCGGTGAAAACGGCCAAGAGCCGTGCCCTGGCGGAGCCTCTGCCATCCGCCGAAGCCAGCAAGCGAATTGAGGAAGCCGCGAAGCGCGCGATGGGGAAATTTTTGAAAGGAGCGTACCGACCGTTCTACCTGCCGCCGCCTTACGACTTCCAGCTTGGCTTTCAGAACTGGCAGCAGGCAAACGGTGCCGCGACAGCCCCGGGCCTGCTGCACGACGGCGAAACCGGAGTGCGCTACCGCAGCGCGACGTTCATCGAAGGCTACCGGCTCAGCCTGGACGCGTTGCGGCGCAGCAGCGATGCGCTGCAGGTGCTGATTCGTATCCTGAGCCAGGACCCGCAAGGGAAAAAATACCTGGATCAGCTCTCGGACGCGTTCTGGACGCGCTGGCTGACCCCGGAGAAAGCGGCGCCTCACATGCAGCCAGGTCCGAAGCCCGCGCCGAAGACTCGCTTCTACGGCGACAATTGAGACAACTCGGGGCCTGCGCTTATTCTTCTTCCTTTTTGGGGCCGCCGTTATGAGCCGCCCGCGGCAACCGCGTCGGCCAAATCGATGTTCCTCGGGGGAGTGCCTTCCAAGCAGACGACCTGGTCGACAAGGTCAAAGAGATCAAACCAAGGCGGCCGGGGCAGCCCACTGTTGAGCCCTGAGCGAAGCAGGAATTCACGGTGTCTCCTTCTTGCGGACTTCGGTTTGGAGGCGGCCCCGGTGGAGTTGGAGCGAGACGGAGTCGCGGATTTGGACCTGGGCGGCGTCCCTGAGGATGGCGCCGGAGGCGTCGGTGGCGATGGCGTAGCCGCGTTCGAGGACTCTCAGCGGGCTTCGCTCTTCGAGCTGCAAGGCCAGGCGCGCCAGGCGCTCGCGCTTG
>Ga0307471_100001916_pt1 | contig 11747 bp, 9 predicted proteins | sample atmos_gasesAM3C__2_FD_204566 | JGI IMG/M metagenome (GOLD analysis project Ga0307471, IMG submission 204566) | Hardwood forest soil microbial communities from Morgan-Monroe State Forest, Indiana, United States - atmos_gasesAM3C_515 | ecosystem: Environmental > Terrestrial > Soil > Temperate... | reverse complement strand
CGCCTGGTACGTGATGTGCTGGTCACCCTACAAGACGTTCATCCATCTTAGACACCATAAGAACGGGCAGAGATTGGCCGGTAATGTCGTTTATTACCGGTAACTTGGGTAATAGTACTGAAGATGCCGTTCATGTGCCTGGGAACGGATGCCCACAAACAACTCTTTGTGGGCATCCAAAACAAAGAATTCGGGGCACACGGAATCAGTCACTTGCGACCGGGGTAGAAGTGGGGTTTTTGGCCAGCCTGGGCCAAGGACGTCTTGTACCTCATTCGCGCAACTTCCCAGAACGGGACTTCTGGCCCGGAACAGTTTCCCAGTGCGCCGCGACTCAGGCTGAAGCAGCTATCGCAATCGCCACCTCAGGCCATCGGTAAACGCTAGCCGACTTCACAGGACTAATCCCGCCGTCGAAACCGGATAGCTTCCCGTACAGCCGACGTTACATCCGGTGCAAAGCTGGGATGGAAGACGGCAAAGCCAGAACGCATAAATCAAATTACGTAGGATTTTCTGGGTATCTTATAGGGCCTGAAAAAAAGAAGAAAAACCGAGGTAAACCGGCTTTCCTAAAAATAGTATAACACGCTGCGTTCGGATTCCCAGCCGGATTTATTTCCCAGCGCGATGCTCGAAATGCTGGACGCCGCGGAGGAAATTTGGCTCAATATTTTTGGCTTGAATACTTAGTTGGTGGCTGCGTTGGACGCGATTTCCCTGGTGAAAGAACTTCCATCGCGCGGTGAACAGTCCGGGAGGAGCGCGCTTGCCTGAAGTGCGCAGGATGCCCGGCGCAGCAAGTGCCAAGCGCTTGGACGCTTAGAGACGAACTACAAACAAACCGTATGCTGAATCGAAGAAATCAGCGGTGGGGAGGCAGGAGTGGGCGCAATGATTCGCGTGGATGGCTTGGTGAAGAAGTTCGGGGACTTTACGGCGGTGGACTGTATTTCGTTTGAGGTGCCCAAGGGGGAGATTTTTGCGTTCCTCGGACCGAACGGCGCTGGAAAAACGACAACGATCAAGATACTCACCACGCTGCTGAAGGCCACGAGCGGAACGGTCGAGGTGGACGGGCGCAATCCGACGACGCACGAGAACGAAGTGCGGCAGAGCTTTGGAATCGTGTTTCAAGATCCGAGCCTAGACCAGGATTTGACAGCCTGGGAGAACATGGATTTGCACGGAGTGCTTTATCACGTGCCGGGGAAGGTGCGGCGCGAGCGCGCGGAAACCCTGCTGAAGCTCTTCGAGCTTTGGGAGCGGAAAGACGCGCTGGTAAAGACATTTTCCGGCGGAATGCGACGGCGGCTGGAAATTGCGCGCGGCTTTTTGCATACACCAAAGATTTTATTTTTGGACGAGCCGACCCTGGGCCTCGATCCGCAAAGCCGCAACCAGCTATGGACGCACGTGAGGCGGCAGAATGAAGCGGACCATGTGACAGTGTTCCTGACGACACATTACATGGACGAAGCCGAACGCGTGGCCGACCGGATTGCGGTGATCGATCACGGCAAGATCGTAGCGATCGGCACCGCCGACGAGTTGAAACAAAGAACGAATGCAACATCGCTCGAAGAGGCGTTTCTGGCGCTGACGGGCTCAACGATTCGCGACGAGTCTGCGACATCGAAAGATCAGTTGCGGCAAGTGGCGCAGATGTTTCGCGGGGGAGGCCGTCGATGAACGCGATTTATATTTTGTGGCTGCGCGAAGTAAAAAAGTACGGCCGGTCGAGAGTGCAAATTATTGCGTCGCTCGGCCAGCCGCTTTTGTATTTGCTGGTGCTGGGTTTCGGGCTTGGGCCCGTGTATCAGAAAGCCGGCGGCGGGAGCTACTTGCAGTTTATGGCGCCGGGAATTGTAGGAATGGCGGTGCTGTTCACCTCGGTGTTTTCCGGCATTGCGCTCCTGTGGGACCGGCAGTTTGGATTTTTGAAGGAGACGCTAGTGGCGCCGGTGCCGCGGATTTACGTGATGATCGGGCGGACGCTAGGCGGCGCGACGGTGGCGATGCTGCAAGGCACGCTGATCGTGGTGGTGTGCCTGATTGCGGGCTTCCGCCCGGTGAGCTTAATCGGGATACCGCTGGGATTTGCGTTTATGGCGTTGATCGCGATCGTGTTTGCGGCGTTGGGGACGTCCATCGGTTCGAGTTTGCAGGACATGCAGGGATTCCAGCTGATCATGAATTTTCTGGTGTTGCCGATTTTCTTTTTGTCGGGAGCGCTGTTTCCGCTGAACAATTTGCCGAAGGCGCTGTCGTTTGTGACGAAACTCGATCCGCTCTCGTATGGAGTGGATGGATTGCGCGCTGCGCTGATTGGCGCGTCGCACTTTGGCGCGATTGTGGACGCCGTGGTGCTTGCGGTCGTCGCCGCGGGGCTGCTTGGTCTCGGCGCGTGGCGCTTCTCGAAGATCGAGATTTAGCAGATGGCCCGTGGATTTAGCGCGCGTGCCCACCGCAAAGTGCTGGAGTCGTGTCCGAAGATGAGGAGCCCTTGGTGCTGTTAAGCGAATACGGGCGCGGTGGCAGACGCAATCGTTAAAGTCGTGGACGCCCCGTTTGGCAAACGCCCGTTCCGCGTCCATATCGATCCAACGCAGGACGTGGCGGACGTGGCTCTTGCGGTAATGGACCGCGTGCGTACGGAGATGCTCCATCGCGTGGGCCTTAGCGAATTGCTGACGCCTGGCGCGCGGAATCAAGAATCGTAAGCAACGCATGAGAAGTTCAAAGGTGCTCGCGAGCATGGAATCGTGGGCGGACAACGGCAAACCGGAAGTAAGGCCTTCGGGTTGGCAGATTGCTCCCGATAACGCGCTTACTGTCAGTGACTCCCGAATCGTCGGTATACCCGAAGTTGGCCAGAAACGGGGTTCGAGGAGATCATTGGCGATGTCCTCGAACCGGACTTCTGGCCCGTCATCCGACCACAATCGCGGATTGGACCTTGGCAAATCTCTGGAAACACCACGCGATTACACGCGGGTTTTCGATGACTCACATGTAGACCCTTCGAAATGAGGTGGTTCGGTGCTCAACGCGTGAACAAACGTGTTGTGAAACAGTCCGGGATGCTTTGTCCGGTGTCGGCCCTTGGACTGTCATCGCGATAGTTGGTTAACACAAGAGGCTCCCATCCCGTCTGACCCTGTGGTGTGGCATTCTCATTTGGGAGGGCAGAAATGAAGTCAATTGTGTGTTCCGCCGCAGCAGTTCTCGCGATTACGCTCTGCCTGAGAGTCGTGAACGCCAGCGGGCCGATAGCCGTATATGCGCTGGTGGATAAGGTGGCGCTCGAACCTAACGCGGACAAGCCGGAACGTATTCGGATCTCGGGTGTGTTCATCACAGCCGAGGAACGCTCCGGCGTGTATTCGGCACCGCAACGCGGATACCTCTATTTCGCATTGCCGAGAGGCAATGACGAACTCGCGCGGCGGGAATGGGCGGATCTGAAATCCGTCGCCGGAACGCGTCAGGTCGTGGGACTCGGATCTAGTTGGGGCGCGAAAGTCCGCGTCAGGAAACCGGATGAGGAAGCGAAGTCTCCGGACGACTATCCGATGGGAAACGGCCTGATCAAAATAAATCCCGAGCAGCCGAGAGCCAAGGCGCTGCTGGATTATGGAGACCGCTGAACTCGAATGGCTTCCATCGCACGGCATTACGCGCGGACGGGAATCTGGCGGTTCTCGCGCCGCGACGCAAATCTGGTGGCGCTGGCCGCGCTGCACGCCGCGATCCTAGTGGTGTGGCCGGTGGCGCCACTTATAGCGGTGGGAGTGTGGTGGAACTCAAACACAATCGCGCACAATTTCATTCACCGGCCCTTCTTCCGATCGGCGGGGATGAACCGGCTGTTTTCTGCAGCGTTGAGCGTTCTTCTGGGCATTCCGCAGACGCTCTGGCGCGACCGTCACCTCGCGCATCACGCGGGCGTCGAATGGCGATTGCATGTTTCACCGTGATTTATTGCCGCCCGCCCTCGCCATCGGTTCTGGTGCATGACTGGATCTGGCACCGCCGCGGAACCGGAGCCGTAGTTTCCGCGGCGATGCTGAAGCGTCTTAACCTGGTTCGGCGATGAGAAGCGCTAGTCTGCTCCTGGTCTTCGTCCTGGCCAAGCTGGTCATCGTATGGGGCCATGCCGCGCCGGTAACGGGATGGTCTCTGCTGGCCTACGTGTGGCAGGACGTGATGGTCGCGCTGGTGTTTGGCGCGTTCGACATCGCGCTACAAAGGATCAGAGGGGCAACTCGAATTGTCTGTGCGATTTACTGGGCTATTGCGATCTACACGGCAATCAACATTCCTGTGGGGCGCGTGGTTTCCACTCCACTGACGCGGCCCATGCTTCGCGCCGCGCGTGGGCCCCTGGCCGATTCCATGCTGGTCTATCTGACCGCAACCAACATCCTGCTTGTAGTATCCGTCCTGGCGGCAGCCGCGAGTTTGCCGTGGCTGATGCGCCGCATGCCGCGGCAGTTCGCGAGATTGGCCGTGGTTTGTGCCATTGCGGTCGTTCTTCTCGGACCAATGGCGAGCAGCCGGGCGGAGACACGTGGAATGGACCGCAACGTGGTAACGGCGCTGATCGGCACTGGATTGCCGCGTGTAGCGGCCGGCGATGGCACGAGCGAATGGCGCGAATCTCGCTTCGAGGTGGACAGAACCGGGGACCTTTTGCGGTTTGCAGGAACCGCCCAGGGACTCAACCTGGTGATGGTAAGCCTGGAATCGACCGCAGCCCAGTATCTCTCGCTCTACGGCGGCGAGTACGAAGTGATGCCCAATCTCAGCGCCCTAGCGCGAAGGGCGCTGGTATTCGAGAATGCCTATGCTGTTTACCCTGAGAGCATCAAGGGGCTGTTCTCGGTTCTGTGTTCTACGTTTCCCGCTTTCGACAGCGAGCCGGAAGAGTATGCGAATTTAGAGTGCCGCTCGGTGGCTTCGGTTCTCGGAGACGCCGGTTATCGCACGGCCATGTTCCACTCGGGACGCTTCGGGTATCTGGGGATGGAGTCGATTATCCGCCACCGCGGTTACCAGACGCTGGAAGATGCCGGCGACATCGCAGTCACAATTCGAGCTTTGGCGTTGACGAACCGGCAACGGTGGCGCGGATGCTGGCATGGATCGACGCTCTGCCGCGTGGGCAGCATTTTTTCCTCACATACCTGCCCATTGCGGGCCATCACCCCTATGCCACTCCAGAGCCCGGCCCCTTCGCCGGGACGACCGAGATCGATCAATACCGCAACGCCTTGCACTACGGGGACGTTTCGCTGGGTGCGCTCATCGAAGGACTACGCGCGCGCGGGTTAGGGGAGAACACGGTCTGGGTGATTTATGGCGATCACGGCGAGGCCTTCCGCCAGCACGAGGGGAATTACGGTCACACGTTTTTCCTCTACGAGGAAAACATTCACGTGCCGTTTCTTATCGCCGCGCCCGGCCTGCTGCGTGGACAGCAACAGGTGCGCAAGGTGGTCAGCCTGGTGGACACCGCGCCGACCATCCTTGACCTGATGGGCATAGCGCCGCCGAAGAATTACCAGGGCCGCACCATGCTCGATGCTGCGCCGCGAATGGCACTCTTCTTTGCAGACTACTCTCTGGGACTTCTGGGCCTGCGCGACGGGCGCTGGAAGTTCGTGTATGAGATCGGATCGGGCAGGGCACAACTGTTCGATCTGGTGCGCGATCCGAGGGAGATGTCGGACGTATCGGCGCTCGAGGCGGCGCGAGGGTCGTGGTATGGCCAAGTAGTGCGCGGCTGGTGCAATGCGCAGAAAGGCTACATCGCCCGAGCCGCGATCCGGTGACGTGATTTCCCGCGAAAAACACGGTAGTGTTGACCGAACCGATCAACTCCCGGATGTCGCCAACCCCGAAGTTATCCAGAAACGGGGTTGTGGGAACTCAGCTGTTGCAAACCACTTCAGGACCCGCTTCGGTGGTTGCCCAAAAACCCTTCCTTCCGGTTGGTCTCAAATAGCTGATTCTATTGGGGGTAAGATTTATTGGTTTCGCTGCCCACAAACCGATGATTTTGGGCACTTCTCCGGTTACACAGGAGTTGGCCTGATGCTGGGTAGCTTTGGTCCTGTGGTGCTGCCCGTCTTGCCCTGTGTAAACTTCCAAGTTGAACGATTCTTCTGAGGCTACTCTCGATGGCACCGGACCCAGTGGCTACGCTAAGGGAAATAGGAAAGCAATTTGGCAAACGTGTCTGCACCGCGAATCTATTTGACGCGAATGTCTGCACGAGTCCACGTGACCCCGAACGTCCTTGGGAAATGTTGGATTTGCCGGGTGACATCTTTCGCCACAAACTTGATGTTACGTTCGGCGGCCGCGAAGTTGAGTTTCTCGCCAACAGCGATTTCATCGTGGCGCAAGTTGCAGGGAATTTGGATGTCGATGTGTGCTGCATCAATCGGCGGGACAACGTGTTCCAACTCGACCAGAGCCCACATCATGTACCGGGCTTCCCCTCGATTCCCGTATACTCTCGCGAATCCGATAGGGACTTACGGAAGCTTCTGAACTCGGCGGCTCTGACTCAAGCGCTGAATGCTCTCCAGTTGACCAGGAACGAGAGTCTGCACTTCTACAGGAACGGTCTCGTTCTTTATCTTCGGCGGGATTCAAAGGACGAAGTGATGTCAGTCGTTGAACTCGCGTGCAAACTGGCGGAACAGTTCCCAGCGGTGGAAGACAGTACAGATTTGGCCGCGTTGCCTGCGAAATTTGAGAGCTTGCTTAATTTGATACCAGAATGGGCACTGAGTGACGATGAAAAGCGGAGCGAAATGCTGGAGGAGAAATCGATAGAGGCATTGCAATCGTTTGTGGCGACTGTGAGCCCCTTATATCCCTGCAATCGACGAGTATCTCGATTCGTTTTGGAGATGTACCGCCTCCCGACGCAGCGGTCACTTTAGGCACTTTGGCGGAGTGCTGTCTTGAGGCCCAAATTCGGATTCGTGGTGCTCAAGAGAAATGATTTGAACGTCGAGTTTTTGTCCCAGCTCCTGGTAAACAGCGTTCGCGTCGAAGTGGAATCCGCGGCGAAAGGCCGCCGCTCAATTGTCAATTGTGGACGAGAACGCCACTAATCGGGCACTAGCCCGGAAGAGTCCGAAATCGTACAACATCTCTACGTAGGTCTATTGTGAGCTTCGCGTACTCCGCTTTCGCGGCGATAAGAACAGGAATATCGGGTCAGCAGCTTTCCAAAGAGTGAGGAAATTCTGATAGGCCGCCTTGGCTTTGGCGGTGTCGCCTTGCATGGAGTAGGCGCGGGCAACTCCCAATCGGGCGAGTGCACCCCAAGGGAAATTCGTCACGACTCCGCGATGGTCGATAAGTTTCTGAAATTCGGCTGCCGCTGCTTTGGCGTCGCCCTTCGCAACTCTCCCTCCTTTACTTCCTTCACCTCCCTTGCACTTCCACCGCCTCCGGCAACCGCACCCCCCCTCGCATCTTCTCCCCCACAATCACCTGCTGCCCGTGCTGTACATACCGCGCCAGCACTCCCGCCTTCAACCACGCAAATCCCCAAGCATCCTCCACCGCCACAATCGTGTACCTCCCCGGCACGACGCCCTGCAGCAAAAACGTCCCATCAAAATCACTCTGATCCCGCCGAAACAAGTCCACATGCGCCTCCGGATCATCCGGCACCAGCGCCACCATAATCCCCGCCACCGGCTTCCCGTTCTTCTCCACCACTCCCTCAATCCGCACTTCGCCCCCAGCCAACTCTGCCGTCACCTCCGTCGTCGCCCCAGACGCCACGCGCACCTCATGTCCCACAACGTCTCCCGCCGTAGACGAAGTCCGCGCCACCGAATACGCCTTCCCGGGCGTGGCAAACACAATCCCATATGTCCCCGGCTTCACCGCCTGAAACGACGCCACTCCGCCCGCATCTCCCGGCTGAAACGCCACAACTCTCTGCCGCGCATCCCGCAATCCCACCGCATACTGTCTCGGCAACGGCTCCTCCCCCGGCATTTTCATCGTCACCTTCAGTTTCCCCAATGTCTCGCCCTGCGTCGCGTTCAAATCCTGCCCGTCATGCGCCAGATTCATTTCAGTAAATTGCTGCGGCTCATTCGGGTCTGCGCTTCGGATGCTCACGTCGTAGCGCCCCGCTGCTATTCCCGAAATTTCGTACACTCCCGGCGACAGCGGCTGCATCTGCCCCGGCTGCACAAACTCTTCCGTGTCGAACACACGCTTCTGCAATATGGGCATGCGGAACTCATTCATCTGCTCTGGAACCGGAACCCGGAACACCAAATGCAGTGCCGGCACCGGACTCATTCGAATATTAATCTCTGCCTTCTCCCCGCCTTTTAACTCAATCGGCGCCGCTCCTTCTGCGTCCGTCGCTCCCCCATAGAATGTCGTTGGATACGCCACATCCAGCGCGGACGAAACTCTTGGCCCGGAGTCCCCTCCAGCAGCCTGCCACGTCCGCGGATGCACCGCATACCACGGCTTCGCGCTCACCAAAACAAAATACCTGCCCGGCCGCAGCACGCCGATATCAAAGTACCCACGGTCATCACTCGTAGCCCCGCCCGTTGGCGTCACCCGGACCATCCCCCCGCTGTGATCTTCGATAAACAATCGCACCTCCGCGCTTCGCACCGGCTCTCCCGCCTCATCCAGCACATGCCCCATAATCATCGCCATCGGCATCAGCCGCAGCACCAGCTTTTCCGTCGCAAATTCCGGCCCCGTCACGATCGCCGTCGAATACTGCTCATGCTGTTCGTACCCCGCTGTGATGTACCCACTCCGCGATCCCTCTAGCGCGTATTTTCCCGCAGGCAACCCCGCAAACTCGAAGTGTCCTCCCTCGCCCGTGACCGTCTCAATCCTTTGCATCCGTGCGCGCGTATCCGCCACACTCACCTTCGCCCGCGCCAGCGCCGCCCCCGTCACCGCATTCACCACCGTCCCAGCAATCTTGTACCCCTGCGCCGCCCCACTGTTTTCCTGCCCTCCGGGTGCCCCACTACGCGTTAAAACAAAATCCGTCATTCCGAACGGAGTCCGCGAAGTAAGGAATCCCTCTTCGATCCCAGAGTTCGAAGGCGCTCTCTGTTTCCCCGCTGTCCGACTCCCACTTGCCGCACACAGCAACTCCAACCCGCACATCACCGCGGCACTCCGCCACACCATCCTCATTCCTCTTCGCCTCCCGCAATCAGCTTCACCTTCACACTCACCTTCTCTCCCGCCTCCACACGAATCCTCTGCCCCTTACCCTCCATCTTCTTCACAAACTCTCCCGCTCCATAGGGCAAATGTATTTGATCCTCTTCATACCCCAACAGCAGATACTCCCCTGGCGGCACCTGCATAAATTGAAACTTCCCATTCCACGCCGGCATAATCATCTGCTGTTGCCACTTGCCTTGACCGATCGGCACTAAACAAATGAACGAAGGTGGCGAGCCTTGCGCTGTTTCTCGCTCCGTTCCCGCATTCATTCCCTCCACCGTTCCAAACACTTCGGCGCCATCATCCCGCAGCGTTACTTCAATCGGTGCAACCCCGCCTCCCATTCCCACCACCAGCGGCTGCTTCATCACATCGCTTCCGCCCGATTCGATTGATGCGACATACCCATCTCCCTCCGCCGTAATGCGATACCGCCCCGGCTTCACGTTGTCGATTATCAATGTCCGATTGTTCGTTCCCTCCTCCGACCTTGCCTGGTAACCTCTCCCGGGCCGCCCGAACTCTTCCGTAGGACTCAACCCCACCGCGATATTCACCGGCCTCGTATCCGCCGCTTCTCGCGCGTTTCCACCCTCGGCATCACTTTGTCCGTGCTGAAATTCTGTTCGAATATTCACCGACACCGACGCATTCGGCACCAAATGCACAGGTGTTCCTTCAAACGGTGCACCCTTCACAGCAAAATTCGCCATCCCCGTCGAGCCTGCCAGAACCATCGCTTCCAACTCCACTGTATAATTTCCGTCCGGAAGCACCCCCTCAATCGTTTGTTCCATCGGGTTGTAACCCAGCGACCATCCCGGCCCCCAATGCCCCATCGGGTGCACAGCCACTTCCATTTCTCCCGCCGCTGGCGCATTCCCCACCGGAATCCGCACTGGATAATATGCTCGCCGCTCCACCGTCAAATTCACCTCCGCCGTTTCTCCTGCCTTCACCACAATCGGCCCCGCCAGCGAAAAATCCACCGCGTTCGGATAGTAAATCGGCGGGTACCCGAACAGTGGCGCGCCTGGCATCGCCACCCGCGAATCCCGATCCATCTGTTCGTGCGTGATCAGCCTGTACGTCCCCGCCTCCAGTCCACTAAACCGAAATTCCCCGTTCGCCCATGTCATAAAATTTTCCGCCACCTGCCACGTTTCGTTCCCCTCGCTCATCCGCCGCTGATACAGTCCGCAATTGATCCGTACCTCCCCTTCCGACCCTGGCACATTCACATGCCCCACTATCAACGCCTCCGGCACCAACGGGATCGTTACATCGGCGTGTTGCTCCGCTGTCGATCCCAACGCGAACGCCACCATCACCCCACGGTGCATCGGAAGAAATCCCGGTTTCCGCGCCGTCAAACCATTCGACGCCACAATTTCACCATCTCCAATCGTGCCACTCGCCACTCCTGGCACCTGTCCCAGCGGCACGCGCTCCGTAATCTTCATCTCAAACTGCCCGCGATCATCCGCCATCACCGCGTACTCATCCCCCGTCGTCGTCACCAGCGCCCGCCCTATCGGCTCCTTCGTCACCTGATTCACCACCCGCCCCCGCACCGTCTTCGTGACGCTGACCGTCGCTACCGCAGCACTCTTCTCCTGCGCCCACACAACTCCACCGCACGCGAACGCCCCAAGCACAATCGCCAAAACCACTGCCCACTCGCGCATACGCACCCTCATCGCACCATTCCTAATCCGACGAGTTAACCATCAAGCACCGCCGCGATTCTACCACCATACCAACCTGGTAGCGCCGGCCTCCCTGCCGGCTCTCGCCTCGCACAGTGATTAATCCCCTTTTGGATTTCCCGGGGACGCCGGCCTCCCTACCGACTCTTCTCCGCACCTTCACTCGTCGCGGCACCAGAACGGTCCGTGTCTCTCCGTAGGGGCGCAGCGTGCTGCGCCACATGTCCGCACAATCACAAATCTCCAGGGTTCATGTGACTTCACAAGTCCTGATTAACGCTAGTGATTAATCGCTGTGACCTGAAGTAGCTGAGATGATTGTCTGCAGAAAGGAGTAATTCATCAGACGTGCTGTCCCATCAGCACTACCCTACGAGGCATGGCGTGAAGGTAACGACTCGTCATGGAACCCTCCGACAACGTATCCCGCGATCGAAAGATCGGCATCGGAACCGCGAGGTGATGGTGCGGCTGCTAGCATCGGCGCGGCCAGGGGCCAGGGTTGATAGCATGGCCAGCATATGCAAATTCCCGTAAGCGTCGTGACACTAGGGGAGCGGAAGATGCTTTGCGCTCTTTTGCAGCGGGTACCGAGGCTCGATAATCCTCGGCCATGGGCCACATCACGCTGTCGGCGTACAGGGAAGGCCTAACCTATCATTATGTCCTCTCAGCTGAACATGGTAAGTCCGTATCGCTCCCCTTCGGGGAAGTGAAGCCGCAAGGCGGATCGATGGTGATGCGGATAGCGGAACTGAGAAAAAGCGAATGCTGCCCTGTAAT
>Ga0307471_100001915_pt1 | contig 11748 bp, 8 predicted proteins | sample atmos_gasesAM3C__2_FD_204566 | JGI IMG/M metagenome (GOLD analysis project Ga0307471, IMG submission 204566) | Hardwood forest soil microbial communities from Morgan-Monroe State Forest, Indiana, United States - atmos_gasesAM3C_515 | ecosystem: Environmental > Terrestrial > Soil > Temperate... | reverse complement strand
ACGCGAAGGACGCCATCATGAAGGGCCAGTATTGGGCCTATCGCGATCGCAAAACGCGTAAACGCACGTTTCGCTATCTCTGGATTCAACGGCTAAACGCGGCTGCGCGTGCCAATGGGATGACCTACAGCCGCCTTGCGGAGGGATTGAAGGCCGCAGGCGTCGGCCTGGACCGCAAAATTCTCGCCGATCTGGCGGTCGCGGATGAGACCGCGTTCAAGTCGATTGTCGATCAGGCGAAGCAGGCGCTGGAAAAGAAAAACAAGAAGGCGGCGTAGGCACGGAGTTAAAAAGTTACAACGTTACAAAGTTAGAAACGGAAGGCGCATCTCCTTTTGTAACTATCTAACTTTGGAACATTTTAACTTCCATCATGCATCCACTCGAACAGCTTCGCGATGACGCCCTGCGCGAAATCGAAACTGCGGCTGACGAACAGGCCCTCGATGCCACGCGCGTAAAGTATCTCGGCAAAAGTGGCAGCATTTCCGCGTGGGGTGAGCAGATGAAAGCGCTCGCCAAAGCAGAGAAGCCAGTCATTGGCAAACTACTCAACGAGGTTCGCAACACCGTCACCGCTGCAATCGAAACCCGTAACGCACAATTCCGCTCAGAAAAAGAATCCGGCGCGCTCGCAAATATCGACATCTCGCTGCCGGGAACGCCGCACGAAATCGGCGCGCTGCACCCGCTCGCGCAGATGTGGGAACGTTCCATCGAAATTTTTCGGCGAATGGGGTTCGCGCTCGCGGACGGCCCGGACATTGAAGACGAATGGCATTGTTTCGACGCGCTCAACACGCCGCCTGAACATCCGGCGCGAAACGAGCAGGACACATTTTATCTGCCGGACGGACGTTTGCTGCGAACGCACACTTCGACCGTGCAAATTCGAACGATGCAAACCGCGCCCCCGCCGATTCGTGTGATTGCTCCCGGTGCTGCATATCGTCGCGATGAACTCGATGCCACGCACAGCCCGCAGTTTCACCAGATCGAAGGACTTTATGTTGATCAAAACGTAAGCGTCGCCGATTTGAAAGGCGCCCTCGAGTTTTTCATGCGCGAACTTTTCGGTTCGGGAACCGAAGTGCAGTTTCGTCCGCACTTCTTCCCGTTCACCGAGCCGAGTCTCGAGGTTTATGTGAAATCGAAAGCACTCAAAGGTGGCGAGCGCTGGATCGAAGTCGCCGGCTCGGGCGTGGTCCATCCAGCCGTTTTCGAAGCGGTCAACAAAGCGCGTGGTGACAAAGCCTACGATCCCGAAAGGTGGAGTGGCTACGCGTTCGGCCTGGGCATGGATCGCCTGGCGATGATTTTGTTCGATATTCCCGACATCCGCCTGTTCGCGCAAAATGATTTGCGGTTTCTCCGCCAATTCGCATGAAATTTTCCGTCAATTGGTTGCGCGAATTTGTCGATCTTCCAAAGAATCCTGAAGAGATCGCCGAAGTGCTGACTCGCGCCGGCATTGAAACCAAAAATATCGAGATACACGGCGCGAAGGTCGAGCAGGTGATCGTTTCGCAAATCACCGCTTCGTCGCGCCATCCGAATGCTGATCGTCTTACAGTTTGCGAAGTCGACGACGGCAGCGGCGCAAAACGCCAAATCGTCTGCGGCGCGACAAATTACAAAGTCGGCGACAAGGTTCCGCTCGCGTTGCCGGGAGCAAAGCTGCCGAACGGTCTAGAGATTCGCAAAAGCAAACTGCGCGGTGTCGAATCGGAAGGAATGCTTTGCAGCCCAGTCGAGCTCGGCCTCGGTTCGGACGCGGCCGGTCTTTTGATTTTATCGCCCGAAGCGAAAGTCGGCGCGTCGATTTCGGATCTTTTCCCGAGCGACACCATTCTCGATGTCGAAATCACACCGAACCGTGGCGATTTGCTGAGTCACTTCGGATTGGCGCGGGAAATTGCGGCTCTCACCGGAAAAAAACTTAAGTCAACGGCGCGCGAATCGAAAATTCCCGTCAAGAAGACCGGCGTGACCATCACTTCAACGCACGAATGTCCCTTTTTCTCCGCGCGCAAGATCGACAACGTTACGGTCGGACCGAGTCCGCAGTGGCTACGTGCCAAGATTGAGAGCGTCGGCATTCGCTCCATCAACAACATCGTCGACATCTCCAATTTCATTATGCTGGAGCTCGGTCAACCTACGCATGCGTTCGACGCCAATAAATTGAAGGGCGGCATCAACGTGCGCCTCGCGCGTGACGGCGAGAAATTTCTCGCGCTCGATGGAAAGACTTATTCGCTGAAGCCAGACAGTTGTGTCGTCGCCGATCAGGAGCGTGCCGTTGGCATCGGCGGTGTCATGGGTGGCGAAGAAACAGCGGTGACCGATTCAACCAAGAATATTTTACTCGAGGCAGCTTATTTCCTGCCGGCAAGTATTCGTCGGACCGCGCGCGAATTGAATTTACCGAGCGATGCCAGCTACCGATTCGAGCGCGGCGTCGATCCTGAAATGGTGCTCCGCGCATCGCAGCGGGCCACCGAATTGATTCAAGAGATCGCAGGCGGAACTCCGGCAAAGGAAATCACCGTCGCCGGCAAGCTGCCGGCGAACCCTGCCGATGTTTCGTTGCGCTACGAGAAATGCGATCGCGTTGTTGGGATCGCGATCAAACCGAAAACGGTCGACGAAGTTCTAACGAGGTTCGGTTTGAAGAAAATCAGCGCGGCCGAGATAACGAAATGGAAAATTCCAAGCTACCGGCGCGATTTGCAGCGCGATGTCGATCTTATCGAAGAAGTCGTCCGAGCTTACGGCGCCGAGAGAATTCCGGGAACGGATCGCAGCCGGTTCACGCCTTCGAGCGCGGCTGACCGCGCGCACGATTTGGAATCACAAATGCGCGAACGACTGGTTGCAGCTGGCCTTAATGAAGTGCGCACGTCAAAGTTGCTTCCCAGGGAAAGATTCGCGTTTGGGGAAAAAGCGATCGAGTTACGTAATCCACTGAGCGAAGATCACGTGGCACTACGCCCCAGCTTGTTGCCGGGGTTGCTAGGAGTACTTGACCACAACATTCGTGCGGGAGCGGAACGCGTCGCGATCTTTGAAACAGGTAGGGTTTTCGAACCACCGAGCGGCGCAGAAAAGAAACGAGTAGCTATTCTCCTTTGGGGTAACGTTGGCAGTGAAGTTCATTGGCGGAACGAAAAACGCCGCGTTGATTTCTTCGATCTAAAAGGCGCGATTGAACTAGCAAGAACCGGTTTGTCTTTTCGTCGCCGCCAGCATGCCAACTTTGCGCTGGCTGTGGAAATCACAGCGGGTAATCAACTGGTTGGCCTCGCCGGGCAGCTAACGAATTCGGTTGCGTCAACAATCGACGCGTCTGGCGGCGTCTTTGTTGCCGAAGTATCGCTTGATTTCCCGATTAGCGGTTTGGGGTCGCGCGCAACTTTCCGCGAACTTGGGAAATTTCCTGCTATCTCGCGCGACATCGCGATGATTATTGCCGAAGATTTGACCCACGAAAAAATATGGGAAGTGATTTTCCATCCAACGGAACCGTTGTTAGAACGAGTTGAATTTTTTGACCTCTTCGCGGGCACTGAAATCGGTGATGGAAAAAAGTCGCTCGCATATCGATTGACATATCGGGACCAGAGTCGCACACTGACAAGCGAGGAAGTGAATGCAGCGCATGCGAAAATTCGCGAGCGATTGCGAAGCGACCTCGGCGCAGAATTGCGGGAATAGTTCTTTGATAGTTTGAGAGTCGTTTGTTGAGGGTTGGGAAGAAAACCAGTGCTTTTCGCTCAACTCTCGACCAGCGGCTCTCATCAGTCGCGGGTAGCTTCGCGCTTTACCCTGCGATGTTCGAGATTGCAGGTGGGATTCCCGAACCGATATTTGGTTAACCTAAGGAGGCTGAGTCGCTCGGAGAAGATGGCAGGCCTTAATTGGAAGTCAGACGCTGCGGCGACGGTCATCCGCCCGTTACGAAAAGGGAACGGGAGATCCGCCTAAACGGCATCAGCGGGGTAACATTTCAAAAAACCCGGATCGAGATTTTTCGATCCGGGTTTTTCATTTCAAGCATCGAGGAGCAAAGCCGTGGGCTAAAAAACTTTTCATTTAGCCTTCCAACGGATTTGAAAATTCGCCGATAAAATCGACAGTGCGCAGTGACATGCGCGCCCTGTTAGCTCTCGAAGACGGTCGATTTTTCGAGGGCGAATCCTTTGGCGCCATGGGCACCTGTATTGGCGAAGTTTGTTTCAATACGGCGATGACCGGGTATCAGGAAGTGTTAACCGATCCTTCCTATCGCGGGCAGATTGTGGCGATGACTTATCCGTTGATCGGCAATTACGGAACGAACTCATTCGATCAGGAAAGCCGGTCGCCGCACGTACGCGGCTTTATCATCGAAGAGCTAAGCGAAATCCCGAGCAACTGGCGCTCGGAGATGCCGCTCGACGAATATTTAAAGAAATGGAACATCCCCGGCGCGCAGGGAATTGACACTCGTGCGCTGACGCGGCACCTGCGCACGCGCGGCGCGATGAAAGCTTGTTTGACAACGGAAGAAATGTCGCCGCAGGAAGTAACGCAGAAAGCGATCAAGGGCGAGGGGGTCATCGGCATGGATTACGTTCGCGAAGTTTCGGCGCGCGAAATTTATCAATGGGATCCCGAGGACATCCTGAGTGAGCCTTGGTCAATCGGATCCGGTAACGGGGGAATCAAACCCATCCTTCCACCTGCCCGGTTTCGCATCGTGGCTTACGATTATGGAATCAAAGAAAATATTCTGCGACTGCTGCGGCAGAAAGGTTTTCGCGTCACAGTCGTGCCAGCGACTACAAGTGCCGAAGAAGTGCTCGCGCTAAATCCCGATGGCGTTTTTCTTTCCAATGGACCCGGAGACCCCGCGGCTCTGGCGTACGCACACAAGGCAACGCGCGACTTGATGGGGAAGAAGCCGATTTTCGGGATTTGTCTCGGCCATCAGATTCTCGGGTTCGCGTTTGGCGGAACGACTTACAAATTAAAATTTGGGCATCATGGCGCGAACCAGCCGGTAAAGGATTTGAGCAGCGGCAAAGTGGCAATCACAGCGCAAAATCACGGATTTGCAGTCGATCCGAAGTCGCTGCCGTCAAATGTGGAAGTAACGCACATCAATTTGAACGACGGCACCGTGGAGGGAATGCGGCACAACGAACTGCCGATCTTCAGTGTGCAATATCATCCTGAAGCTGCGCCCGGCCCACATGATGCATCGTACTTTTTCGATCAATTTGCGGATCAGATCGAGAAACAAAGGTAGGGCGCGATCGCCGAGTCCGCCGAAACGAACGTCCTGTTGATTCCTCCAAGCCGTTGACCGACGCGCCGAGCAGTCCACATTCCTCTTATGTTTAATTCAATAAGCAATAAACCTACTGTCTTGAGAGTTGCACTGACCGCGGCTTTCATTGCAGCTCTGGCGTCTGCGCCACTGGCGATTGCGCAGGAACACGAGCATGGCAGTGACGCCGCCGCCTCAAAAGAAGTGACCGGCGAAGTGGTGGATATGATGTGCTACGTCGATCATAACGCTGTCGGCGAAAAACATGGCCAGTCCTGCGGTGCAAAGTGCATCAAGGGTGGTGGACCAGTCGGTATCGTCAGCGAGGAAAAAGCATATCTCGTAGTTGGCGAACATAAGCCAATCAACGATCAACTCGCCGAGTACTGCGGCAAGACGATCACAGTCAAGGGCAAGCTGGCAGAGCGTGGCGGCATTGCCATGATCGAGAATGTCGAGGTTGTTAAAAAATGACGAGCGCTTGGTCGCTCGTCATCCTGAGCGAAGCCAAGCGGAGTCGAAGGATCCCGCGGAACTGCCAGACAGCTCTACAGCGGCATTCCTCGACTTCGCTCGAAATGACCGATGGCGGTCATTTATAATACGGTCGTAACGACGGCCGCAGTTTCCCGACTTTAAGGGCCGTCTCGATTCGCAAATCAGACACCGGCGCATCAGCGAGTCCGCCGCCGGACGAATTCGCCGCGGCGAATTTGCGTATCTCGCCTGCCTCCAGCGCCGCAATTGGTAATCCATCGAAAAATAAAATGCGATTTGCTGTCAGCGCGGCAATTCGCGGCCCCGGCGTGAGAACGCCTTGCAAATTCAGCGGATCGGCCGCACTCAGTGCAATCAGTTCGCCATCCGGGGACCTCTTGCGGATGGAGCGCAACAAGCCGATGGCCTCAGGCAGAGCAAATTGTTCGCCGCTGATTCCTCCCACAAAATAGCCGCCGCGAATCTCGCCCCGCGCCTCCCAGCGACGATAAATTCGCCCCAGCTCATACCAAGTAACCGGGAAACTCTCCCGCTCAAGCAAGCGGCGAAACACGACGCCATAACGATGCAGAAATACCCGCGCAAATTGTTCGATGGCCGCGGCGCGCGCGGAACTTTCCGCTCCATTCCCTGATGGTTGCGAAGCAAAGTCAGTTCTCAGCAGCGACCAACGTCCGGCAAATTCGATGCTGGCAAGATTTGTTTTGCGTCGCCGTTTCCCAATGTTCCGGCCAAACGTGGGACGTTTATTTGAGGGCACCAGAAGGGCCCGCAATCCATCGAAGCTGTCCGAAGTCACGAGGCCGAGTGCGGCAAGTTGCGACAACGCTTCTTCGACTTGAGAAGGGAGTAGCCCGCTGGAGCGGACCAACTCACTGAAGAACAGCGCCCCGCCCGCTGCGAGTGTATCGAACAAAGTTCGGCGGGCGACGGAAAGTTCCAGCTCCGAATTTGCGCGGGTCAGTGCCAGCCAATGCTGGAGGTTCTCGCGTTGATAAAGTGCAATGGGGCTGGTTCGCAACGGAGCGCTCGTGTGCGCGCTTGGATTTTGCGGCGCGCTCAAACGTGCCCAACCAATCCGGCCGGAAAAACAAAGGCGATCAAGCCATTCGGGGTCGTAGTCGGCAACGCGAGCGGCGAGGACAGCAGACTCCCACGCGGCCAACGGCAGCTCGAACCCGTCGAGTTGCTCGAGAACAGATTGCAAACCTTCAAGCCCTTCGACGCGGTGTTTCTGATCGGCGCGCTGCCATGCGAACAGAAAGCGATAAAAATCCTGCTGCGAAACCGGCTGAATCTCCGCGCGCAAACGATCGATCGTGAGTCGATGAATTCGCGCCAGTAATCGCCGATCGCACCATTCCTGTTTTGTTGCGTGCGGGCGAAATTTACCGCGCAAAACAAACCCTTCCGCTTCGAGCGCCAGTAATGCCGCGTCAATCTCTGATCCTGGCAATAACAATATGTCCGACAGCTCACCAACAGTGATCGGACCGCAAACTTCCATTCGCCCGCGAACCACTTCGCGAACGGCGTCTGCGCGCTCCCACGTCTGTCCGCGCACCGAGTCGGGAACAGTCAATTCAGGCTCAACATGCGCGTTGGGGTAAATCGGTTGACCCATTGGCAACGCCTCCGCTGCGACCCAGAATGTCTTGGTCGCGCCAGGGTCTTGAAGTGCGTCCGTGCTTCGGCGCCTTTCGGAATCGCCGTTTACACTTGAACGCGATCCCGAGCTATTGGGGCCACACTCCAAAATGTTGTGGTCATCCAGACATTGCGAGGGAAGAATCAACCGCGTAGCCCGGTTTTCACTTGTGAGTATTGTCAAGAACTGTTCCTCATTCTCGCCTTCCGACGTTCGCTGAACCTCCTCTGGCGTCATCACGCCGAGCAACATTAATGCGTCATGCAATTCATCCGGATTCGTTGCCAGGGGCCACACTTCCTTTTGCACCTTCTCAATCGCCGCCGCGTCGAGAATTCCCAGTTCATTGCTTCCATTACGTTCGGAGGCCCGACGCGTGTACACCGCCTGGGTGCGGCGTTCCTCCAAAGGCGCGTTATCCAGAAAGGCATAGGGGCGCGCGTTCAAAATCTCGGCAGCGAGCGGTGATGGTTCCGGCAAATCCCGAGCGATACAGCGAATCTCACCCCGTTCGATCTTCCGTAACACCTCTTCCAACCCATCGATGTCCATGGCTTCAGTCAAACAATCGTCGACCGTTTGCTGCACTAACGGATGGTCCGGAATTTCGCGGTCGCCCACGATGTGTTCCAGACAAGCGAGCTGATCCGGGAAAACTGCTGCCAAAAGATTTTCCGACTCCATGCGCTGCAGTGGCGCGGCGATTTTTGCGCCGCCACGAAACCGAGGCACAGCAAGTGAACGCGTTGCATTCCAGCGCCAGCGAATCGTGAACATCGGCGCGTCGAGCAAGGCTTGGACAAGCAGGTCACGCACCGTTTTGGAATTCAGATAGCGAAAAACCTCCTCAAGCGGGAACGAATGCTGCGTGCCAAGCGAAATGACGATCGCGTCGTCTGTGGCTGCCGCCTGGAGTTCGAAATTGAACGAACGACAAAAACGTTTCCGCAGCGCGAGTCCCCATGCCCGATTGATCCGATTGCCGAATGGCGAGTGAAGAACCAGCTGCATCCCGCCCGATTCATCGAAAAAGCGCTCCATCACCAACGTTTGCTGCGACGGAATTGCGCCGAGCGACCGATAAGCGTCCGCGAAATAGTCGCTAACCTGTTCAGCCGCTTCATTCGGTAGCCGCATTTCGTTGACCAACCAGTCACTAGGGGTTTGTCCACCGATAACAAGGGTTTCGATTTCGGTCCGCAAATCGGACACAGCATCCGACAACTCCGAGGTGCGCGCCGGAGCTTCGCCTAGCCAGAATGGAATTCCCGGCGGTTGGCCTTTTGCATCTTCGACACGGACGACGCCGGAGTTGATGCGCAGAATTCGCCACGAGGCATTGCCAAGCTGGAAGATGTCTCCTGCGAGACTTTCGACGGCGAAGTCTTCATTCACTGTCCCGAGGAAAGTCTCCGACGGATCGAGCACCACGCGATAATCAGCATTGTCGGGAATTGCGCCACCGGACGTAAGAGCAACGAGCCGTGCACCGCGTCGCCCACGCAAACGATGATTAACTGCATCATGATGAATCAATGCCGAGCGGCGGCCGCGCTTGGTGCTGAACCCTTCAGCGAGCATTTTCACTACGCTGTCGAACTCTTCGCGAGTGAGATTGCGATAGGACCAGGATGAACGGACCAGGTTTAAGAATTCATCTTCCTCCCAATCCTCGGTAGACACCGCGGCGACAATTTGCTGTGCCAGGACATCCAGCGGTTTTTCCGGAATGCTGAGGCGATCAAGCTCACCGCGACGAACACAACGCAGTAATGCAGCGCATTCTATCAGTTCATCACGGCTCAATGGGAAGATACGACCCTTGGGCAAACCGCCGCGCTTATGCTCGGCACGCCCGACGCGCTGTAGCAGGGTGGCAATGGATCGCGTGGTGCCGAGCTGGCAAACGAGATCAACCGATCCGATATCGATGCCCAACTCCAGGGAAGCTGTGGCAACCAGCGCCTTCAGTTCGCCTCGCTTCAATCGATCTTCCGCATCCAGGCGCAGCTTTGCCGAAAGACTACCATGATGCGACGTCACCGCGTCCGCCCCGAGCAGTTCGCTCAGATGGTGCGTCACGCGTTCGGCCATTCGGCGCGTGTTCACGAAAACCAAAGTGGTCCGGTGCGCTTGGATCAACTCCGCGAGACGATGATAGATTTCCTCCCAGACTTCGTTCGACATCACCGCCTCAAGCGGCGACTTCGGAAGCTCGATCGCCACATCCAATTCCCGGCGATGACCTATGTCGATGATTTCGCAATCCGGATTGCCGACGGCATCCAATGCATGCGCGCCGACTAAGAAACGCGCGACTTCCTCGATCGGTTTTTGTGTCGCCGACAAACCGACTCGCTGGAGCGGTCCGCCTGAGGCGGATTTCGTTAACGCAGATAAACGCTCGACGCTCAGGGCGAGATGTGCGCCTCGCCGGTCGTCCACCACAGCGTGAATCTCATCCATGATAAGCGTCCGCGTCGTAGCCAGCATGCGCCGGCCGGATTCGGAAGTGAGCAGCAGATAGAGAGATTCCGGTGTCGTAACGAGGATATGCGGCGGCTTTTTTATCAGCGCTTGCCGTTGCGCGGCGGTTGTATCGCCGGTGCGAACTTCGGCGCGCACATCGATCCCGCGTCCGTTCGCTTGCTGTAGCAACGCGCGAATCCCGACGAGCGGCTCCTGAAGATTTTTCCGGATATCGTTGCTCAACGCTTTGAGCGGCGACACGTAAACGACTTGCGTTTCATCGGGCAAATCAGTTTGTTCGCCTTTTCGGAACAACGCATCCAGCGAAGCAAGGAACGCCGCCAGCGTTTTGCCGGAACCGGTCGGCGCAGAAATCAGCACGTGCCGACCGGATTGAATCGCCGGCCAGCCGCGCAGTTGTGGTTCCGTCGGTGATCCGAACGTTTGCTCGAACCACTGCGCGACCGCGGGATGAAATCGGAAGGAATGCATGGAAAAACAATTTATGTGACGATACGGCGAAGAAAAGTCGGTCCCTCAACTTGTCGTCTCGAGCGCAGAGAGAACCTCACCGATGAAATGTAAGACGCGCAAGCCTGGCGGCGTGCCTCAATCAGCTTAGTGAGATCCCTCACGCTCGTTCGAGATGACCGCGCCCGCTCTCAGGGCGATCACTTCGCGCAACATTCGCAAGCTATCGCGAAAAAAACTGACTTTGCTACCCTCAGCGTGGTTCCAGCGCACTGGAATTTCACGGATTCGCAATCCGGCATGCTGCGCCAGGTAAAGCAGTTCGACATCGAAGGCGAAGCCGTCGAGGCGGGCGGCCTCCAGAATTGGGCGGCACACATCGAGACGAAAAGCCTTGAATCCGCATTGCGTATCCCAAAACGGCAGCCCAGTCGCGATACGCACGACCAAGTTGAAAGCGCGGCCAGCCTGCTCGCGTCGCCACGGCTGATGGATGCCAATCAGTGCGCGGTCCAGGGCGCGCGACCCGAGTGCAATGTCGATCTCGCCATTCGCAATCGGCTCGATCACTTTCGGCGTCTCTCCCAGCGGCGTGGAAAGATCGGCATCAAAAAACAAGCCAATCGGCTTTTGTGCGGCAAGTAATCCGGAACGAACCGCGGCGCCTTTGCCGCGATTTGGAAAATTCTCGAGCAAGCGCGTCTCGATCCTGGCGTCTTTCAATCTTTCGCATGCAATTGCCGCAGTCGCATCAGTTGATCCGTCATTCACGACGATCAATTCACTGTCCGGCGCGTTAGCAGTCAGATAATCGAGCGTGAGCCGAAGCGTTTCTCCAATGCGCGCCGCTTCATTGAAGCAGGGAATAACGACGGAAAAGGGAGGAAGCATCACTTTGTCATTCCGAGCGAAGTCGAGGAATCCCGCAGCATAACCGAGGATACTGCCACCGGGTCCTTCGACTCCGCTGCGCTTCGCTCAGGATGACGCTCCTCGAAAGCGCTCAGCATGGCGGACCTCTTCACTTGTAAATCTCGACGACAAACTTGCCGTTTGGATCGACATAGCCGCGATACATCCCAGATGTGTTGAACGGCAAAGTAATGTTGCCTTGTTGATCGATTGCGATCAGTCCACCCGTGCCGCCAAGTTTCGCGACCTTGTCCAACGCAGCCTGTGCAGCTTCGTTGAGAGACAGCCCGCGATATTCCATTAACGCCGAAACATCACGCGCAACCGTTGCGCGGATAAAATATTCACCGTCGCCGGTCGCGGAAACGGCGCATGTGGCATTGTTTGCGTAAGTGCCCGCGCCGATGACCGGCGTATCGCCAACGCGTCCCGGCCG
>Ga0307471_100001913_pt1 | contig 11756 bp, 5 predicted proteins | sample atmos_gasesAM3C__2_FD_204566 | JGI IMG/M metagenome (GOLD analysis project Ga0307471, IMG submission 204566) | Hardwood forest soil microbial communities from Morgan-Monroe State Forest, Indiana, United States - atmos_gasesAM3C_515 | ecosystem: Environmental > Terrestrial > Soil > Temperate... | reverse complement strand
CGAACCAAGGGCGCTCGTGCGCCGGCAGCCACCGGAATCTCGGTGCGCCCCGCGATTTCCACCATGCGCAGCGCATTCGGAAGCGTCAGTTCCAGAGGTACGTTGCCGGCCACCGCTGTGATGGCCACGATCTTCAGCTCGGGCGAGCGCATAGCCAGCAGGAGTGCAAGTGCATCGTCCACTCCGGGGTCGGTGTCGAGAATGACATGGTGCGGACCGCGACCGGCCTCGATGTGCCGCTGGTCCGTTGCGGGGTCTTGTGCGGCGAAAGCTTGGTTCGCGAACCCACTGACAGCCAGAGCGGTGGTTGCCGACATGACGAACTCACGTCTCGTCCAGCGCGAGAGTGCTTGCTTCGTTTCCATGAGCCTCACTTTCAACCACGCCGTTCGCCCGCCACTCGCCGATTGCTGACGGCGGGCTCTAAATACTAAAATAAGCCCCCACGGTGCGCACGACCGATCTCAGTCCGACTTTCCACTGGGTTTTCGTCCTATGGCCCGTTTCCGCTTGATCGCACCGCTTTCGAGAAAGTTCCGGATTGCTGTCGCGATTTGCAGCCTGACATCGATCGTCGTTCTCATTTCCGAAATCCAAGCGCAGTCACAGGATAATGCCACAGGCACTGTACAAGGAATCGTGCGTGATTCACAAAAGCGTCCAGTTGCGGTCGCCATCGTTCGACTGCAGGCGACCGGTGGCACACAAACAGTAACAGCGACCACGGGCCCCGATGGTGCCTATCTCTTCCCCTCTGTGAAACAGGGCACCTACAGCGTGCGTGCCGAAATGTCCGGCTACGACGTCGCCACTTTTGCTCCATTCCTTCTTAAACCCGGAGAGACCACACGGATCGATCTCGAATTCGGGCTTCCGAAATCCGCCCAATCACAAAGCGCATCGCAGCCCGAGTTTTTCGACGAGCCTCAATTCACCGTTGCCGGCGTTAGCGACACCACAAATTTCGGAGGACACGGCTCCGACACGGTTGTGCGAACCACAGAAACTCTCGCGAAGGAGACGCTGTCGTTGAGCGGGAAACCGCCCAAGGCTTCATCGGCTCCTTCCTCCACTGCCGCCAGCGAAAAGGTTCTGCGGGAATCAGTGCAGCAAAACCCGGACAGCTTTGACGCAAATCACAAACTCGGAACCTACCTCGTTGCCACCGATAAAGCTCACGACGGACTTCCTTTCCTCGAGAAAGCCTCCCGCCTGAATCCCACCAACTACGAGAACGCTTATCAACTGACGCTTGCCTATGCGAATACTGGTGACTACACCCGGGCGCGAGCGAATGCTCAAACCCTGCTCGCTCGCCAGGATAAGGCCGAACTCCATCACCTCCTCGCTGACGTCGAAGAGAAACAGGGCCATCCGGTCGAAGCCGTCCGCGAATACCAGCGCGCCGCAGAACTGACTGCTAGTGAATCCAATCTCTTCGATTGGGGAGCCGAACTCCTGAGGCATAGCGCGGTCGAGCCTGCCACCGAGGTCTTTAGCAAGGGCAATCGACTCTTCCCGAGTTCATCGCGCATGTTGATAGGTCTGGGTGTTGCGTGGTACGGCCGCGGCTCCTACGATCGGGCGGTCGAGAGCATGTGCCAAGCTTCGGACCTCAACTCTGACGACCCCACGCCTTATCTCTTCCTCGGAAAATTGCAAGCTGTTGACACAACCGCCTCAAACGAATCTGCTGATAAACTCGCGCGCTTTGCAAAGCTTCAACCCGAAAACGCCCTAGCGAACTACTTCTACGCCATTAGCCTTTGGCGGCTGAGAATCGGGCCCGCCGACGCGGACAATTCGTCGCAGGTTGAATCTCTCCTGCAAAAGGCCGTTCGTCTCGATCCCAAACTGGGGCCGGCCTGGTTGCAGCTCGGCATTCTTTATTCGGAGCGAAAAGATCTTTCCCGGGCGATCTCCTCCTATGAAAAGGCGATCGAAACTAGCCCTCGTCTGGAACAGGCCCACTATCGCCTGGCGCAGGCCTATCGTCAGGCAGGACAAACGGGGAAGGCGCAAAAAGAATTGCAGACCTACGAACAAATATCCAGGGAATCCGCCAAGCAATTGGTCCGCGAGCGGCACGATATCCAGCAATTCCTCTACACATTACGGGACGGGGCGACAGGTCCCCAGTAAACCAAGCGCGAATCTGTCGAGCAGCAGCGCCCGACGCTCTTAAGTCCTCCAGATCAGTGACTCGGCGCAGCCGCACTCATCAAACCGACAAACATCTGATAGAACTTTCCCGTGTCCAGGTCCATTTGGATCGTCACCGGTTGCACGGTGACTTTCGGCTTATCTTTCTCCGACCAGGTCAGAGTGTTCCCATATCCCGCTCCTCGATCGAGGTCCACGCTCATGAACCGTGTCTCCCGCTTTGTGATGATTGTCGGATCGATCCAGGCGCCCGCGGCCAACTCATCCCACATATAGTCGGCCCCCGGTGCCGTCTGCATGAAGCGCGCGACGTAAGACGCCACCGTGCCGCCGGGCTCAATTCGCTTGATTAGTTCCGGCGTTACCCGAACCTTGATCGAAATATCGGTTGGAGTGCAGACGATCTTCTTCCACTGCGCCCGCAGAACAATATCCGCGGCCTCGGGATCGAACCAGAAATTGAATTCGTGGCGTGGGTTGTTGGCAAACTCCGGATAATCCGTCTGCGGACTCAAGCTCCCGCCCATGAAGACGAGTTCCTTCGCCAATTGGGGAAATTGCGGGTCGATGGAAATCGCGAGCGCCAGGTCGGTCATGGGCCCGCCCTCGTAGATGGTCACTTCGTGCGGATACTGATGCACCATCCGAATCAAAAAATGAGCGGCGTCCTCATCCACGGCCTTGGTCGTCGGTTTTCCCTCCGGTATGGTTGGAATGACGAACGGCTCGTGCCACCACCGCTCGTCCCACGCCCCCGCGTACGCGACTCTTCCATTCCGTTGTCGACGTATTTCAGATTCCTCGCGCCGATGCACAAGCGGGAAGACGGCTCCTGGGACCACGGGAATATCCGTGCGTCCGATGATCTCGAGCAATCGCAGAGCGTGCGCAATCTCCTCGTCGCGCCACTGGTCCCCGGTAACCACCGTGATGCCCAGTACTTCGACCTGAGGAGACTGGATCATCATGAGAAGCGTTTGCAGATTGCTGCCGCCTGGCCCGGCGCAGTCCTGGTCGATAATCACTTTTCTTCGCGGTTGTGCCCATGCAGGAGAACACGCGAGCAGGAGCATGAGTGTCAGAAAGAATCTAGGGTGGTTCATGGACGGGGCGGCCGTGTCATCAAGTCGACGTAAAGTTTGTAGAACTTCGCAGTGTCCAGGTCGAATTGGACGTTCGCGAGTCGTAAATAGGGGGGAGGGTGCGCCGAAGAATCCCAGAAGATTGTCTTCCCGTAACTGGCTCCGTGATCGACGTCAATATCCATATAGAGTTGTTTCTGCACCGTGATGATCGAGGGATCGATCAGGGCCGCGCCTGCGATTTCGTCCCACATGTAACCGCTGAGGGAATACTTGGCGAGGTAGCGCGTGACGGGGGTATCAGCCTTGGTCACAGTCGCCCGCAGTTCGTCAGTCAGGCGCGTCTTGACCGAAATATCGATGGGCGTGATGGTCAACCTCTTCCAGGGCGCTCGCAGAACGATTTGTGCCGCTTCCGGATCAAACCACCAGTTGAATTCCCGCCGTGCGTCGGTTGCGCCCGGATCGATCGCTCCCTTGTCTGCGTAAAGGCCACCGCCCATCAGGACGAACTCTTTTGCCAGCGTCGCGACCGACGGATCGAGCTTCAGCGCTAGTGCATAGTTTGTCAGCGGACCGCCCGCCCAAAGCACTACTTCGCCGGGATATTTGTGCACCATCTTCACGATGAACTCTGCAGCGATGCCCGACTGCGGTTGGATCTGAGGTTCCCCCTCATCCATGTGAGGCACAACATCGGGTGCGTGGTACGGTTCCTCGAAGATCGTGGAACGCTGGGCCTCGAAGCGCTCCGTCCAACAGCCCTTATATTCCAGTTTCCCGTAGAGACCCTCCCAACGCTCGCTCTCTTCCTTGGAATTCAGCAGTGGAAACTCCGCTCCGGCAATGACAGGGACATCGGTTCGCCCCGCGATCTCGAGCAGACGCAACACATGCAGCGTCTCCTCCCGCACCCACTGGTCACCACTGACGGTGGTAATGCCGAGGATGTCGAATTTGTCCGATTGCAGAAAGACCAGCAAGGCCTGCTGATCGCTGGTCCCTGGCCCACGCGCGTCCTGATCGACAATGACCTTGATCTTCTGGGCAGAGGCGGAGACCGCCAGAATAATGACCGAAAGAGTTAGCGAATGAAGCTGATGACAAAGCCGGTCCATTGGTCCCCCGAACGCCAAAGTACTGTCGCCATCAAAAATTGCGGGCAGATGGACTTCTGGAATTTCCCAGATGCCCTATCTGCCCGGGCCTGACGACCGCAACAAATTCCGACCTAGAAGGTAAGCTTTAACGCGAATTGAACCACGCGTGGATTGTTCACGGTCTTGTTAACCTTGTCGAAGTTTGACGCTATGTTTATGTCCTGCATGTGGTGATTGCCGCCGCCGTTCATGAAGAACTGGGCGTGATTCCAGACGTTGAAGAATTCGGCGCGGAAGTCCAGGTTCATGCCCTCGTGGGGAAGAGGGAAGTGCTTGATGAATGAGAGGTCTGTGTTCACGAAATCAGGGCCATAAAGCGGTGCCCGATTCGAATTCCCGAGTTCCCCTGGAGCCGCATGTGCAAAAGCACAAGGATTGAACCAATTCTCCAAGGTGTGGATCTTGGACGGTGCCTGACACGTCGGATTGGCTGCCACCAGTCCCGGTTTGTTCGGATCCCCCACTTGATCGGGTCGGCTCAGGACGTTTCCGTTCCACATGAAAGCCACACCTGATGGGTTAGCACCGTCCACGAGGAAGAGCGGGAATCCGGAAGTGATGCGCTGGATCACATCGACTTCCCAATTTCCCAGCACTGCGTTGACCGGACCGCTCCAGCCACTGCCAAACTGCTTGCCCTTTCCGAAAGGCAAGTCGTATGTCACGCTGGCCGTGAATTGATGATTGAGGTTGAGCTGCGAGAGCGCCCAATCCGACTTCTGATAACCCGGCAACGGGAAGTAAGTTGCACCGGGCATCGATCCCAGACCGTCCGGGAGGCCAGTGTCGAATGTCCGCGAGTAGGTGTACCCCACGAGAGCGTAGAGACCACGGCGGATGCTCTTGGTCTCGGCCTTGATTTGGATGGAATCGTATTGGGCCTTGCCAACGTCGTTGTTACTGTTAATCGTCAAAGGAAACAGGAAGGTGGGTGCGCCCCATTTCGGAGCAAAAGCAGCGCCGCCCGGACCGCATCCGAGCGTGTAGGCCGCGACCACGCCACAGGCAGTGGGAGATCCAACATTTAGATTTACCTGACCGGCAAGGATGTGCGAACTGCGAGAACCCGCGTAGCCGGCGGTCAGGACTATGTTGCCGGGAATCTGTCGCTCCACGCTGAGATTGAACTGCTGCACCCTGCCTTGCTTGAAGTCCACATTTTGTGTCTGCAGAGCTCCTGGGAAAGCTTGTGGGCTCGGCGGTGCAGTGATGGGATTAAGGTTGGCGTCGACGAACAGATATTGATTGCCACAGTTCTTTACCGTGGGATTGGTCCTGTTGTTAAAAGGGCAGGGCCCAGCGAAGTTGTCGGACTCCGCGAAGTATGGGGGATTCTCCCAGAGTCCCTGGCCACCCTGATTCCAGGAAGAGTCGTGGAAGATTGCGAAACCGCCCCGAATCGCGGTGTTCTGTGATCCAAACGGTTTCCACGCGAGGCCAACGCGAGGTTCAATGGCAGTCTTGTCGAACTCGATTCCTACGCGGCCGTCCGATTTCACACAAATCGAGCAGCCGGGCGGCATCACGTTTCCGGCGACAAAGTATCTGCCACTGACGAAGTCAAAATTGGCTTGGCGATTTTGCGCTTCCGTGACCGGTGTCACCAGAGCCCATGCCACGCCCAGGTTCAACGTCAAATCGTTGGTGATCCGCCAAGTGTCCTCTACGAACGGCCGATACATCTTCCAGCGTCGACCAGTAGTCGCTCCCAGGAACGTCTGGTCGTGAATGCCGCCCCCCAGCTGCCCGAGAAGAAGATCGGCAGTTGAGTCGCCGGTAAGGTCGAAGTTGATATAGAAACCGTCCTGAAACGCATTGGTTCGCACGTTCATCTGCTGGGCACGGACGCTGCCGCCGATCCTGATGTCGTGCTTCCCGCGGATCATGTCAAACGAATCGGAGATGAAGAACACGTTGCTTCCACCCTGGAACGGGGCAAAACCACGATCTCCCAGTGCCCAGTAATTGTTCATCAGGGTTGAACTCAGTCCGCAGCTGATGCAGTCTTTGGTTGATTGATTCACCACACCGGCAGGCGCGTTGGGGCAAATGCTGTTCAGATTTGCGCCCACAATGCCGAACTGGGCCGACTGACATGTGCGGTCGCCAAACGACAAGATGTGATTGAAAATTCTGTTAAAACCGAAGGTGAACTGGTTGAAATTCCGCTCGGAGAATACGTGTGTCTCCGATATCGCAACATTGCGTCCATGGTTATCGATGTTCTGGGAGCTTCCAAAAGCATCCTCTTCCGCGAATCCCGGCGAACCGCCAGGCACGAAGTTGGTGGCCTGGTCGTAGCTGAATCGGGCAAAAGCCGAGTCTTTGGCCGAAAACGTGTGATCCAGCCGGATGTCGAAAGAGCCTTCATTTAGTTTTCTGACCGGCACGTTCGAGTAGTTGGTGAGTGTCTGGGTGTTGATCACATTCGGTTGCGGGTAGAGGTTGATCATCGCGAGACCGGACGGATCAACGGATGGATTGACCGCCGGATCGAACATGGCGCGTGGGATCTTGTTGCAATCGGAACCGACGGGTTGGCTTCCATTCGGGTTTGGAGCCAGAGGGTTGCTGGTAGCGGGATCGGGTGAGTCACATTGGAAAGCGGAAAAGGTGTAGGGATTTACGATATTCGGAAATACAAGGGCTCCATTGTAAGTGGTTACTCCTCGCGTACCTCCCAACGGGTCGATGGTGTAATCACCGTTTCTCATCGCCGCAGTCGGAATGAGCCCGTTGTGCGGTTCTCCGTGGCGCTTCCTGGTCGCTTGATAGTCCACAAAGAAGAAGGTCTTGTCCTTCTGAATGGCGCCGCCCAAAGCGCCGCCGAATTGGTTCAGGTTGAACTGTTCCTTGGTCGTCGCAAAATAACTTCTTGCATCCAGCTTCGTGTTGCGGAAGAACTCAAATAGGGAACCGTGCCATTTGTTTGTCCCCGATTTTGAAGTCACCAGCACGGTCGGTCCGGCACGTGTTCCATACTCTGCGGAGTAGTTGTAGGTCAGAACCTTGAATTCCTGGATCGCGTCAATCGAGGGCAAAATCGCGATGCCACCTGCGGTCAATTCATTATTGTCCACGCCATCAAGGAGCCAATCCGTACTTTGAGGACGTGAGCCGCCGACCGAGAGGGAAAAGGTTCCGCGGGTCGACACTTCGCTGCTGGGGCCGTTGTTGAAGAAACTGAATGGATTGGTCTCCTGTGTGACGCCGGGGGTCAGGGTGGCAAGCTGGACAAAATCACGCCCGTTCAAGGGGAGATCGGAGACCTGCTCGGAGGTGATTACCTGACCGAGCGTTGGATTCGTGGCCTCAACCGCCACTTCGGTTGCGCTCACCTCAACCGTCGTCGTCACCGATGCCGGGTTTAGCGTGAAATTCAACTCGCGATGCTCGTCTACCTGAAGGCGTAAGTCCGGCTGTTCGACGATCTGAAATCCCGCCGCTTCCACATGGACGGTGTAGTACGCCACTGGCAGTAACGGAATCAGGTAGTGCCCGGTTTCGTCGGTTTTCGTATCCCGGACCGCACCCGTACCTTGCGACGTTACGCGCACGCTCGCTCCGGAAACCACGGAGCCAGTCTTGTCGGTGACCGTACCCGAAAAGCTTCCGTTGGCTTGTCCGTAGAGAAGGGAACAGGTGGAAATTACAAATGAAGAGAAAAGGACAGCGAGCAGCGCCCGTCTATAGAGCATCGAATTTCCCCCTTATTGACCCCGACCCAACAATGAACGGAACTCTCCCTCCCCATCGAAGGTTGGAGTTCCTGATGTGCGGCCTTATATCCGGTGTCTCATTGTAAAGTCAAGACAAATTGCCACTTCCCCAGCTTTCACGTCGCTTGCCGAAGGCTTCCAGGGTGCCTCCATAACGGCAAGTCGACGTCAAGTGCAATCGTCGTCTCCGATTTAGAGCACAACAAATTCGGTTGCCGGCCATAACAATCTGTGGAAATGTTGATCGATTCACTTGCAACTCACTGAGTGCGTGACCCAACCACAACCCGTGCGCCTCCTGCCTCAAGGAGTTGCACTTCATAGTTTCGACCGTATCCGTACTTCAGTACACGCTATGACAACCTAAGCCCTCGATTGCGCCGCCCATTCCGCATCGAAGCGAGCCCGTTCGTAAAAAGACTTCTGCGTTCCGATTCCGGTCGTGGAGAGTCCTGCATATAGATTGGCACGCCGCACCGCTTCCCGCTCCGCCAGTCCCTCTGCGAGAAACACCGCGAAGCTGCCGATGAATGCGTCGCCTGCTCCCGTGCTGTCGATCGCCTTTACTGGGAAGGCAGGGAGGTGCTCCATGCCTTCGCGGCCCGCAAGTAAAGATCCGTTCGCTCCCAACGTGAGGATCACCCGACCAATGCCGCCCGCCACGAGCTTCTCAGCGCACTTCTTCGCATCATCCAGATTGCGCACCGGCATGCCGGTGATGGTCTCGGCCTCGCTCTCGTTGGGAACAAAATAGTTCAGCCCCTGAAGCGCCCGCATGTCGAGCGCTTGTCCTGGAGCCGGGTTCAGGATGCACCGAATTCCGTGCTTCTTGGCGAATGAAACCGTGTAATAGACGGTTTCCAGGGGAATCTCGAACTGAAGCACGATGCAATCAGCATTTCTCAATGTTTCCGCCGCGTCATCGACGTCCGCAGCCTTGATCGCATCATTTGCGCCCTTGACGACAAGAATCCGGTTCTGCCCGCTCGGGTCGACAAAAATCGGTGCGACACCGCTCGACAAGCCCTCAACCTGCTTCACGTGAGTTGCGTCGATCCCGAGCTTCTTGAAGTTCTCGATGGTGGCCGGCCCGAACAGATCGCTGCCGACTCGCGCCACCATGAAAACATCCGCTCCGCAAAGACGGGCGGCTACCGCCTGATTCGCACCTTTCCCGCCAAACCCCAGGTCGAACTTCTGTCCAAAGATAGTCTCGCCGGGCTTCGGAAACTGCGCTGTAAACGTAGTCAGATCGATGTTGGCGCTGCCAACCACTGCAATGCGAGGACGTCGGTCCATGAGCCTCTTTTCAGGAAAAACTGGCGGACGCCGAGTCTATTGAGGGTCCCGGATTGTGTCAACGAGAGTTTGGGCGGCTAGGAAAAATACGAACAGATATGAAAATCACTCGCCGTAGGGCACCCAGATGTTCTTTACCTGGGTCGCGTGTTCCAGAAACCAGCGTCCTTCGCCTTGCTTGGCATCGAACCAATCGATGGCACGCCCCTCGTTCGTGAACACCTGCTTCAAGTTGCCGACGGAAAACGCCTTGGCCGCAGCTGCGCTCGCCTCGTCGGCGAAACACCAGATTCCATCCACGTCATCATGTTCCGCGAGTGTCTTGAGGAGTTGCGACGCGTAGCCCGTCACCAGATTCACCGCGCCGCCCGGCAAGTCGCTGGTATCGAAAACCTGATATAGATCCCCGATGATGAGCGGGTATGTTTCGGAGGGAACCACAATGGCGGTATTGCCCATAGCCAGAACGGGCAATACCAGAGACAGTAATCCAAGCAGCGGTGCCTCATTCGGACAAATGATCCCAACTGCCCCGAGAGGTTCTTTCATGGCGATCGCGATGGTACGGAAGGGCGGATTGTGGACTGCGCCATCGAACTTGTCTGCCCACGCCGCGTAGGAAAAGATGCGCTCAATGCCGAGCGTCACTTCGGCGGCGGCGTGCTGGGCTCCAACCACTGCCGCAAGACGGGCGGCGATTTCCTCCCGTCGCAACGAGAGATTCTCGGCCATGTAATAAAGAACCTGCGCTCGAGTGTGCGCAGTCGCCTTGCCCCAACCTGCCGCTTTACGAGCTGCTTCCACCGCATTTCGAATATCTTTTCGATTCCCGAGCGGGGCTTCGCCGAGTAATTCGCCTCTCGCTCCCCGAACTTCTATGCTGTAACCGGAATCGGGCCTGGCCTGTTTGCCGCCAATATAGAGTTTCACCGTTCGGTCGATGGCCAGATCGGCATGTTGCTGCTCCTCGGCATCGACGGCTCCGCGTTCCTCGCCTCGAAGCAAGGGTGCAGACTTGAACCATGCGGGCTCGAGGTACTCCAGCAGGCCTTCTCGACCGCCCTCCCGACCGTACCCGCTCTCGCGATAACCGCCGAATCCGCAAGAGGCGTCGAATAGATTCGTGCAATTTACCCAGACCACACCCGCCTTAATCTGAGCCGCAACTTGCAGGGCGACGTTGATGCTCTCACTCCAGACGCAAGCCGCTAGCCCATAGACCGTGTTGTTCGCAAGCTCCACCGCCTCGGCAGGCGTGCGGAAGGTCATCGCCGCCAGCACCGGCCCGAAGATCTCCTGCTGCGCGACGATGGAACTGGGGTGTACGTTGCTGAGCAGTGTGGGTGGAAAGTAAAGGCCCCGCGCGGGCATGCTGAGTTGCGGTTGCCAGCAGGTTGCTCCTTCCGCGACGCCTTGTTCCACCAATTTTCGAATGCGTTCGAGCTGCACGGGAGCGACAATCGCCCCGATATCAATCGCTTTGTCCAGGGGCGAGCCCACGCGCAGCGTATTCATGCGGTCGCGAATTTTTTCCACCAGTGCTTCCGCAATGCTTTCCTGCATCAGCAGCCGTGAGCCTGCGCAGCACACCTGCCCCTGGTTAAACCAGATTCCGTCGACCAGGCCCTCCACCGCGCTGTCGAGATCCGCGTCTTCGAAGATAATGAAGGGAGACTTGCCGCCCAGTTCGAGCGATAGCCTCTTGTGACTCTGCGCGGTCGCACTGCGAATTGCCCGACCTACTTCGGTGGATCCGGTGAAAGCGATCTTGTCGACGCCGGCATGTTTCACCAGCGCCTCACCGGTCGACCCATCTCCGGTAACGATATTTACCACTCCGGGTGGCAGTCCGATCTCGCGACAGATATCAGCCAAGGCGAGTGCCGTCAGAGGCGTAAACTCCGCCGGCTTCAGGACGACAGTGTTGCCGGTCGCGAGCGCCGGCGCAATCTTCCACGCCAGCATCAACAGTGGGAAATTCCAGGGAATGATCTGTCCCACAACGCCGCACGCCGTATAACCAGGAAACTCCGATTCCAGAAGTTGTGCCCAGCCCGCGTGGTGATAGAAGTGCCGAGCTACGAGTGGAATGTCGATATCACGGCTCTCGCGAATGGGCTTACCATTGTCGATGGTCTCCAAAACCGCCAGCCTGCGGGAATGCTTTTGCACCGCCCGCGCCATCGCATACAAATACCGGGCGCGTGTGTGCGGGACCTGAGCCTGCCATATCGGAAAAGCCTCTCGCGCGGCCTTTACAGCCGCATCCACGTCGCCCGCCGAACCTTGCGCGACGACTGCGATCTTTTCGCCGGTGGCGGGGTCCGTCGTAT